>Ga0206797_1016_pt2 | contig 48181 bp, 41 predicted proteins | sample Alteio_BWOrgCont_69_FD_152894 | JGI IMG/M metagenome (GOLD analysis project Ga0206797, IMG submission 152894) | Enriched cells from forest soil in Barre Woods Harvard Forest LTER site, Petersham, Massachusetts, United States -... | ecosystem: Environmental > Terrestrial > Soil > Temperate forest >...
CTTAAAACAGGGGATACTGTTTCCGGTCAGATCCGTCCGCCTAAAGAAGGGGAGAAATACTTCGCCCTATTAAAAGTAGAAGCGGTCAATTTTGAAAATCCTGAAAAATGTAAAGATAAGATCTTCTTTGATAATTTAACGCCTCTGTATCCTAAAGAGCGTTTGAATTTGGAAACGACCCAACAAGAAGTATCCACCCGTATTATCAATTTATTAACACCGATTGGTAAGGGTCAACGTGCCTTGATCGTAGCGCCCCCTTATAGTGGTAAGACAGTGTTGATGCAAAAGGTGGCTAATGCCATTGTGACTAATCATCCGGAAGTTATCTTGATCGTTCTTTTGATCGATGAACGTCCAGAAGAAGTTACAGATATGCAGCGTTCCGTTAAGGGTGAGGTCATTGCTTCGACCTTTGATGAACCAGCAGAGCGTCACGTGCAGATCGCTGAAGTTGTCATTGAAAAAGCCAAGCGTTTGGTCGAACATAAGCGCGATGTGGTTATTTTGCTTGATAGTATCACACGTCTAGCGCGTGCTTATAATACCGTTGTCCCGCATTCCGGCAAGATCCTTTCTGGTGGTGTGGATTCCAACGCCTTGCATAAACCCAAACGTTTCTTTGGTGCGGCCCGTAATATTGAAGAGGGTGGTTCATTGACCATTATCGCGACCTCCCTGGTTGATACCGGAAGCCGTATGGATGAAGTTATTTTCGAAGAGTTTAAGGGTACTGGTAACATGGAATTGCAGCTGGATCGTAATCTATTCCAACGCCGTATTTACCCGGCCATTGATATCAAGCGTTCCAATACCCGTCATGAGGAATTATTGGTGCCTGAAGGTGATCTGCAGCGCGCCTGGCTCTTGCGTAAGGCCTTTAATGATCTTAATTCCGCGGAAGCCATGGAGCTTTTGATCGATAAAGTGTCTAAATTCAAGACCAATGCAGACTTTTTGACCAATATGAATAAGTAGGTCAAAAGAATCTTTGTTAATCTCAGGTAAGATTGAGGTAACAAAGCTTGCTTGACGAACATGAACAAATGATGTATCATTACCGATTCTTGGTCATATTATATTGACCGGTACACGCAGTTGCTCGCAGTTCCCGCGGTGTGCGGGATCTATACGAGACTGATTATTAAGGAGATCAAAATGAAAGCCGAAATTCATCCCAGTTACGAAGCAGCCACCATCACGTGCGCTTGCGGGAATGTAATTCATACTAGAGCCACCAAAAAACTGGTTCGCGTTGAGATCTGTTCCCAATGCCATCCTTTCTTCACAGGGTCTAAGAAGCTCGTTGATACGGCTGGTCGTATTGAACGCTTCAACAAGCGTTATGCTAAGACCAAATGATGAAGCAAAGCTGGTCAAGTCCCAAGAACGTTTTCGTGAGCTAGAGTCTCTTTTAGCTGACGCGAATATTGCATCCGACCAAAGTCAATACGGTAAACTTGCCAAAGAATTTTCCAGTCTTGGCGGTGTCATTGAGCGTTACCGTTCTTATCTTAAGACCGTTGATCAGATCCGTGAGTTAGAAGAAATTGTCAAAGCTAAAGGTGATCCTGAATTCCGTGAGCTCGCAACAGCTGAGCTCCGGGATTTAGAGTCACAATTACAGAAGCAAGCACAAGAACTTACTGATTTTCTTGATCCTTCCAAAAACGAACCAGATAAAGATATCATTATTGAGATCAGGGCAGGGACCGGCGGTTTGGAAGCCAGTCTTTTTGCTGGCGATCTTTATCGCATGTATACCAAGTATGCGGACCTTAAAGGCTGGAAGCTTGAATTGATGTCCTATGTGGATACTGAAGCAGGCGGTGTCAAAGAAGTGACTTTTTCTTTAAGCGGTCGTGAATGTTCTAAACGGCTTAAATGGGAAAGCGGCGCGCATCGCGTCCAGCGTGTTCCTACAACCGAAGCTTCGGGACGAATTCATACATCAGCGGTCACGGTGGCTATACTTTTTGAACCTGAAGAGATCGATCTGGAAATTAATCCTAAAGATCTGAAGATCGATGTGTATCGTTCATCAGGTCCTGGCGGTCAGAGCGTTAATACCACAGATTCAGCTGTGCGCATCACCCATTTACCGACCAATACTGTCGTGGTTTGTCAGGATGAACGTTCTCAACTTAAGAATCGTGCCAAGGCCATGCGTATTTTGCGTGCCCGTATATTGGACCATATGCAGCAGGAAGCTTTTCAAAAAGAATCAGCCCTGCGTAAGTCTCAAGTAGGTTCCGGCGACCGCAGTGAAAAGATCCGCACCTATAATTTCCCTGACCGTCGTGTGACAGACCATCGCATCGGGTTTACCTCTCATCAGTTAGAAAGTATTTTAAACGGCGACATGGACGAACTAACCAATGCCCTCATGGCCGCTGAAAAAGACCTCAAAGAAAAGGCTGAAGTTAAGTGAGCTGGAATGTCCGAAGACGAAATTATCCTCACGCATATTTTGCAATGCCGATCCATTGATCTGGTCATTAATAAACCTGCCTTAACCATTGCCCAACAAGAACAGTTTGAGAGTTATAAACACCGTCGACAATCTGGTGAGCCCTTGCAGTATATTTTGGGTACCTGTAATTTTATGGGTTTGGAGTTGGTAGTCAATCCAGCGGTATTGATCCCCAGGCCTGAGACAGAGCAGTTGGTTGATGCGGCATTGAAATATTTCAAAGGTGGTATTGCTCTTGATCTGGGTACCGGCTCTGGTAATATTGCCATTGCCTTGGCTAAATTCGTTCCTCGATCACAAATTGTCACTGTTGATATTTCAGCTCAAGCTTTAGAAATTGCCCGTGCAAATGCCAGGCGGCATGAAGTAGAGGATCGCATCCAATTTATTAAGGATGATTTTTTTACCGCATTACAAACTCAGCAAAGTCCATGGGTTTCTGCTTGCAATAACGGATTATTTGATCTGGTCATTTCTAATCCACCATATGTCCCGACAAGTCAGTTAACTGCATTGCCTAAGGATGTTCAGCAAGAGCCTGCCACAGCATTGGACGGAGGGATGGATGGTTTGGATTTTTATAGGAATATCATAAAATACACTCCTCGCTTGCTAAGAAGCGGTGCTTGTCTTATGATGGAGTTTGGCGACGGGCAGGCAGAAGCTATAAAGAAGCTTATTGAAGCTCAAGAGGCTTTTTTGAATATAGTCATTATTAAGGATTTGGCAGGGCGGGACAGGATCATTTCAGCTCATCGTATTTAATTGGAGGTTTCATGGAAAAATTTATTATTGAAGGCGGTAAATCTCTCAAGGGCGAGATCAGGGTTAGCGGTTCGAAGAACGCAACATTGCCGATCTTGGCAGCGACATTGTTGACTGATGGTGTTTGTGAGATCCGTAATGTCCCTAAATTGCGCGATACCTTGACCATGTGTAAATTACTTCGTTCATTGGGCAAGACCGTTGAGATCAGTGCCAATAAGGTGACTATTTCCGGAAGCACTAACAATCATATCGCGGATTATAAATTAGTTTCAACCATGCGCGGTTCGTTTTGCGTGCTGGGTCCTTTGCTTGCCAAATTAGGTAAAGCTAAAGTATCGATGCCCGGCGGCTGCGTTATTGGTGTGCGTCCGATCGATTTGCATATGAAGGGGATCATGGCTTTGGGTGTCAAAGCAGATTTTGATGCCGGTTATGTGATGGCAACAGCAGCTAAGCTTAAAGGGGCGCAAATGTATTTAGGCGGCACATTCGGATCATCGGTGTTAGCTACGGCTAATGTGATGATGGCAGCGACCTTGGCCCATGGAGAAACCATTATTGAATCCGCGGCGTGTGAGCCTGAAATTGAAGACCTTGGAAATTTTTTAAGCGGCATGGGTGCCAAAATTGAGGGGCAAGGCACGCCTCGGATCGTGATCAATGGGGTGCGTAAATTAAACGGGATCTCTTATAAAATGGCCTCAGACCGCATTGAAGCAGGGACATTCTTGCTTCTTGCTGCAGCCGCTAAAAGTGATATCTTGGTCAAAGATGCACATTATAATCATTTGCTGGCACTCGTTGATAAATTGCAATCTATCGGCGTTGATGTGAAAAAAGACGGCGCAGATATACGTATTAAATGTAAGAAGATCTTGAAACCAGCTAATATTGTCACCCATCCGCATCCTGGTTTCCCGACGGATTTGCAGGCCCAGTACATGGCTTTGATGGCAATTACACCTGGAGTGAGCATTATTACTGATCGGGTTTTTCCAGACCGCTTTATGCATATCGCTGAGCTGAATCGTATGGGTGCGCAGATCCGCCGCGATGCCGGTGTGGCTATTGTTGAGGGGATCAAACATTTATACGGAGCGCCAGTCATGGCGTCTGATCTGCGCGCCTCAGCAGCTCTGGTCATCGCCGGTTTAGTGGCTCATGGTAAAACAGAAATTTACCGTATCTACCATCTCGACCGCGGCTACGAAGATCTTGATGGAAAATTGACTGGCATCGGTGCCAAAGTTTATCGGGAAAAAGAATAAGGTGATCTTATGATCTTAATGATCGATAATTATGATTCATTTACTTATAATCTCGTCCAGTATTTCGGCGAGCTTAAGGCCAAGGTTGAGGTTTACCGTAATGATGCCTTGACCATTGCCAAGATCCGCAAGATGAAGCCTGAAAAGATCGTTATTTCTCCTGGGCCTGGTCGTCCAGAAGATGCTGGCATTTCGATTGATATTATCAAAGAATTGGGACCAACTATTCCTGTGCTAGGTGTTTGCTTGGGGCATCAGGGGATCGGTTATGCATTTGATGGAAAAGTCATTAACGCCAAGCGTTTGATGCACGGCAAGACTTCCATGATCAAACACAATGGCAAGGGGATATTCAAAGGTTTGCCAGATCCTTTTGAAGCTACCCGTTATCATTCTTTAGTGATCGATCCCAAACATGTCCCGGACTGCTTGATCGTTACGGCCAAAACAACGGACGACGGCGAGATCATGGGCGTGCAGCATAAGACCTATCCTATTTACGGTGTGCAGTTTCATCCGGAATCCATTTTGACCAAACAAGGCATGAACATCCTCAAGAATTTCCTTCACCTGTGATGCGTGACTACATTTTACAAATTGAGCAAGGGGAAAATCTCAGCCATGATGAGATCACGGTGGTCATGGAACTCATTATGTCAGGCCATGCGGATCTTCAGGACATCAAGAGCTTTTTATTAGCTTTGAATAAAAAAGGTCCCACGGTAGAGGAGATCACGGCTTGTGCCTTGATCATGCGAAAATTTGTAGTACCGGTCAAAACCCATCATGAGATCATTTTGGATGTGGTTGGTACGGGCGGAGACCATAAGAATACTTTTAATATATCAACAGTGACAGCCATTGTTGTCGCGGCTTGCGGGGTTGCGGTAGCCAAGCACGGCAATCGCCGTGTTTCCAGCCGTTGCGGCAGTGCGGATGTTCTTGAGGCCTTAGGTGTCAGTTTATTCATCGAAGAGAGATACTTGAGTGAATGCCTGGATAAGGTCGGTTTAGCTTTTTTATTTGCCCAGCGTTTGCATCCAGCAATGAAAAATGTCGCCTCTGCTCGCCAAGAGCTGGGGGTCAGGACTATTTTTAACATATTAGGGCCGTTGACCAATCCTGCAAGAGCCACTCATCAGGTCATGGGAGTATATAGCCGTGATCTGATCGAGCCGATGAGCCAGGTCTTGAAGAATTTAGGACTTAAACGCGCCCTGGTGGTGCATGGCAACGACGGCTTGGATGAGATCACGACCACAGATAAAACTTTTGTCAGTGAATATAATGGCAAAGAAATTATCAGTTATGATATCGATCCTGATGAATTAGGGATCGCTCGTGCACGCATAGAGGACCTATCAGGCGGCGATGCTGCTGAGAATGCTTCCATTGTGTTAAAAATCCTGCAAGGTGAACGCGGCCCCCGTCGTGATATCGTGGTGGTCAATGCCGCTTATGCGCTTTATACGGTCCAAGCTGTGGAAAATCTCAAGCAGGGCATGCAGATGGCAGAACATGCGATCGATTCCAAGCGTGCCTTGCAAAAATTAGTGGAATTAGAGGAGTTTACCAAACGTGTTCGTTGATTTCTTGAAAACAATAGCTAAGCATAAATTAGAGATGCTGACGGCAAAAAAGGCATATTATGAGAATTTGATCAAGCATATGAAACCGACAGGGCAGCATCGTTATGAGGTTTTTAAAAAGGCTATTTCCAAAAAAGGTCAGATCAATCTGATCGCTGAGGTCAAGAAAGCATCGCCCTCTGCGGGATTGATCCGTGAGGATTTTAATGCCGTAAAGATCGCCGGGATCTATATCAAGAACAAAGCCGCGGCGATATCTGTATTAACGGAAGAAAAATATTTTCTAGGAAAATTCGCGTATTTAGAGCAGATCAGCGAGAATTGTCCGGTGCCTGTGCTCATGAAAGATTTTATTGTGCACGAATTTCAGATCTATGAAGGGCTTTTTTATGGAGCCTCGGCGGTGCTTCTGATCGTGGCGATGTTATCAGATCAGCAGTTAAAAGAATTGATGGGAGTGGCTCATAGCCTGGGTTTGGATTGTTTGGTGGAAGTGCATGATCAGGCAGAACTTGAGCGTGCCCATCAAGCAGGGGCCGAGATCATCGGAGTTAATAACCGAAACTTACAGGATCTTAAGGTTGATCTCAATAATTGCTTGAAAATGATCCCGAAAATTTCCAAAGGTATTGTCATTGTGGCCGAAAGCGGCCTTAAAACACATGAAGATATCCAGCGCGTAGAAGAAGCTGGGGCTCATGCCGTATTGATCGGTGAAACATTTATGCGTTCGCCTGATATCGGTACAAAAATAAAGGAAGTGATGTATGGTACGTGTTAAAATTTGCGGGATAACCAGTGAGCTTGATGCTCAAAGGGCTGCCAAGGCAGGTGCTTGGGCAGTAGGGTTTATTTTCCATAAAAAGAGCCCGCGTTATATTTCACCTTTTAAAGCAAAGAAGATCATTGACGGCTTGCCGCCCTTCATTACACCCGTCGGTGTTTTTGTCAATCATAATGCCGGGGCCATGCGGGATATCATCACTCATTGCGGTTTGCGCGCGGTGCAATTGCATGGAGATGAGGACCATCATTTCGCTCACAGGCTTAAGCGTTATAATGTGAAGATCATCAAGGTTTTCCGGGTGGGCGATGGCTTTGATCCAAAGGTCGTGGAAAATTTCAAAGTGGATGCTTTTTTATTCGATACCTATGACCAATATAATTACGGCGGCACTGGAAAAACATTTGATTGGAATATTGTCAAACAGATCAAATCAACGTCCGAAGTTCCGGTCATTTTATCCGGTGGATTAAATTCCCAAAATGTGATCGAGTTAGTTAATAATTTTAAACCTTATGCCGTGGATGTTAATAGCGGTGTGGAAGAGGCCCCAGGTAAAAAAGACGCTAAGAAGATGAAAGATTTTATTGATATCGTCAGCTATATCAGTGGAGCGAAAGTCAAAGAACATATTTGATATGTTAACGACCATTGGAAGTAAAGAACTTCAGATCATTATCCAGCTAAGCGGTCAAGCCATGCGGTCTTTTTTATCTCAAGCAGACGCAAAAGAATTCAAAGGCGAGGCGCATGAGGCTATCCTTTCTTTTCAGAAAGATCCCAAGGATTTTACTGACGATAAAATAGTTTTTTATGGGTCAGATATCGTGAATGCGATCAATTATCCTGTGCGCATCGAAGTGCGTGGCATGACGAAGGAAGGCGCGGCACAGATGGTGGCCAAGGGTATTTGGGGGCCCAAGCGCGTTGAGGCTGCGTCAGGGATCACTCAAAAATTAAAAGACCTTGGGCTAAGTCTGCATATCAAATTAGCAGGAACGTCGTCATTTGAGTTTAATGTTAATGGGGTGGATAAGTCTTTGCCGATCCATTTTTTGCAAGGGGCTTTTGATGATGTGCTCAAAGAGATGGATTACCAGCCTGGAGAACTCATTGACAGTCGTCAAACGAAGACTGTTATTGCTGCCGACGGAGATGGCACGGTCTATGACGGCCCGCGTGTGGGTATTTTGCCAAGCTTAGCTGACAGCCCTGTTAAAGATGCTCTTTGTTCTTATTTGAAGGCTGGCGGTGTATTCATGCTGGTATCAGGAAATGATCTTAGCCGTTCATTTAAACGGTTGGTGGATGCTTTGCCTCAAGATGTTTATTCCCGGGTTTTAGTAGCTGCCAATGGCGGCGCGGAATTAGTTTATGTGAATTCAAAAGGAGTTGCTGTCCCCATTTCTAGTTATAGAAAAAAGGCGTTAGAATTAGCTCAAAATAGATCACATCAGCAAAAATTAGATATGGTTTATATTGGGGATGATGGTTCCATGGAAGGCAATGATTATCCAGCTTTTAAAGCTATTGGCTTTCAACATTCTGTTTTAGTCGCATCCAAATTTCTATCAGATTATGACCCTGCTCTCAAGGCTTCTTATGTAGGCGGCTTATTGCAAGGCACCCAAAAATATCTGGAAAATTTCTTATCAAATCGTTTTAAGTCTAAAGGTCAAAAATAGCTTTATCCTTACTTATTTTACTGCAACAAGTTACAGCGTTTTATTATCCATCCCAATAGTCTCCTTGCCTTGTATTTGATTTAAATATAGTGCATACTTTATATATGTGGAATAAAACCCCATGTTTATTTCTTGTATTCGCTTTTATGATCAATACCGTGGGTCCTGTGCCAATTGCCCAAGCGGATGAATTCCATTTGCCTGTACCAGGAACAATGCTTGCTTTAAGTCCTGAATTTAATCCGCCTATTCTTAAAGGTATCAAGATCCATCCAGATAATCCATTTCAATTTGATTTCATCTTAGATCAAGGCGATTCTTCAAAAATCATGTCATCCCCGAATGTTTTAGTCGGGGATCTAAAACAAGAATCCACTAAACTGATCAAATATTTCCTAGCTGGTTTGACCATCCCTGAAAAAGACCTTTGGGTAAATCTATCCCCATACGAAAAAAATCGTATCGTTCCAGAGTCTTTCGGAAAAACCGAGATGGGAAGGGATCTCTTAGCAGAAGATTACATGCTCAAGCAAATTACGGCTAGTTTGATCTATCCTGAAGGTAGGGTAGGGAAGAAATTCTGGGAACGAATATATGAAGAAGCTCAAAAGAAATTTGGGACAACAAATATTCCTGTGAACACATTTAATAAAGTTTGGATAATCCCTGAGAAAGCAGTTGTCTATGAAAATGCTAAAGCTGGAACAGCGTATGTAGTTGAAAGTAAGTTAAAGGTCATGCTCGAGCAAGACTATTTGTCATTACAAAAACATTCTATAAGAGATTCTTTGGCTACGCCTCAGAATGACGTAAATGCTTTAGGCTCTCAAGTCGTACGCGATGTGATAATTCCGCAACTCAACCGTGAAATTAATGAAGGTAAGAATTTTAGTCAACTGCGTCAAGTTTACAATTCACTGATCTTAGCGACATGGTACAAACAGAAGATCAAGGACAGTATTTTAGAGCAGGTCTATGGTGATAAAAAGAAGGTGGCTGGGGTCAATATTGACGACCCTAAAGAAACCCAAAGGATATATCAGCGTTATCTCCAAGCTTTTAAAAAAGGGGTATACAATTACATTAAAGATGATCTTGATCCATTGACCCGCCAACCGATACCAAGAAAATATTTCTCAGGAGGAACTGATTTAGCTTTAACAGCAACATTGAAAACTATCAATAATTTTGATTCCACCCAAGTAGGTAATGCTGCTTTGTCGATCGTCCATGCAAGGATCAATGTGGTGAGAGATGAGGCGATGACGATTGAAGGAGTAGGAGGGGACAGTGATCATAGAGTAAATCCCCTTAAACCTGCGGTTAAAACAGATTTAGGCCGTCGCCAACCAAAAGATAATTTGCCTAAGCCAAAGAAAGAAACGCCTCCCGCAACAAGACCAGAAACAGATTTTCTTGATCTTAGTCCTGAGTATTTAAAATTAAAACGTCCAGATGATAAAGCTGCATTATCAGAGGATATCAAAGTAAAAGTTGAAAAGGTCAATATTGTTGCTAATAGGATATGGTCTGTTGTTATTACAGATGGCAAGGGCCACCATCTTTTGATCGAAGTGAGCATGACTGCTTTAGATGCTTTACGGGTAAATGTTTATGATTATTTTATTTCAAATGAGCATGGCGTTAAGAATCAGAATAATTATCAGGGTTTTATTGAATTCGAATTCAATGATGATGGTTCTATTGACGGGAAAAAGTCAGCAGAAACGCTTTTCCCTCATGCGACTAGAGATGCTCGTAATCCATGGGTAAGGCCACTTGCGAAAGCTTGGATAGACCAATTGGATGGACATATCTTCAATGCTAATCAACCTATCTTTAAGGATGCCCTAATGGTGATCAGGGAAAAGCCTCCGTGGTTTAAGCAAGGCCCTCCGATCATCCATAATATGCCGACAGTTCACCATCACAAGGTCCATGATAAGTTTGCTTTGATCCATTTGCAGTATGATGAAGCTATTAAATTTAACTTTGCGCGGCTTATCTTGCAGAAGATCAGGGCTGTGTTGCAAGAAAAGGGATATCCGTTGATCGGAAAGATGGACCCAGAAGGGAATGAAGCCCAACATTTTACACCTGCATGGGTAGGGATCTATTATGCCTTGGCTGTTCTTGTCGAGAATCTGGACCAGCACGAATATTTAGTTGATCCAAGTAAGATCTATCTTAGGGTTTATGCAGATGAAGAACCTTATGAAGGGATACGGGTCGAGTTTTGGGGGCCTGGTCCCAAGACGGTTATCCTTCCTGATGCCCTTAAAACCAAAGAATGGTTTTCCGTTGAGGATAAGCCATGGCCATCAGATAAAGTGGCCCCAGACCATGCGAGATCCTCTAGGACCACTAGAAAAGGGCAAGGTATCAATAATTTATTTGATGCCTTGCGACATGCGGAAGATGATTGGAAATTGCCCAAGGATAGGCATATTTTAGTGGGTTGGAAAGAAGACGTTGAAAAAGAAGGTCCTCAACCAGAAGGGCATATCATTTCATTACATATCCCTGTCTTTCCTTTGAATGATGATAAAGCGATGAATGTGTTACAACCTGCACAGTTAAATCTGAAAAAACTTGTTCCTCAGAAATTCTGGGGCAAGCCGATCCGCGTTGTTTTGATCGCAGATAACACGGGTACTCTGACTAAGAATTTTGATCAACCGATGAAGGCGCGCATTGCTAAAGGCTTGGTCAATCTGTTAAAGCGAAGGAATAATTATCTGGTGGTCAATACAGGAGACCCTCTTGAGGCGATCCAGATCGCTCATCAAGCGGTTATCAAGGCGGCCCAAGCCGGGAAATTTACGGATCGATATTTTGTTACCTGGAATGGAGGTACTAGTTCAGGAAATTTAAATGCTAATGGAAGGGTCAAAATTACCAGTCAGATCCCTGATTGGCCAGAAAAGTTAAGGCGGGACCTTATATTAAATTTGGCGGAAGTTTTTTATGACAATGTCATTGGATCATTTCGTTCCGATCATCAGTTTGCAGAGGGGCTTGTTTCATCTATGCCAGGATTGACCTTGGAAAAACTACAGAAGGATCGTCAACGGGCTTTAGATGGGATCAATAAGAAATTTAATTCAGGAACATGGAGTCAAAAACCGGATGGCGAGTTGAAAAACGTAGCCACCTATTTGTTGCCAGATTTCTTCAAACAAGGAGGTTTTCTCTATGATTCTGGGGCCAAGGTGGCCCTTGATCTATTTGACATAAGCAATAAAACGCCTTTATTTGATCTTACATTCTTTAAGAAATTAGAACAGCAGGTCCGTGAAAAGATGGCTGCATCAGGAAGCGCAGATGGTTTTCGCTTTTTTGCAGGGGATCATTTTTTAGATATAGTAGCAGTAAGTAAAGCTGATGCCGTCAGGGATATTGTTCAGAATGATGTGCCTTATTCGGATACGGAGTTCACTCTTTACGTGGTCATGGGAGACGGCGGGAACGATATCCCAACGATGCAAGAAAATTTCGGTACTGGGGAGAATAATGATCTAACCATCCCCATATTTTTGCATCACGAGCCAGGTTTTGCTCCAGATCTACCTTCAAATGCTTTTATTACAAAACAGCAGCAAACTTCTGGTGCGGAACAGGTCATTAATTGGCTTGATCAGATCGCGGGCAAAACAGTAAACACAGGGATCCCTGATCTTGATCTTCTTAGATGGGGAGTAGATACGGCGATGAATATACATGATTCTGATCTAAAAGATCTAGCATCTCCTAAGCCGGGAGAACGTTTGAGGAAGGCGATCATTATGGGTCATATGATAGATGTTGATCCTCATTTAGGTTGGCGTCGGGTCCTAGATAATTTTAATGATCCTGCAGGTGTAGAAGAGGCTCGTATACAATTTGAAGAAGAACAAGCAAAAATAAAAAATGAGATGAAAGAAAAGAAATTACATTATGAAAAGAATGAATTTGACGAATTAAAAGCCCGAAGATTTGCTAGAGCAGCTACTTTTTATATTTTTAGAAGAGTAGATGAGTCGCGTAACATAGTACATGGTTACATAAAAGCAGAGTTTGAGAAAGAAGTAGAAAATTGGTTGGCCTCTCATCATCTAAAACCTTCAGATCATGATGTTTTGTATGGAACGTCAGCAGAAAGAAACTTAGTCAAAGAATTTAAGTTGGGGCATAAAGCATTAAAGGGCTCTGGACAATATGGATTAGTTGAGAATATTCGTCTTTTTCAATTAGCCAGACAAATGGGTTTGGATGTTGATTTTGGGATCAAATATGAGAGAGATTGGGTTTATGACAGTATTAAAGTCTTAGTTTACCGGTCAAATCTTACAGTAGAACAAAAGAATGTTATTTTAATGAGAGATCGGGCGATGAATGCTCTACCCAATACAGGTGGTATCGATTTAACTCCAGCCAATATGAATTTACAGGTTAAGAATAACAGTTCAGAGGCTATCAAATTCCAACTTGATCATGCCATGCTTCAGCAATTGCAAAACGCCCTTGGTTTTGTCCCTGTCATTATTAATATCCAGCCCATGAGAGACTTAAAGTCTTTCTTAGATTCCCGATAAAAGCATTCGAAGTGACAATGATCATATAATCCTCTTAGGGTTGACAAATCAGTGTAGTGAGGGATAATAGGCCTCAATATGGATACTGATAAAAATTTAGTTTTACCTAAATCTGATTCCTGGAAGATGTTCAATGCCATTGCGGGACGGTATGATTTTCTCAACCGTCTCTTGTCTTTGTGGCAGGATATTCGTTGGCGTAATGCTTTAAAGCAGTTTTTGCCGGATTCTAACGAGCAAACCATCCTGGATCTAGCGACTGGCACTGCGGATGTTTTGATCACGTTAACCAAGGGTAATCCCAAGATCCATCGGGGTTTTGGCGTTGACCCAGCTGTCAAAATGCTTGAGATCGGCCGCGGAAAGATCAAAGCCCAACATTTGGATGATCGCCTGACCCTGCAGGAAGGTGATGCCCAGGCTTTACCTTTTCCTGATGGTAATTTCGATTGTGTGACGATCTCATTTGGTATCCGTAATATCCCTGATTTACGTTTAGCTCTTTTGGAAATGTATCGGGTGACAAAACCAAGCGGCAGAGTCCTCATTTTAGAATTCTCCAAACCTGAAAATCCTATTCTTAAAGCAGGGCATTGGCTTTATTTGCAGACAGTTGTGCCAGTGATCGGATTTATATTCTCTGGTAATTTTAAAGCATACACCTATTTAAATCAGACCATACAGACATTTCCCTACGGGGATCGTTTTTGCAAGATCCTCAAGCAAATGGGATTTGTCAATGTGAAGCCATACCCTCTCATGGGAGGGGCTGCCACCATCTATGTTGCCCAAAAATAATCTCACGACCCTTAAAGAAGCCCAAGATCAGATGGCTTCATTTATAGCCTCTTATAAACCATCTAAATCCATTGAGCGTCTTGAGATCAAGATCCATCCGGTAGACATGCTCTCATGGCTGTCTTTGCAGATGGATGACGTGAAGATCTATGGCTCTAATCAAAGTGATACGGTGAGTATCGCAGGGATAGGCCAGGCAGCTTGCCTGACAGATATCAGGCTTGGGAATTTCAGGAAGATATTCAAAGAGCTTCGTCATTTATTATCCCCCCGGTATCCTTATTTACAATGGTACGGTGGCTTTTGTTTTGATGAACGGAATTTACAGGATGATTGGGAAGAGTTTGGGGCGTATCGTTTTGTGATCCCGCGTTTTGAATTAGCTGCTCAGGATGGCAAAATGATATTCTGCTGTAATCTGGTCGGCCGTGAGAATATAAAGAGCATTTTAAGGCAGTTAGCAGGCATTCAAGTCAATGTTCCATCTTATGTTCAAGGGTCAAAGAATTCTTTAAATACGACGATACTCAGACGCAGCGATATTCCTGATCAGGAACTTTGGAAAAGGGATGTTGACCATATCCTTGCAGATAGATCTGTCGAGAAAGTAGTATTGGCCCGTAAAACCTCACTTCATTTTAAACAGGCGCCAGATCCTTGGGTCATGATGAGGCAATTAAAAGCAGTTACAGCGAATAGCTATCATTTTGCTTTTCAATTTAAGAAAACGATCTTCTTAGGCGCGTCCCCGGAGCGTCTTTACCGTCGATATCAACGGGCCATCGAATCGGAAGCCATCGCTGGTACCGTCCCTCAATCAACAGATCCCAAGATTTTACAAAATTCAGCAAAAAATAATCATGAGCACGCGCTGGTGGTTGATGCGATCAGAGCTTCCTTTAAAGAATTTTGCACAGTTTTTAAACAAGATGAGCATCCTGGTATCTTGACCTTACCTAACGGGCATCATCTGATCACCAAATTCCAAGGTCAATTAAAAGATGGCGTAAGTGATGAAGATATCTTACAATTTTTACATCCAACCCCGGCTTTAGGGGGAACGCCCAGGGTCCAAGCCATGGATATGATCCGTAAACTTGAAGGTTTTTCCCGAGGCTGGTATGGAGCTCCTATTGGTTATGTTGGTTTGGATTGGGCAGAATTTGTGGTGGGTATCCGCTCGGGGTTGGCCCGCGGCAAGAACTTAGCTATTTATGCAGGGGCAGGGATCGTCAAAGGTTCGGAAGCACAGAGCGAGTGGGATGAAGTTGAAAATAAGATCAGTAATTTTATAAAGATCATCCGATGAGTTATTCTAATATCAAATAGGCCCTATTGCTTCGACGGCGTAACGTTTGTTCGAAATATGAATCCAGTTAATATTAATCATCTTTGGGGAATGTTAATAATCGAGGAGTTATCGCGCCTGGGAGTGGAATATTTTTGTGTGGCTCCAGGTTCCCGCTCTTCGCCTTTGGTCATTGCGGTCGTCCAAAATAAGAAGATCAAGAGCTTCGTTCATTTTGATGAGCGTGGATTGGCTTTTCATGCGATGGGTTATGCTGCTGCCACTAAGAAACCAGCAGTTCTGATCTGCACCTCAGGCACCGCGGCGGCTAATTTTCTTCCGGCCGTTATTGAAGCTTCCAAGAAAAAATTACCATTGATCGTGATCACCGCTGATCGTCCGCCGGAGTTAAGGCAAACCGGGGCAGTACAAACTATTGACCAGGTCGGGTTATTTGGCAAATACACCCAGTGGGCCACAGATATGCCGTGCCCGGATATCAAGATCGATCCTCAGTTTGTGTTAACGACGATCGATCAGGCTTGGTATCAAGCTGTGCGCAATCACGGTGTCGTGCATATTAATTGCATGTTCCGCCAACCGTTGACCTTGGCTAAAACCTCAGATGATCTTAAAACATATCTTAAGCCGTTAAGTCGTTGGGAAAAGTCTCAAAAGCCGTACACGGAGTATGTGACAGGTTTTGAATCAGTAGCTATATTCCCTGTTCCTTCGAAAATTACCCGGCGATTGGATGCTATTAAAAATGGTTTAATTGTTGTTGGGAAAATAGCAGGGGCAGATGAAGCCAAATTAGTTTTGCGTCTGTCTGAAAAATTAGGCTGGCCTATTTTTGCAGATGTTTCTTCAGGATTACGGCTGGGGCAAAATCACCCTAATCTTATCCATTATTTTGATCACTTACTTTTATCTGAAAAAGTCCTCAATAAATTATCATTTGATGGTGTGCTTCATTTGGGCGGCAGGATGACATCCACCAGGTATTACGATCTTGTGCAAAAGCAAGATCCTGCTGAATATATCATGGTGCTCAATCATGCCTTGCGTAATGACCCTAATCATCAGGTCAGCTTGCGTATTGAGGCTAGTGTCAGTAATTTTATCCAGACGGTGATAGGGCTTATCAAACCACGCAAGGCCTCAGCCGCACTTAAAGCCTTATCTAAAGCAGATCAAATGGCGGACAAAACCATTGAAAGCATTTTGTCTGAGGATGAACGTGTCAGTGAGCCCCGCATTGCCCGTTTGGTCTCTCAAATGATCCCAGAGGGGCAGGGATTGTTTTTGAGCAATAGCATGCCTATCCGCGATATGGGTAATTATGCGGATCCTAAAGGAAATGTGGTTTTAGTTAACGGTAATCGAGGGGCCAGTGGTATTGATGGGATCATTGCCTCAGCAGCTGGATATTCAAAAGGATTGGACAAGCCGGTAACGCTGATGATCGGGGACTTGGCAGCCTTGCATGATCTGAATTCTCTGAGTATGCTGCGTGACCTGCCGGTGCCTTTGATCATCGTTCTTCTGAATAACGGCGGGGGAGCGATCTTTAATTTTTTACCCATTGCTGAATTCAAAGAAGGTTTTGAGAAATTCTGGGGAACACCGCATTCCTATACCCTGGCATCCGCAGCTTCCATGTTTGAGCTCAATTACAGCCAGCCCATGGATAGCGATCATTTTAAGAAAGTTTATGCCCAAGCCCTTAAATCGCAGACATCAACGATCATAGAAGTCATCACCAACCGTGAAGAAAATGTAAAAGTACATCGAACTTTAAGTCAGCGCATCTTAGACCGTTTCGTATCCTCATGATAAATTTTGCAGAACTTGATTTTAACGATGAATTTGTCTCTGCTTTTGAAGCCCTGGAAAATACCGGCCAGCATACCTATATCACGGGCAAGGCAGGTACCGGTAAATCAACCTTATTGCAGTATTTTCGACTAAAGACTTCTAAGAATGTAGCGGTACTAGCCCCTACAGGAGTTGCGGCCATTAATATCAAAGGCCAAACCATCCATTCGTTCTTTGGTTTTAAGCCTGACGTGACCCCTGAAACGGTCGGGGATATCCCCATACGCAAGCGCAGGAGAAAAATGTATCAAGAGCTCAATGCTGTGATCATTGATGAGGTATCAATGGTGCGGGCGGATCTCATGGATTGCGTTGATGTTTTCTTGCGTTTGTATGGGCCGGATTATGACAGGCCATTTGGCGGGATACAGATGATATTTTTTGGGGACCTTTTTCAGCTGCCGCCGGTAGTGGGCAAAAATGAAGAGGATATCTTTAAGACCCATTATCCTACACCGTACTTTTTTTCGGCCAGGGTCTTTGAGTCACTGGATTTTAATACCATGCAGTTAAAGAAAATTTACCGTCAAAAGGACGAACATTTTATCCGTCTGCTGAACGCTGTCCGGGATGATAGTGTTGAGCATCATCATTGGGAGGCGCTTAATCGCCGTTTTAAACCAGCAGATCAATTTTCATCTGACGATTTTTATATTGTCTTGACCACGACCAATGCCTTGGCTGACAAAGTCAATAATCAGCGCTTGCAAAGTCTGACAGGATTCCCTAAAATTTATCAGGGCGTCTTATCCGGTGAATTTGAACGTAAATCCCTGCCAACCCCGGAAATCCTTGAGCTTAAAACAGGCGCGCAGGTGATGATGTTAAGCAATGACCCGGATAAGCGCTGGGTGAATGGTTCTTTAGGAAAGATCACTGCCATCATTGTTGATACTGAGGGGGACGATGTTATCATGGTGGAGTTAGAGAATGGCACCGAGATCGATGTCAAAAAGCATACCTGGGAAATTTATCAATATTACTTTGATGAGGTGAATAATTCGTTAGGGTCTAAGGTGATAGGCTATTTCACCCAATACCCTCTTAAATTAGCGTGGGCCGTGACGATCCATAAATCGCAAGGTCAGACTTTCGACCGTGTGATCATTGATGTGGGCTGGGGAACATTTTCCCATGGGCAAATGTATGTGGCTTTAAGCCGCTGCACGACGCTGGAAGGCATTGTGCTGAAACAACCCCTGACTCAGCGGCATATTTTGATGGATGACAGGGTTATTAAATTCATGAAAAAATTCATCGTTCTTTTATTATTGCCCTTCTTTTCGATCGTGGCATTAGCGCAGACGCCTAATATGGACCATAATCAGGCGGTGGCTCAGGATTTAAGCAAGATCGAAGACAAACAGACTGATCCCAATGACTGGGAAGAGAAGAATAGCGGGCAGCCTTATATCGGTCTTTTATCTGAAACAGATACGGTCATTCATGATGACTGGTCTTTTGATCAGGACTATCATGCCCGTGTCAAGATCCAAAAAGAGGCTGCCAAGAATTTGGGGCAGTGGCCTATTTATTACAATATCTCCCGCGAAAACATCACGGATATCGAAGCTTTTGTAGAAACCCCGGATGGTAAGAAATTTGAAGCAACGGAAGTTAAGGACCTGCCAGCTTTTGATCAGTCGCCGCTGTATTCTGACATGCATATTAAAGTGATCACCTTGCCTCAGATCAGTGTGGGCGCGGTGATCGATGTCAGGGTCAAGACTAAAGTCTTTAAGGAAGAGATGCCCGGTCAATTTTGGGATGAGGTGATCTATCCTTCGATACCGACAAAATACGCCCGTTACACCTATGTTTTCCCTGAAAATAAACCTATTCAATTCCACGCGTACAATAATGATAAAAAACCTTTGATCGAGAAAATGAATAGTACGGTTAAATATTCTTTTGTGTTTGAAAAGACCGCGTACAGCGAGAATGAAGATTTTATGCCGCCGCCTGATGAGACGATGGGGGTCTTGTCATTGTCTTCCATGAATGATTGGAAACAGGTCGCTGATTGGTGGCGTGACCAGACCATTAAAAATACAATAGACGACCCTAATATTACTGCCAAAGCGCTGGATCTGGTAAAAGACAGGCCTATGCCCAAGGATAAGGTGCGTGCTATCCTGGAATTCATTCAAGACAATTTCCGTTATGTTTCCATGAGATTAGGTGACCATACGGTTGATCTGCATGGGACTGATCAAATTTTTCAGGGGAAGTATGGGGACGCTAAAGATCTGGCGGTATTGACGAAACAAATGCTCAACAAAGCGGGTGTTGAGGCCAACATCTGCTTGTTTAGCGGTGAATTTAATGGAGACCCTCAACATCGACTGCCTAATCCATCTGTTTTTGATCACGTGATATTGGAAGTGAATGCCGGTGGTCAAAAATATTTCGTGGACCCTCAGGCCAAGGGATTTGACCTGGGGGAACTTCCGTCAGGTTATGATAATGCCTTTGTCCTGGTCATTGATCCTGTTTCATTTACTTTCAAGAATGTTCCTATTGCGGACGAGTCTTTTCACTCGGTCATATCAACGAATGATATCACCTTGAATGATGATGGTTCTGCCAACTTTCAAGTCCATGTGAAAATGCCTGTGGAAGCTTCAGAAGATTTTAAAAAAGGTTGGGATGCTACCAATGATAGTACCAAACAGAAATTCTTTGATAAATTGCAGGCTACTTTTGCCCAGGGCGGGAAGATAACCGATCATGATGTTAAGGGCTTGGAAAATCGTTATGGTCCTGTTGAATTTGATTTTAAATACGCGGCAGCTAATATTTATCAAGTGGTCAATGATATGATCCTGCTGAAAGAACAAGACCAGGGCAATGTCCCTGACTTTTCAGCAGAGGTTCGTCGTTATCCTATTTTTGTCCCTACGAATTCTTTGATCATTAACCATAACACCTACCATATTCCCGATAGCGTAAAGATCAATTTTATCCCTCCTGATTACAATTTGGGGACAGATTTTGTACAAGTCTCGACCAAATATATCAAGGGAGATGGAACGATCTCCGTGGAAAGTGTTTATCACCTCAAGCGTGCGACTGTCCCAGTGCAAGGGTATGAAGAGGTGAAAAAATTCCGTGATGACTTAGATAAAAAGAATGAACTCTATATTATTTTAAAGAAAAAAACCAATGTGGCGCCGGAAGCAGAATCCTGGATCAAAAACCAATGAAAAGTCTCTGGAATGACAAAGAAGCTAAAGTTTTTCTTCAAGACCCCTTGGCCTTGCGTGTTTATACCTCCCGTTTATTGGGCCGTGACATGAGTTTGGTCATGCACGGAGGGGGAAACACGTCAGTCAAGGCCCAGATAAAGGATTTTTTTGGGCTACAACAGGAAGTGCTCTATATCAAGGGTAGCGGTTGGGATTTAGCAACGATCGAGGCCAAAGGTTTTGCCGCTGTTAAGATGGATGCCCTCTTGCGTATGGTGCGTGTTAAAAATTTAAGTGATACAGACATGGTGCGCGAGCAGCGGGCTGCCATGCTTGATCCTAATGCGCCTAATCCGTCAGTGGAAGCCATTCTTCATGCTATTATTCCTTATAAATACGTAGACCATTCCCACACAGATGCGGTGGTGACCATCACCAATACGCCCGATGGCCGCAAACGCATTGAAGAGATCTACGGTGAACGTATTTTGATCGTTCCTTATGTGATGCCGGGCTTTCTTTTAGCGCGCAAGGTTTATGAGATGACCAAGCTGATGGATTGGTCCCAATACGACGGCATTGTCTTGTTGAATCACGGTCTTTTTACCTTTGCCGACACTGCCCAGGAAAGTTACGAAAATCATATCAAGCTCGTCACTAAGGCCGAGGAGCATTTAAATGGATCAAGTAAAAGATCGCTCATGTCGAAATCCATTGTCATGGCCAGAAGCGCCTTTCGGCCCAAAGGTAATCTTTTAGAATTAGCCCAATTACGTCAAGCCGTTAGTTCGATCCAGGGGGACGCAGTGGTGGCCTTATGGAAGGATGACAAGCACAGTGTGGCTTTTAGCTGTTTAACTAAAGTTAAAAGCATGGCTACCCGCGGGACTTTGACACCAGACCATGTGATCCGCACCAAACCAAAGCCTGTGATCATTGATAAAAGTATTGATGCTGATGTGAGTGCGTATGCCAAGACGTATAAAAAATATTTTGAGCGTTATACCGATGGCAATTTAAAATGCCTGGATCTAGCGCCGCGCTGGGCCGTATGGCCTGGGGCAGGTGTGGTGTCTTTTGGCCGTTCGCTGGGTGAGGCAAAGATCATCAGCGATATTTTGGACCATACCATGGAAGCCATTCAAAAAGCAGAAGCCATGGGCGGATGGAAGCCTGTTAATGAAAAGGATCTATTTGATGTCGAGTATTGGGATCTGGAACAAGCCAAACTTTCCAAGGGTCCCAAACCTAAAGGCTTAATCGGTAAAGTCGCTTTGGTTTCGGGAGCGGCTTCAGGGATCGGTAGGGCTTGTGTTGAACGTTTAATCGCCAATGGCGCTAATGTGCTTGGCTTGGATATCAAAGACGGTCCTCATGTCATGCGCTGCGATGTCACTAAAGAATCAGATATTAAAAATGCTATTGAATCAATTGTCCGTCGTTTCGGCGGCCTGGACATCGTTATCAGCAATGCCGGTATTTTTCCCCCGAGCATGAATCTTGATGCCATGGACCCTGCCTCTTGGGAAAAGAGCATGCAATTAAATTTAACCAGCCATCAACGTCTGATGAAGGCAGCGATACCTTATTTGAGTTATGGTATAGACCCGACGATCATCATCATTGCCTCCAAAAATGTTCCGGCACCAGGTCCAGGTGCAGGAGCGTATTCTGTTGCTAAGGCAGGTTTGACACAATTAGGCAGGGTAGCAGCATTGGAATTAGGAGCGAAGGGGATCCGCGTTAACATGATCCATCCCAATCAAGTTTTTGATACAGCCATCTGGACCAAGGAAGTTTTAGAAAAACGTGCCCATCATTATGGCCTCTCGGTTGAAGAATACAAGACCAACAATATCCTCCATACTGAAATTACTTCCAAAGACGTGGCAGATTTAGTTTGTACAATGGCAGGAAAAACCTTTCTCAAAACCACCGGCGCTCAAATTCCGATCGACGGTGGCAATGAGAGGGTTATTTAATACAAATTATCTGCGGCGCATAGGACGGCGGCGCATACTGCGCGGTGTTGAGAAGGCCATGACCGGGCTTTTTGGATGATGGAACTTCTCTAATGGTATCGTTGGATGGCTGTCAGCGACTGGTAACGGTTGATTGATAAGCCGCTCGATATTCTTAACATCCAGGCGTTGATCAGGGGTCGCAAAAGACATGGCATGTCCCGCAAATCCGGCCCGGCCAGTACGGCCGATACGGTGCACGTAATTTTCAGGATCATCCGGTAGATCGTAATTAATGACCAGCTCAATGCCTTTGACGTCGATCCCGCGTGCGGCAATATCTGTCGCCACTAAAACGCGGTATTTACCCCGTTTAAAACCTTCCAAAGCTTCTTTACGCTGACTGAGCGAACGGTCCGAGTGGGTTTCTGCAGAATTATGCTTCATGCCGCGTAATTGTTTGGTCAGACGAGCCACCGAGAATTTAGTACGGCAGAAGATAAGGACTGATCCTTTGTATTTATTCAGCATGCTTTCTAATAATTCATTTTTCAATTCTTTTTTAACGATGAATAATTCCTGGGTGACCTTATCAGCCATGGTGCCAGCGGGTGCAACTTCCACGCGCACAGGCAATTTCATATAGCTGCGGGCAATACCCATGATAGCGTCAGGCATGGTTGCAGAAAATAGCATTGTTTGACGATCAGCAGGAACTTGTTTGAGCAATTGCTGGATCTGCGGTCCAAAACCCATATCAAGCATGCGGTCAGCTTCATCTAAAACCAAAATATGAGCATCATTAAAGTGAAGTGTTTTTTGCTGCATATGATCGATCAAACGGCCTGGTGTTCCAATGATAATGCGCGGGTTTGTTCTAAGGGATTGGATCTGTTTACCCATGGAATCCCCACCGATCAAAACCGTGGTTTTAAGCCCTACAGCAGTGGCGATCTTACGAAGGCTTTCATCAACTTGAATAGCTAATTCACGCGTGGGGACAACGATCAAGGCTTTACCTTTGATTTGAGCCAAACGCTGAATGATTGGAATACCAAAGGCCATGGTCTTACCAGTACCTGTTTGAGCGATACCCATGACATCCTGGCCCTGAAGACCTATAGGGATCGCTTGGAATTGAATTTTAGTGGGAACGGTGAATTTCAGACGTTCGATGACGCTAAGGATCGCAGGAGCAATACCCAGCCCGTAAAAGTTTGGTTCAGTTTGTGACATAGTGTACTTTCTTAATGATGTTTAATTATAGTTGCTCGTTGGATATCTTGTACTTCGATACAAGTTATGCGTATAACGAGGAATGAAACCTTATTGGATACCTTGCCGCTAAGTGCAGGGATTGGTGGGAGGCTTCATTGCAATTTGATAACAATAACATTATTTATACAATAAAGCAAGCAAAGGAAATCTTTGGTGTTTTGTGACTGTTATGCTATAATTTGCCCCTTATGATTTCTGCCAATAATGTTTCTTTACAATTCGGTAAGCGTATCCTTTTTGACGGGGTTAATATCACCTTCAACCCCGGCAATTGCTATGGCATTATCGGTGCCAATGGTTCAGGCAAATCCACGTTTTTGAAACTCCTTTCAGGTGATCTAGACACGACTTCAGGTACGATCAGTGTCGCTGGCGGCAAGCGTTTATCAGTATTGAAGCAGGATCAATTCGCCTTTGATGAGATCACAGTTCTGATGACCGTAGTGATGGGGCATAAAGAATTATATAAAGTGATGAAAGAAAAAGATGAACTTTACAGCAAGCCGGATTTTAGCGATGCGGATGGCTTGCGTGCTTCTGAGCTTGAGGGTAAATTTGCCGAGATGAACGGTTGGGATGCTGATTCTGAAGCGGGTAAACTTTTAAGTGATCTAGGTATCTCCGAAGATATGCACCAGCAGCAAATGAAGCAATTGGAAGGTTCCCAGAAAGTGCGCGTTCTTTTAGCTCAAGCTTTGTTTGGTAATCCTGATATTTTGATCCTTGATGAGCCGACTAACTCGCTAGACGTGGATACGTGTAATTGGCTTGAGGAGTTTTTAATTAATTTTGAGAATACGGCCATTGTGGTTTCTCACGACCGCCATTTTTTGGATAAAGTTTGTACTTATGTTTGTGATATTGATTTTGGCAAGATACAGATGTTTTCGGGCAATTATAGTTTTTGGGTTGAGGCCAGCCAATTGGCTTTAAGGCAGCGTTCAGATCAAAATAAGAAAACAGAAGATAAACGCAAAGAGCTTCAAGATTTTATTGCCCGTTTTTCCGCTAACGCGTCCAAAGCCCGTCAGGCAACTTCCCGTAAAAAGATCCTGGAAAAATTAACCTTGGATGAAATTAAGCCTTCTTCACGTAAATACCCATTTATCAATTTTAAACCCGAGCGCGAAGCTGGGAATGATGTTTTGCATATTGAGAATTTGACCAAGTCCATTGATGGGCAATTGATGTTCAAGAATTTTTCTTTGCATGCGCATAAAGGGGATAAGATCGCGTTTGTAGGGCCCAATGACTTGGCCAAGACTGTTTTATTCCAGATCCTGATGGGAGAATTAAAGCCGGATAGCGGCTCATTCAAATGGGGTGTTTCAACATCTCAGACATATTTCCCTAAGGATAATCAAAAATATTTTGATGTGGATCTGAATGTTGTTGATTGGCTACGCCAGTATTCAGAGGAGAAGGATGAAAATTTTGTACGTGGCTTCTTGGGGAGAATGCTTTTTACTGGTGAAGAAAGTTTAAAAAAAGTGAAAGTGCTTTCAGGTGGGGAAAAGGTCCGCTGCATGTTGTCCCGTATGATGCTGACCGGTGCTAATGTGGTGGTTTTAGATGAACCTACGAATCACCTGGATCTGGAAGCGATCACGTCTTTAAATAAGGGGATGGAAACCTTCCCTGGAACAATTTTATTCTCATCTCACGATCATCAATTAGTTCAAACCGCGGCTAATCGCATCATCGAATTGACCCCTAACGGCTATATTGATAAGATCGGGCTTCCTTATGATCAGTATTTGGAAGATGGCAGGATAAAAGAACAGCGGCATCAGTTGTATGAAGGTTTGACTAGTTCTAAATAAATTTGAAAAGTAAGTTTTATATTTGATAGAAAGTTTTTGGTTGGAGAGGTGGCCGAGTGGTTGAAGGCGCACGCCTGGAAAGCGTGTGGACGTGAAAGCGTCTCGCGAGTTCGAATCTCGCCTTCTCCGCCATTTATTTTATAGAGCAATTAAATAAGAGGGGAATGATGAGAAGATCATTGATCTTAATGATTTTTATCGTGGGATGTGTCTTGATAACCGCAAACGTGTTTGCGGATGATGGGTACTTTTCGACGGTCCTTTCCAATATTCCCAAAAGTCATTCTGCAGAAGCCATGCAGGACCTTTCTGCGCTCAAAACCAATCTTTTGGGATGTTTAGCGGCCCACGAGGGTCATGAATCGAGCTGTAGTAATATCAACAGCTTTTCGCCAAGCGAAAATTTTACCTATGATTTCCTTCAAGCTCCCCAGGATGGCAGCAAAGCCTGGTCTCTCAAGGCCAGTGGTAATTCTTCAGCAGGCCTTAATGCAGATGATCAGATCATTTTAACAAGTGACGATAATGGTAATATTTCTTGTAAAGGAACTGGTCAATTAGTGGGTACTTGTTAAGCTAAGACCGGTTATCGCCTGCATGAAGAATTTGTATACCATCCTGGCATTCTTAATTTTCGGACTATTTTTCTTTATTAATATCGCTACTTTGAAAGACGGTCATAATTGGGGGGATGACTTTGCCCAGTATATCCATCATGCCGTCAATCTAGTTGAACATAAACCGTACACCTCTGATATTTCCCTCGACTACTGGATCGTTTATCCACCGGGTTTTCCGCTCCTTTTGTCGTCTATCATTTATTGGTTTGGAATTAATTTTAAAATTTTGAAATTCCTGAATGTTTTATTATGGGGTTTGAGCGCCCTTGTTGTCTATGGTTTAGCCTTAAAGAGATTGAATGTCATGTGGGCCAGGGTACTGACGGTGTGGTTTTTGACATCTCCATTCTTTTTTACTTTTAAGCAGGAGGTTTTATCAGACATTCCTTTTATGTGCTTTGTTTTATTGTCCATTTGGACTTTTATGAAACATGAGGAGTATCAAGATAAAGGATCGAAGGATCTAAGCCGGGTCTTTTTATTTTCTGCCATTGTTTGCATGAGTTATTCCCTTTTAATACGGTGGGCAGGGGTGAGCCTGTTCTTGGCTGTTGCTGCGTACTTACTTCTTGTTAAACGGGATTGGAAAAAGCTTTCAGGGTTTATCTTAGGTGCGGTGGCTGCCTGTGCTATCGCCTTACAATGCGGCTCTTTGTTCTCGGGGTATTTTTATAAAACAGCAAGTTCGCTGCAAGAGTGGTTTTTGGGTATTTGGTATAATATTACTTATCATTTTGAAATGATATTCAGTTTTTTTCTACCAGATCAAAATATCCTTCCTAAAACAGCAAACTTGCTGACACTCAGCTTGATCAATATTTTTTTGGGGCTGCTATTATTGGGGATCATGGGATTGTTTATTTATCGGCTTTATCAAAGAAAAGTCAGTTTGATGGGATGTTTTGTTTTCTTTTATTTGATGGGAGCTGTTCTCTGGCCTGTCCGTGGAGATGCGCGGTATATTTTGCCGATCATAATCCCGATAACGATCATTGGTATCAGCTGTCTCAAGCCTGTTTTACATAAAGTGGTCGTATTCATTTTTATCATCCTGATAGGCTTGAACATTTTTAATATCAGTTCTAATGTCAAATTCAATGATGATGATATTTTTCAAAAAGAATCCTTAGAAATGATGGGATGGGTAAGCGTTCATATCAAGCCTGATGAAAGGTATATGTTCTCTCATTCACGGGCACTGGGGCTTTTTACCCATCGGGTCGGCGCTTCATTCTGGGTCCACCCGGAAGACATGAAGACATGGTACAAACGCATTAAGCCCTTACATATCAATTACCTGATCGCTGACAAACGTTTTGACCAGTTCAGTCAATATAATGATTTTTATATAAAGGTTGATAATGATGAATTGCATATTAAGGTGATTTGGGAAAATCGCTGGTATAAGATCTTTAAAGTGTATTAATTGGGCCTTGTTTTTGAGGCTTGAATAGATTAAAATCATCACATTATGAGCCACGCCATTTTATTGATTTCTTGCCGGGACCAAAAAGGCATCACTGCCGCTGTCACCAATTTTATCTTTCAGAACCAGGGCAATATCGTCCATGCTGATCAGCATATTGATGAACAAAGCAATACATTCTTCATGCGCATTGAATGGTCGCTGGATCATTTTAAATTAAAACGTGAGGATATCCAGCCAGCCTTTTCTGTTATCGCCAAATCCTTTGACATGACGTGGAAACTTTCGTTCTCAGATCAAAAGACACGGGTTGCCATATTTGTCAGTAAGCATCTGCATTGCCTTTACGATCTTTTGTACCGTCATAAGACCGGACAGCTTTTTTGCGAGATACCGCTTCTATTGAGCAATCATCCCGATGCCAAGGGTGCCGCGGGAGATTTTGGCGTTAAATTCGCCGAGTTTTTTGTCGATCCTCGCAATAAGATCGAGCAGGAGCATAAACAGATTGAACTCTTGAAGGCTGAAAAGATAGATCTTATTATCCTGGCGCGGTATCACCAGATCTTGACAAAGCAATTCGTTGATCGTTTCCCGATGCAGATCATCAATATCCACCATTCATTCCTGCCTGCTTTTGCTGGCAGTAATCCGTATTTGCAAGCCTATCAAAAAGGCGTCAAAGTCATCGGTGCCACCAGCCACTACGTGACGGAAGGTTTGGACCAAGGGCCCATTATCGCACAGGACACCGTGGGGGTTGGTCATCGTGATTCTTTGGATGATCTAAAAAGAAAAGGTGAAGACTTGGAAAAGCTTGTTTTAAGCAGGGCTGTGCGCTGGCATCTGGAAAGAAAGATCCTTTGTTATGGCAATAAGACAGTTGTCTTTGATTAGGGAGGCTTAAAAGATGAGCGATCAAAATGATCAAAATAAAAAAGAGAGTAATTTCCTGCGCACCGTGCTTATTGCTGTTATTTGCATCCCGATCATTATCTGGCTCTTGTATAATGCTTACCAAAAAAGCCAAGAGTCTGGTGAAAAAACCACCGCATGTGAGAAAATGTGCACGGACCAAGGATACTCAGGTTATCAATTCCAATGGCCGATGCTATCAGCTCCGAAATGTTCCTGCATCGGTTCTCGTCAATAAAAAGATAGGGGAATTCAATGATCGTTAACAATGGGATTAAGATCTATGAAGATCTCACAGAGATACTTGATCCAGCGCATTCTTGCCTGGTGGTTTGGGATGTTCAGAATGGATTGCTTGACAGGATATTCAATAAACAAGAATTCATGGTCAAGCTTGAAAGTTTTATAGGAAAATTAAGGGTCAAGATGCCGGTTGTTTATACCTTGATCACTCCCTTGCCCAGTCATTTTAATTCTTCGTGGCGATGTTTTCAGATGATGAGATTGTTCAATGTAAAAGATATGAAGCAAGTACCTTCTTTTATGGCCATTGGTTCAAAAGAAAGGGAAATTCCTGATAATATTAAACCTCACAACAGTGATATCGTCCTGGATAAACCTGCCGCAAGTATTTTTATCGGGACTAATTTTGAATATTTGATGCGTAATCGCGGCATCAATACCTTGATATTTACGGGCATATCGACGGAAGTCGGTGTCGAGTCTTCAGCGCGTGACGCATCCAACAGGGGTTTTTTCCCGGTGGTAATTTCTGATTGTGTGTCTTCGGGGAATAAGGAAGCTCATGAACGATCATTAAAGAATTTAGAAAAGATCGTGATCGTGGAGAATTCCGAGAATATTCTAAAGAATATAAAATAATTAAGGAGGATGATATGCAGCAGATCAAAGCTTACGGAGTGACGAGTGCTGTTGTGCCATTGGGGCCTTTGCAGATCCAACGTCGAGATACGGGTGTTGATGATGTGGCGATCGATATTGCTTATTGCGGCGTCTGCCATTCAGATATCCATCAGGCGCGTAATGAGTGGGGGAATTCATTGTTCCCGATGGTCCCTGGGCATGAAATTGTCGGTATCGTCTCGAAAGTGGGTACCGGGGTGAAGCGATTTAAAGTAGGGGATAAGGTGGGGGTGGGCTGTTTGGTTGACTCTTGCCGTGAATGCCCTGATTGTAAAGATGGCTTGGAGCAGTTTTGCGGCAGGCCCATTTTTACGTACAATAGCCTTGAAAAAGATAATAAAACCCTGGCTCAAGGCGGTTATTCCACCAAGATCGTCGTGCATCAGGACTTTGTCCTGCGTATCCCTGACAATCTTCCCCTGGATAAGACAGCGCCGCTTTTGTGCGCGGGTATCACCACCTATTCACCCTTGCATCATTGGAATGCCGGTCCAGGCAAGCGGGTGGCCATCATTGGTTTAGGGGGATTAGGACATATGGCTGTTAAGATCGCGAAAGCCATGAAGGCTGAGGTAACGGTTTTAAGCAGGACCCTGGATAAAAAGGACGATGCTAAACGTCTTGGTGCTGACCATGTCTATGCTACTAATGATCCCAAGTCCTTTGAGAAATTCGCTCGTCATTTTGATCTGATCATCAATACGGTATCTGTCAAATTGGATTGGGGAGCGTATTTAGGATTGCTTAAACGTGATGGTACCATGGTTCTTTTGGGGGTTCCCAGTGATGCGCCGCAGCTGCATGCTTTTCCTTTGATCATGGCCCGTCGCAGTTTAGCGGGATCCCTGATCGGCGGGATCAAAGAAACCCAGGAGATGCTGGATTTCTGCGGTAAGCATAATATCACCGCGGATATTGAATTGATTTCCATGGATAAGATCAACGAAGCCTACGAGCGGGTCATCAAGGCAGATGTGAAGTATCGGTTCGTTATTGATATTTCTTCTTTAAAGTAGAGGCAGAATCGAATTGTTAGGCAAGAGATCTAAAGATTTAATTTCTAATATTTTGTTAATGCTGGTTTCTATTTTTATAAGCCTTCTTATCTTAGAAATCGGTCTTAGGCTTTTCTTCCCAAGGTATCAAAGTGCGGCTCGATTCTATCAGATGCCGTATGGCGTTTATCCCAGGCATCGGCCTTCTTCTCTTGAGATCGATTATCATCCAGATACAGGAATAAAACATCCGGTCGTTTATAATAATCTTGGGTTGCGGCAGAGTTGGAATATTTATCCAGAATCAGATAAGGGCCGCCTGCGGATCGGTGTGTTCGGAGATTCTTTTGTAGAAAATAGACAGTTAAGTATCGAATATGGCTTTGTCAATGTCTTGGATTATTTGCTCAACAGCAATGAAAATAAATTTGAAGTCATTAATTTTGGCAATAGCGGCTACGGAACTGATGATAGTTATCTGAATTTTCTTCAATATCCCATCGCCAAAGATCTGTCTTTTTCGTTCTATGTTTTTTGTAATAACGATATCGGGGATATTTATCAGCATCATTTGATCTCAATTGATAAAAATGGGGATTTGATATTTATCAGGCATCAGCAGGATAATTCTTTATGGAAAAAGTGCGTTTCGAAGTTATATTTAACATATTTCTTGTTAGATGTAAAAATCAGGTTCATAAATTGGTATAAAAATGTGCTAATGATGTGCGGTATGAACGTTGATTTTAGACATTCAGTAGGAAGGATCTATTTTGAATCAGATTTCTATGACATGCATTTCAATGATGAGATCGATCATGTTATCAGGATTTATAGGGCAATACTTCAGAAATGGTCGAAACAGTCGGCCGCCCGGCATTCTCCGCTCACTGTTGTTTTGCTTCCATTCCATTTGGATACGAAATTGGAATTCTTGACTCCAAATAACATTGATCGTCTTAATCTTTATGCATTATTAAAAAGAACCTATCCTGACACGCCCAGGATAAGGTTTTATCATGATGGCCATTGGAATGAAACTGGCAACATGATCGCGGCTATTTTTCTTTACCGTTATTTGGAAGCTAAATTCGACTTGCCTCATCGGGATGATCATTGGGTCAAACAGAGATTGTTTGAGTACTATTCAGCTTTTGATAAAGAATGGTTCCCGGATTTTAATGTTGAAGAGATACCTTTATCTGAAGTTAAGGAAGAAGCGATCAGAAGCAAATACCGATCTTTATCAGTAGTTAAAAAATAATTTTTTGGTTATTATGAAGAATTTAAAGTGTAGAATCGTGCTTGTAGGTGTATTTCTTATTACGTATAGCCTTTTTGTCCTTTTTTATTCTCAGCCTGATCTTTTAGCCTGGGATTTTGGTGCTGTTCAGGCGGAGAATTTCGCTCCAGGAAAATTAGAAGAGCATTATTTAAAGCATGGGTATCAATTTGGGCAGATCACCAAAGAACAGTATTTAAAAGGTGCCCAAGAGCTTCTAGATGCGCGGCCAGGGAAAGATGTCCTGGAAAAGATCAGATCTAATGGTGATGTGGAGCATTTTAGGGTAAGTACTGGCGAATTTGCGGTGATGACTAAAAGAGGGCGGATCCGGACTTATTATAGGTCGAATTATTTATATTGGCTTAGGCATTAACATTACAAATAGGGGAAAAGTATATGATCCGTCAGTATTTAGCGGTAGTGATGTTTTTATTATTTGTTTTGAGCGTATCTGCATTTGCTCAGGATGAAGATCTGCAGTCAACAGTGGATTATAAGGTTAATAAGATGAAAATGGCATTAAAATTGACAGATGCTCAGGCAAATGCCATAGGGCCGATCATTAAGGATTATTTGATCAAACGCGGGGCGGTTTTGCAGGAAGTTGCCGGTCAGGGCATTGTTGACCATGTTTCTGTAAAAAGTACATTAAAGGCTTTAAAGGAGGATGAATATCAAAAATTAGGTAAGGTTTTAAGCAATGATCAGTTGCAAAAGTGGATCGATAAAGAAAATTTGATGGCAGTGCTCAATCCGGATAGCATAGAAAGTACGGTTGATGATGGCCAGACTTTAGGGCCAAACGGGGCTAATTTTAAGTTTTGATATAAAGCTATAATAATAAAATTTTTTTCTCATTTTGGCCGTTCTTGTGCTATAGTATCCCCCTATATTACCTGGTAATACTATCGCTACTCTAAGTCATTAAAGGACTTGAGGAAGGGTATTAAAATATTATAATTATCATTTAATCTGTTTTTAATAGGAAATTCATTAAAATTAGTACTCAACTTAGTCAGGGTTCTTTGGAATGAATAAGCGTCGTGTGGTGATCACTGGTTTGGGTGTCGTTGCTTGCAACGGTGTTGGCCGTGATAATTTTTGGCAGGCTAATGTTCAGGGGCGCTCAGGCATAGGAAAGATCACTCGTTTTGACGCTGAGGCTTTTGATACGCGCATTGCTGGAGAGGTCAAAGATTTCGATCCTTTTCAATTTATGCCAGCTGATGTCGCTAAAAAAGTAGATAGATTTGTCCATTTTGGATTGGCCTGTTCAGAGATGGCCATGCAGGACAGTGGTTTGCTGCTAGAAAATTTAGATAAGTATAGGATAGGGGTTATCATCGGTTCTGGTTTGGGTGGTATGATGTTCCATGAAGAACAGATGGTGGCCATTCTTGAGAAGGGTGTCAATCGCATTAATCCTTCCTCAGTACCAAGGATCTCTCCTAATGCGGTATCTAGCCACATAGCCATTCGGTATGGTTTTTTAGGCCCCAACATGGTGATATCAACAGCGTGTGCTTCTGCCAGTCATGCTATTGGCGAAGCATTCCGTAAGATCCAATGGGGTGATATGGACATATGCGTGACCGGAGGGGTTGAAGCTCCGTTGACACGATTAAATTTTGGTGCGTATTGCGCGTTAAGGGTAGTATCCAAGAAAAATGATATTCCTGAGGCGGCTTCTCGTCCATTTGATCTAAGCCGCGATGGTTTTGTTTTAAGCGAAGGCGGCGGCGGACTTATTTTAGAAGAATTGGATCATGCGCTTGAAAGAAAAGCGCCTATTTATGCGGAGATCACCGGGTATTCCAGTAATTCAGGCGCGCGTCATATGGTCATGCCTGATGTCACTGGTGATGATGCTTCCCGGGTCATGGCAGATGCCTTGAAGGATGCGAATATAGACCGGGCAAAGGTGGATTACATCAATGCCCATGCAACATCAACAGTGCAAAATGACCGTGCTGAGACCAAGGCCATTAAAACAGTGTTTGGGGAACGGGCGTATAAGATCCCGGTCTCGTCAACGAAATCAATGATCGGTCACAGCCTTGGCGCTGCGGGTGGTATAGAAGCGGTGGTATGTGCCTTAGCGATCAAGAATAAGTTCATTCCGCCAACGATCAATCTTAATGAACGTGACCCGGAATGTGATCTGGATTATGTGCCGCTTAAAGGACGTTCTGCCCAATTGAACACTGTTTTGTCGAATTCGTTTGGGTTTGGTAATTGCAATGCGTGTATCGTTTTTTCAGATTTTAAGGGGGTATAGGACATGACCTATGGTGAAGTTGAGGGGATCGTTAAAGAAGTATTGGCCAAGCAATTGACCATGGACGTGGCGAAGATCAATTTAGAATCCCGTCTGGTTGAAGACTTGGGTATTGATTCTTTTGGATCGGTGGAAGTTGCCTTTGAATTGGAAGAAAAATTCAATATCAAGATCCCGGATGCGGCCCTTTATGAGGCCAAGACAGTAAAGAATATTGTGGATTACATTGCCTCACAAAAAGAAGGAAAGTAGAGATTATGGCTGTTACTTTTTCATTTAATATAAAAAATTTATTCAGATCCGTCCCTAAGACGGATCTGCCTGACAATGGTTTTGAATTGCCGGGGACAAATGGGGACGCGATCATCCTCATTCACGGCATGACAGGAACGCCGCATGAGATGAGGTTTTTGGCGAATTATTTAAATCGTCAGGGCTATGCTGTTTATTGCCCGCGTTTAGCCAATCATGGGGCACCGCTCCATATTTTGCAAATGAGCAAATGGCAGGATTTTTATCAAACAGTCCGTCAGTCGTATTTGCAGATCCGCGGTCAGTATAAGCATATTTATACGGGTGGTCTTTCCATGGGCGCTTTATTAGCCTTGCTTTTGGCTGATGAGTTCAAAGGTGAAATAGATGGGGTCAGCTGCCTTTCGCCGACGCTATTTTATGACGGCTGGAATTCGCCGTGGTATCGCTGCCTCTTGCCTTTGGCTTATAATACACCGTTGAAATATTTCTTCTATTTTAAGGAAGAACCTCCTTACGGCATTAAAAATGAAGCGGTACGCCGTCGTATCCATGATTTTTACAGCAGGGCTGACCTGCATAGCATGGAATCGGTGCAGCAATATGGGTATCCGTTCTTTCCGTTGACCTTATTGCATCAGCTTCAAAAATTAGTCAAACACTTAAGCGGCCGTTTGCATGAAATTTCAACACCTGTTCAGCTGATCCAGGCTAAGCATGATGATATGAGCTCTGAGCGTAATTCGCAATTTATCTATAATCGGGTGAGGTCAGATCGTAAAGAATTAGTCTTCTTGCATAATTCTTATCACATCATCACCGCCGATCAGGAACGCAATACCGTGGCCCAGCATATGCAGCGATTTTTTTCCGGACAACCCATATAGGTGCAAGGTCATATGACATTCGTTAATCGCCTCCATCAATTAGAAACAAAGCTTCATACCAAATCACCGATCGTTTTATCCAATTGTCGTGTTTTCTTTGATTTTGACAATACAATGACGACCTCGGATGTATTGTTCGATGTGATCCGCCGTTTTTCGATCAACGACCACTGGATGGTTTTGGAAAAAGCGTGGTTAGAAGGGCAGATCGGTACCAAGGAGTGTTTGGAGGGGCAATTAAGGAATGTGCGGATCACTAAAACGGCTTTACACAAGTTCCTTAGTAAGGTAGAGCTGGACCCTCATTTCCATCAGCTTTTGGCTTTGCTTGTCCGTGAGGGCATCAAGCCTGTTATTTTAAGTGATAATTTCACCTATATCGTTGAATGGATCCTGGAATACCATGCCATTAAAGACCTGAAGGTTTACGGCAATACTTTGCGTTTTTATCGTGAGCATATCATCCCGTCATTCCCTTATGATAATCCATTTTGTCTTTCCTGCGCGCATTGCAAGAAGATCCATTTAACCAAGGATAAAACAGAGAACAAATTGATCCTTTACGTTGGTGATGGCCGTTCGGATTTTTGTCCAGCGCGCGTTTCAGACATCGTATTCGCCAAAGAAAAGCTGTTGAATTTCATGACCAAGGAAGAGCTGCCGCATTTCTCGTATAAGAATTTGGGTGATGTCCATCAGTATTTCCTGGAGCTTTTGACGCGCAGCCGCAAGAACCATTAAGCCTGGTTTTAAAAGCACAGTGTTTCATTATAATGAAGCGCTGTGTTTTTTTATTTACCCTTTATTAGTTAAGTACTTAACAGTTAGGGTATTGACAAAATACCTCCTGATGGTATAAACTATAAGTGAGAGGGAAGGGAGATGAACATGGTGAAAATTAAAAAGGTGGACCGCAGGGCGGAATATTACTGGAGCAAGGTCAAAAGCCAGGGCTCTAAATACTCGGAATTTAATTGGCCTTCTGTCGAGGTGCTTTTAAATTTGGTTTACACCTATGATGTTGTCTCAGGACACATGGCGCAGCAAACAAGTCCTTATGGGATCACCAAGGCAGGCTTTAGTGTCCTTATGATCTTAAGCCGCAGTGAATCCAAGTCCTGTAAACAGAATGAAATTAGCCAGCTCATGCTAGTGAGCCGCGCTAATATCACGGGGCTTGTTGATAGCCTCGTTCGCTTGGGTTTGGTTGAACGTACCAGCGATCCTCTTGACCGTCGTGTCAACATGGTCAAGATATTGCCTAAAGGCGAAAAACTATTAAAAGACCTGTTGCCAGGGTATTACAAAAGAGTGCACAGTATTTGTTCTGTTTTTACAGCAGCAGAAAAGAAAATATTAAATGATCTATTAACGCGATTAAGAGGTAGAACCAGTGAAATTAATGCTTAATAGTTTAGTTTTTTTGGCATTGCTGACAATAGCGGTACCAAGTCATGCCGCTCAAGAGGTGATGCCTTTGAGCCTCAAGCAATGCATTGACCTGGCTTTAAAGAATAATATCGATGTTCTTTTGAGCCGTGCCCGTGCCCAACAAGCCCAAGGCCAGCAGATCGTCCTGGATGCTGATCTTTTGCCGCAGATCGACGCGGTGGCATCCCAGCAGCGGACATGGTGGGAGAATATCGGTGCTTTGGGTTTTTCCGGATTTGGCGTTATTGGACCTTTTAATACTTTTGATGCCAGGATCATGGTTTCCCAGCGTATTTTGGATTTTTCAGCAATAGCGCACGCTCAAGCAGGAAAGATCAAATGGCAGGCATCTCAGTTAGAAATTGAACTGGCGTCACAACAAGTTGTCCTGGCAACCAGCGAGGCCTATATTCAAGCCCTGGGGTACGCGCAGGAATTAGCGACCTCTTATGAAGATGTCCGCCTGGCCGATCATTTTTTGTCACTTTCTTTGCATCAGCTGGACGCAGGTCTTGCTTCCTCGGTGGATGTGGCAGGAAATCGCACACAATTAGCCCAGGAAGAAGCAAAACAGGAAGAATTACGATTGAATGTTGCCAAAGCTCAGCTGGAATTAAAACGCCTGATCAAGGTCCCGTTGTCCCAGGCGATCGAATTAACAGACACTTTAGAAAATGAAGATCTTGATTATTTAAAAGTAGATGAGGCCATCGCGCATGCCCAGGAAGACCGTATGGAAATACTCGTGGCACACGCGGATAGTAATTATAGCCTTGAAGAATTAAAAGCCAGCAAACGTGAATACTTGCCCAAGATCGATCTCACCGGAGATGTGGGAGAAACAGCGGTCGAACCTGATAAAGACTCTGCTCATGCCGCGGAGGCAATGATAAAGATCTCTTTGCCTATTTGGGAAGGAAACCGCATCGCCGGAGATGTTAAAGAAAAAGCTGGTCTTCATGAAGAACAGAAGATCAAGGCAGATGATCTGAATTGGAAGATCGAAGAAGATGTGCGTCTGAGCCTTGAGACCTTGGTTTCCACCCGTGCCCAAATGGAGGCGGAAAAGAAGGTGGAAGATTTTGCCCAGCAGGAATTGAATTTAGCCCAGGATAGATTTTCATCAGGGTTAGGGGACAATACTCAGCTCATTAACGCGCAGGTAGTTTTGGCAGATGCTAAAGATAAATATGTGCAAACCCTAGCTCTTTATGATCAAGCCCAGTTGAATTATTTTGCTGCTATAGGGAAACCTCAACAATTTGATTTATCTATTAAAAAGAATGAAGGGAAAAATTGATATGAAAATGCCTGCTTTTTTAAATCAAGTGCCTCGACAATATTTGATAGGAGGTCTCATTGCTTTTGTCGCTCTTTGCGGCTTGGGGTATTATCAGCTTGTTTCTTTTGAAAGTACCGATGACGCTTTTATCGACGGGCATATTGCCCCTATCAGCGCTCAGGTGGAAGGCCGTATTATCGAAGTTTTGGTCAAGGATAATCAAATGGTTAAAAAAGACGATATCTTGGCCCGTATCGATGATAAAGATTATATGTATAAACGGGACGCGGCTCAGGCGGATGAACTTGCTGCCCAGGCGGAATTAGAAGAGGCCCAAAAAGATCAGGCACGTTATGAGCAATTATTATCCCGTCAAGAGATCTCAAAACAGGAATTCGACCATACGTCTTTGCGGGTCAGTAATGCCAAAGCGCAGGCCATGCGCGCAAAGGCCAAGTTTGATCTGGCCCAGCTGGACTTGGAACATACAAAGATCATGGCTCCCATTGAAGGTAAGGTTTCTGCAAGGTCCGTTGAACAAGGCCAGTATGTGCAGATAGGTCAGCCATTATTATCAGTGGTTTCCAGTGACGTATGGGTCACAGCGAATTTTAAAGAAACCCAGTTGAAACACATGAAGGCTGGCAATCCCGTTGAGATCCACGTGGATGCCTATCCAGGCGTGACATTTATTGGCCGTGTGGATAGTCTGCAGGCAGGTACCGGCGGGGCATTTAGTTTATTGCCTGCGCAGAACGTCACGGGGAATTATATTAAAGTAGTTCAACGTGTCCCTGTCAAAATTACAATTACCCATCCGAATCCTGATTATCCGCTTTGGCCTGGCCTATCTGTCGCACCCAAGGTTGATCTAAGAACAAGTAAAGGATGATCGATGATCCAAATTGATCGTCATAAATGGATGGTATGCCTGACGGTATTGCTCGGGGCTATCATGAGCGCTGTTGATACCAGTATTGTCAACGTGGCGCTTCCATATATGCGAGGTAATCTTGGGGCTTCCGTCGAAGAGATCACCTGGGTGGCTTCAGGTTATATCCTCTCCTCGGTCATTGTCATGCCTGTCATGGCTTTTTTAAGCGCTCGTTTTGGCCGCAGGCCGTTTTATTTGTTCAGTATTCTTTTATTTACAGTGTCGTCCATGCTTTGCGGCTTAGCGTGGGACCTGCCATCCTTGATCGTCTTCCGTGTTATTCAGGGCTTGGGCGGGGGAGTTTTGCTGCCTATCTCACAGGCCATTTTACGCGAAACCTTTTCGCAGAAAGAACAGGGCTTGGCCATGGGGATCTATGGGATGGCCGTTGTCATTGGCCCTGCTTTTGGTCCGACCTTGGGTGGATGGCTTACGGATAATTTTACCTGGCCGTGGATATTTTATATCAATGTCCCCTTAGGTATCATTAATTTTTGGATGGCCACCAAGTATATCCAAGAACCTTCCTATTTAGTGCGTGAAAAAGGGAAGGTTGACTGGCTAGGCTTGGTATTAATGACGTGCAGTTTTGTGGCTATGCAAATTGTTTTTGAAAAAGGGCAAGATAAAGGATGGTTTGATTCTAGTTTGATCGTCTGGACCACGGTGATAGCGGTTTTGAGCATGCTTTTATTTGTTTGGCGCGAGTTAACGATCGAAAAACCAGTAGTGGATCTATCTTTATTCAAAGATATCAACTTTGTTTGCGGCACCTTGCTGGGCGCGGTCTTTGGCTTTTGTCTTTACAGCACTTTATTTTTGCAGCCGCTTTTCCTTCAGCAATTGGGATATACCGCCACACAGACGGGTATCATTTTGATCCCCCGCAGCCTCATCATGGCGCTCGCCATGCCTTTGGCCGGTCGTTTATATAACTCGTGGGGGCCAAGGGTTATTCTTTTTATCGGCCTTGCGATCACTGTTTTGTCTTATTGGCAGTTTGCGCATTTATCCTTGGATGTTAACGGCGATGATCTGCTTGTCCCGCAATTATGCCAAGGGATGGGATTTGGGATGATGTTTGTGGCCTTAAGCACCGTGGTATTATCGACGGTGGAAAAGCCTAAATTGACGGCTGCTGTTGGTCTTTATAATGTTATCCGTCAGATCATGGGAAGTGTGGGTATTGCCATTGCAGCATCTTTGTTGAGCAATGGTGTAACCATGTCCCGTAGTGTGCTTATCACCCATGTGACGGCGTATAATCCAAATTCTCGTCATTGGATCGCTGATATGGCACACGGATTTGTTAAACACGGGATGAATGCTTATTGGGCCAACAAGGCTGCTCTTTCTTCTATCAGCGATGAAATTGACCGTCAGGCCCAGATGGTCTCATTCAATCATATTTTTATCATCATGGCGGTTGTTTTTGTGGTGTCAGCGCCATTGATACTGACAGTCAAGGAGAAGCCTCGTTCGAAAGAAGATGAGGTCAAGGTGCTTGCTGAGTAAAATTCCAGCATTTCAAGAACAGGGAATATATCCGTAAAAAAGGGCGTAATGGTTTAGAACGGCTTTTGACATAAAGGTATACTGGTATCAATTTAAAATTAAGGCGGCGTTTAGGTTCATAACCAGCGGCGCCCATTTCGTAGGTCTTGATCTTATGCCCGATGCACCAATCCATGATCTTTTTAAATTTCACAAAGTAGAGATGGTATTCGTGGGCCAGGGTGTAGTCGAAACCCACGTAATAATCGAGCAAAATCCTTTTTGAAACTAAACAGAAGACAAAAGCAGCTAATTGGCCATTGATCCGAAAGAGGAAAAATTTAGTTTCCTGAGGCATATTGGTGGAGATCGATCGAAAGAATTCTTTAGGTACTATTTTAGATCGTATATCATGCATTTCAACTGTTTGAAGGTATAAGGTATAAACTTCATTAAGGGTTGTCTCATCCAGGGCGTTTACCACGCTTGATTCAATATTAATGGTGGAAGCTTTTTTAAGTTTTCTTCGAAGATCATAGCGGGTGGCCCTGCTTAGGGTTTTTAAGTAGTCTTCAAAATCAGCAAAGTCAAGGCTCAAGCGGGTCATGGGCAAACCATCGATCTTCACATAATCATTCTTTAATAAAGGTCTAAAAAGATCGTCATAGGACTGGTCAAGATCTTTGAAAGCGATGAGGGGTGCCTCGACCTTGCGTGCCACCATCTCCATGCGTTCTTCAATAGCTTCCAGGACAGCTGAATAACTTTGCACGATCCCTATCTGTCCCTGACCCATGGGAAGTCCGCAGACGAGGATCTTCATATTAAAGAGCGGGCGGTAATGTGTTGTAAAGCAGGGGGCAACACCTACCAAATGTTTGTTAGCGTAAACGAGGATATAATAAAAGGAAAACTGGTCGAAATTAGACTCATCCAGGGTTTTGAAGAAATGATAGCGTTCTGGCACATCAGGGAATATTTTATTGAACTCTTCAGCGGGGATTTCTTCGATTTTTTTAATGACCCGTGTGCGTAGATGCCGTCTTTTGGATGGGCGGGGAGCTTTCATTTTTGGGATTCTATCAGTTTGCCCAAAGAAGGTCAATTCTCTTTACTTTTTCAATGACAAAGGTTTTATTTCCATTTAATATGTGCGCATGGCTTTGTTGATAATAGTCACCTTTCTTTCAGCCTTTTTATTGTTCCAGATCGAACTTGTTATTGCTAAATTATTCCTCCCTAATTACGGCGGCAGTTATTTAGTCTGGGGGGCATGCATTGTGTTTTTCCAGGCTGTTTTGCTGGCAGGTTATATTTTTGCGCATACATTCTTGCGGCGTTTAGGCGCATCCCGCTATTTAAAAGTGCATTTAGGGCTTTTATTGGTCCCGCTTTTATTCTTTCCTTTACGTGATCTTCATCTTTCATTCAGCAGTGTTTATTTGCCCCTGGTCCTGGACATCTTTTGGCGTTTAACGATCACTATTGGCCCTGTTTTCTTCGCATTATCCACCATGAGCTTGGTGACCCAAAGCTGGCTTTCTTCGTCGCTGCTTAAGGGCAAGGATAACCCTTACGGGCTTTACGCGGTATCCAATTTAGGTTCATTGGCAGCCTTGTTCACCTACCCATTTATTTTTGAACAATATTTGACGAATACCGAACAATTACAAATTTGGCGTGTTCTGTATTTGGTCTTGGTGTTTGGTAATGTATTGGCCTGGCGCATGATCAAAATAGATGCCCGTCATTTGGACAAAACAGAAGATGTGATAAGCTCTCCCGCAACAGGATGGCAGATCCTGCGATGGCTATGCCTGGGGGCGGCCGGTGTGGTGATGTTCATGTCGGTGACTAATATCATTACGTATGAAGTGGCACCGGTGCCATTGTTGTGGGTCATTCCCTTGGGGATCTATTTAATGGCTTTTATTTTGAATTTTAAGAAAAATCCCTGGTGCCCGTCATGGATGATCCGTTATATTGGCCCTATCATTGGTTTTCAGGTGATGATGTATTTCTTATCTCAAAAACATTTTTTACCGGTACTTTTGATGATCGCCTTGCTTTGTGGATTTTTATTCTTTATCTGCATGTATACCCAGCATCAATTGATCCGATCAAAGCCTTCTTCGAGCGCTCAAATGACCTTATTTTATGTCATGATCTCATTGGGAGGTTTTTTAGGCGGCATATTGACCAGTTGGATCGTTCCACTGGTGTCCAATGCTTTGATAGAATATTTGATTGGTCTGCTCTTGGTGGCATTCATGATGCCGCAGGCATCTTCAAGGATGCCTGTTTGGAAATTATGCCTATCTGTTATCGGTGTTGCCTTGGTATTCTTTGTTTGGCCTCATTTTGTTAAAGAGTATCATCTCTGGTCGTTTGTTTTGTTATGGGTGGCAGTCTGGTTTTCCTTCTTGGGTTTAGGTTCTGATAAAAAAATCCTTGCGGCTGTTTTAGGCGGTATTATATTGGTAACACCTGTTTTGGAATCTATTTGGCAAGGCGAACATTTTTTGGTCAAAAAAAGGAATTATTATGGTATCTACGAGGTTTATGATAATAAGGATGGTATCAGGGTATTGGTGCACGGCACGACCTTGCATGGGCTTGAATTCATTGATCAAGAAAGGCGCCGGGTCCCTATAGGTTATTATAGTCCAGCGTCAGCGATAGGGAGTTTATTGATCAATGATACCTTTCAAGCAAAAAGGATAGGGGTCATTGGTTTGGGAACAGGGACATTATCCATGTACTCTAAACTCAGTTGTCCTGTTGATTATTATGAACTAGATGCGGATGTGTATAAATTAGCGTCGGATTATTTTTGGTATATCACTCAAGCTCCTGGAGAAGTGAATGTCATTTTAGGTGATGCCAGGCTTTCGTTGAAGGAGGCGCCAGATGCTGCTTATGATGTTTTGGCGATCGATGCCTTTAGCGGGGATGCCATCCCAACACATTTAGTTAACAGGGATGTGTTAAAAGAGTACCGGCGTAAGCTGACCCCGCGCGGGGCGATCGTTTTTCACATTACAAATCGGTATTTGAATTTGGAGCCAGTATTAGCTAAAATTGCAGCAGATTCCGGTGCGTATGTGGCTGTCAAGGATGTAGGGGATGAAGGCGTCAACATGCGTTCCATTTGGTGCATCTTGACATGGGACGATGATCGTTTTATAAAATTGATCACTCAGGAAGATTGGCAGCCGCTTGAGATAAGTCCCAAAGACCAAGGCCGTATTTGGACGGATGATTATTCGACGATATTGCCGATCATTAATATGGGCGAACTTGCCATTTCGCTTGAGGCGTTTAAACCATTGACGAAGTAGGATGAGGGGTTAAACATGTTTTCAATATTCAATAAAAAAAGTGACAGCCAATTAAGGAAGAATTTATTTGATTTTTGGGCTGAGATGGAAAAGAATTTAGAATTCTTCTATGTGATGGATCAGCGTCAGTTCATTACGAATGGCTTTTTGACCGATATGTGGCCAGTGGTCAAAGAGATCGATGTGATCAAAAAACATGGAACGATCGCAACATATGCTTTAGCGATAGAGGATTTTAATCAAGCGTTAAAAACTTATAAAGATTATGAGGTCTGGTACACAGGGGATGTTACTCATAAAAGTCCTGAAAATGCCCGAAAACTGCATGCCTTGAAAAATGAATTGGATGTAAAGCTTAGAGGAATGGAAGCGATCATCATCCCGGCAGGCCAAGACCTTGAGCGGGAAATGGTGCAATTAGGTTTATTAAAAGCATGAGCGATGAAATTTTAACGGTATCAGAGCTGAATCATTTTATCCGCGATGTTCTAAACAGCGGTTTTCCCCAAGCTGTCTGGGTCTGCGGAGAAATACAAGGATACGACCGCGGCAAAGACAAGAAACATGTTTTCTTTGAATTATGTGAAAAAGACCCGGCCACCCGTGATATCACCGCCCGTATCGGGCTGGTGATCTTTGCCCAAGCCCGTCCCCGGATCGAGGCCATCCTTAAAAAAGCTGAAAACGCATTTGAATTAAAAGATGATATTGAAGTCAAATTCCTCTGCAAGGTGGACTTTTATCCCGGCCACGGTCAAGTGCGCCTGATCGTTGAAAGCATAGATCCTATCCATACTCTTGGGAAGATCGCCCAGGACCGGCAGCGTTTAATTGCATTGTTAAAACAAAAAGGGACCTTGGATAAGAATAAACAATTGCAGCTACCGGAACTTATTTTGAACGTAGGATTAATTACTTCCTATGATTCCGCTGCCTATCATGATTTTATTTCAGAGCTTAAGCGCAGCGGGTATGGATTTAGGGTATTTGTAGTCAATTCCATCATGCAGGGAAAGAATACTGAAAGTTCTATTGTCAAGGCGTTACAACTCCTGGAAAGTATCAAAGAAGTGGATGTGATCGTCATTACCCGAGGCGGCGGTTCCATTGCTGAATTGAGCTGTTTTGATAGCGAAAAAATTGCCATGAGCATTGCGGGATCAAGCATTCCAGTCTTAAGCGGTATAGGCCACGAGATCAATACAACAGTGACAGATCTGGCAGCGCATACTTTTGCCAAGACACCGACGGCTATTGCCAAATTATTGGTTGAGCGGTTAAAGGGATTTATCGATGCTGTTGATGAACGTCAAGAGCGTGTCATTGAAGCTTTGCAGCAAAGCTTGTTAAATAACCGTTCCAAGCTTAAGGACAGCGCTGTTTTTTTGCAGACACAGACCTTAGGTTTGATCAAGACCCATCATCAGCGTTTGGCTATTATTACTGAAGCCCTGAAACGGACTCCAGTTGTTAAATTTAAGGGATCCAGGAGATCGTTGGAAGATACCCAGGAGAATTTAAAGAAAATTATTTATTTGCACCTTCAAAATTCAAGGACTAAAATAAAGCAATGTGAGAAATTGGTCCAAATGGCTTCTCCCATAAGTACGCTCAAGCGCGGATTTAGTATTACGAGAAGCCAGGAGGGACTTTTGATCCGAAGCGTCAATGATATTAAAGGCCTTAAAGGCATCACAACACAGCTAGAAGATGGTATAATTAATAGTGAGGTTAAAAGTTGATGGCTGAAGTCAAATACAGCAAAGCGATCGAACGGTTGGATGAGATCATCAGTAAGATCGAAAGCGATGATATAGATGTTGATGAGTTGTCTTTGCGTGTCAAGGAAGCGGTCAGTCTGGTCAAGCTGTGCAAGGCAAAGATCGATAAGGCTGAGATGGAAGTCAAACAGGTCGTCGATGATTTTGCCAAGGAAGGTTAAGATCTATGGTTGTTCTATATACGACCCTTATTGTTCTAGTCGCTCTTCTGGTTATTTTTAACGCCTATCGCGTATGGTTCCTTGTTGATGCCCGCCGCCGTGGTAAACTGCCGCCCAAAGGCCGTGCCACCATGTTTGATGTCCGTCATTTACTGATGGAAGGCGAAAAGGAATTAGCCATTCAGGTCTATTGCGAGATCTTCCAAACCACACCCATAAAAGCTAAAAGAGACGTCGAAGAGCTTGAGCGAAGCCTTAAAGTTTAATTGTTTTAATTTCCCCAATTTATGATCTTTTCCGCATGGTTTTTTAGCCGCTGGATGGCCTTGGTCTATCTGATAGCCTTTTGGTCATTGGCGGTGCAGATCTTAGGCCTTGTCGGCAGTCATGGGATCCTGCCTATCACTAATTTTCTTCATTTTGCCGCTCAAGATCTAGGTGTCAACTGTTATTGGGAGCAACCAACTCTTTGCTGGCTTAATAATAGCGACGGGTTTTTATTATTTTTGTCCTGGTGTGGAGTAATACTGTCTATTTTGTTGCTGATGGGTGTAACCCCTGCGCTTACGGCATTCTTGCTTTGGCTTTTTTATATGTCTTTGACTGTTGCGGGTCAGGATTTTTTAGGTTTTCAGTGGGACAATCTGCTTTTAGAAGCGGGTTTCTTGCTGATCTTTTTGTTTCCCCAGCCATGGCGCATTGATCATAAACCATCCGTTCGTCCGTCGACCATTATCATTTGGTTATTTCGATGGCTTTTGTTCCGTCTAATATTTGAATCAGGCATGGTTAAGTTTTTAAGCGGGGATATTAATTGGTCTCATCTGACAGCATTGACCTATCATTATTGGACGCAGCCGTTACCTAATATGTTCAGCTGGTATGCCAATCAATTGCCATTGTGGTTTCAGAAATTATCCTGTGCTTTGGTCTTAGGTGTAGAAGTATTTATACCGTTTTTAATTCTTTGTGGACGGTGGTGCAGATTAATTGCGTTCTTTGGGATCACGGGTCTACAGCTATTGATCATCCTAACAGGCAACTATTGTTTTTTTAATTTACTTACCATAGGCCTTTGTTTAACTCTTTTAGAAGATGAGCATTTTAAATTCTTTTCCATCCTTCAAATTGAAAAAGTAAAGGAGGGCGGCATATTTTATACGATCTTGACAGGTGTTGTCGCGGCGATCGTTTTGGTTGTAAGCTTAGGTTTAATGGCAGATTCCTTTCTGCATGTACCGTTGCCTAAACCTGTTGAAAAACTGATCACCGTGGCAAGTCCCATGCGCAGTATTAATAATTACGGTTTATTTGCAGTGATGACGACCCAGCGTGATGAAATTGTGCTGGAAGGCAGTAATGATGGCGAACAATGGCTGCCGTATGAATTTCGTTTTAAACCAGGAGATGTCAATCAGACTCCTCGATGGGCCACGCCGTATCAGCCCAGATTAGATTGGCAAATGTGGTTTGCCTCTTTGGGTTCTTGGAGGGACAATCAATGGCTAATGGCATTGATGGTCCGGCTTTTGCAAGGAGAGCCTTCAGTTGTCCATTTATTAGCGAATGATCCTTTTAAAGACCATCCACCCAAATATATTCAGGCTACTTTTTGGGACTATCATTTTACTGATCTTAAAACCAAGGGGTCAAATGGCCCATGGTGGCATAGAGAGATCATAGGTCTGTATTGTCCAACTATTTCACTGCATTAAGGATAAATTCCGCCTCGGGAAGCGCTTCCCGCAATAGTCCTCCAGCCCTTGTTTTTCATTTAAATATGTTCCATACTTTATATGATATGTATAAGACCCCATGCATCCACATACTTATCCTGACAGCCTTTATTATAAATACTTTAGGCCCTATTTCTATTACCCAAGCCCAAGAATTTAAGCTGCCAACACCAGGAGTTATGGTCAGTTTAAGCCCGCCCCTTGATCCGCCAATCCTTAAAGGCATCAAGGTCCATCCTGATGATCCATTCCGATTTGATTTTATCTTGGATAAAGGAGATGGGGATAATCATCATCCTGAGCGCGGTGAAGGATCTCAACAAGAACAGCTTAAACAAGAATCCACGAAACTAGTCAAATATTTCTTAGCCAGCCTGACCATTCCTGAGAATGATCTGTGGGTTAATTTAAGTCCGTATGAAAAGAACCGGATCATTCCCCAAAGTTTTGGCTTAACCGAAATGGGACGTAATTTGCTGGCTGAAGATTATATGCTCAAGCAGATCACAGCATCCCTTATTTATCCTGAAGGTGAGGTAGGAAAAAGATTTTGGAAACGCATTTACGAAAAAGCATCTCAAAAATATGGAACGACCAATATTCCAGTCAATACGTTTAACAAAGTATGGATCGTTCCTGATAAATCAGTAGTTTACGAAAATACTCAGGCAGGTACTGCGTATGTTGTGAAAAGTACATTAAAGGTCATGCTTGAACAGGATTATTTGTCGATGGAGAAACATTCTGCCGCTAATGGCAACACATTAGGTTCTAATATCATCCGTGAGATCGTCATCCCTGAGCTCACCCGTGAAGTCAACGAAAACAAGAACTTCGTCCAGCTTCGTCAGGTCTATAACAGCCTGATCCTTGCCACGTGGTATAAAAAGAAGATCAAGGACAGTATCCTGGCCCAGGTTTACGACAACAAGAATAAAGTAGTCGGAGTAGAAGGCCCTAGAGATATCGGAGCTATTTATCAGCGTTATCTTCAGGCTTTTAAAAAAGGCGTCTACAATTACATCAAGGAAGATGTCGATCCCGTAACTCAACAACCTGTGCCAAGGAAATATTTTTCAGGAGG
>Ga0206797_1020_pt1 | contig 45272 bp, 33 predicted proteins | sample Alteio_BWOrgCont_69_FD_152894 | JGI IMG/M metagenome (GOLD analysis project Ga0206797, IMG submission 152894) | Enriched cells from forest soil in Barre Woods Harvard Forest LTER site, Petersham, Massachusetts, United States -... | ecosystem: Environmental > Terrestrial > Soil > Temperate forest >...
GTCGCGCAATTCATTACAAAATATTCTAAATAACCTGGAAGAGAAGAAAATCGATATCCTTGTTGGAACGCAAATGGTTGCCAAGGGGCTTGATTTTGCGGATGTAACGGTTATCGGTGTTATCAACGCCGACAGCCTGTTAAAATTCCCTGACTACAGAGCCAATGAGCGCAGCTTCCAGATGCTGGCCCAGGTAAGCGGCCGTGCTGGTCGGCGCGGCAAGCAGGGAAAAGTTGTTATACAAACCTACGATCCGGGGCACCGGATTATAAAGCAGGTGATTGAAAATGATTACCAGGGTTTGTATTTAACAGAGATGGAAGAGCGCCGGGCCTTTAAATATCCGCCATTTTATCGCGTCATTAACCTTGATATAAAACACAAGGATCCTGATATAGTAAACAACCAGGCCGCTTACCTGGCTGCCGAGCTTCGCAAACATTTTGGCGACAGGGTAATAGGCCCCGAATTTCCGCTGGTGGGGAGGATCAGGAATTTTTATATTAAAACAATTATGCTGAAATTTGAAAAGGATGGCATCTCCATTAATAAAGCCAAAGCGATTATTCGCGAGACGATCACGCAATTTCAAACTACGAAATTGAGCAAAGGGAGCATTGTTCAGCCGGATGTGGACCCGTACTAGGCCACTGATTAACTATTTTTATTTCACAGATTTTGGACCGCTAAGTAAAGTTGATTTTACCGGGGTGATTTTACTATGGAATTAATATTAATTTAGGATCAATTAAGTTTAATTAGAAACTCTATGACTTGTAATTCAAAAATATTAAACGATGCATAATCATCATTATAAAACCACCGTTACCTGGACAGGAAATTCAGGTTCAGGAACCAGTAATTACAGGGCATTTGAAAGGAGCCATTCTATAAGCGTTGAAAATAAGCCGGTTATTTTGGCTTCGTCGGACCCATCTTTCCGGGGTGATAGGACGAAATATAATCCCGAAGAATTGCTGGTGGCGTCACTTTCGTCATGCCATATGTTATGGTACCTGCATTTATGTTCTGAAGCCGGTGTGGTAGTAGTTGATTATACAGATACTGCAACGGGAACCATGTTAGAGAAACCTGACGGTAGCGGCCATTTTACCGAAGTTGCTTTATACCCAGTAGTTACCGTTAGTGATGAATCGATGGTGAACAAAGCAAATGAGCTTCATCATACGGCTAACAAAATGTGTTTTATTGCAAACTCCTGTAACTTCCCTGTTTTACATAAACCGACATGCCATATTAACCATGCTTGAAATAAAACCTATATGCGAAAACTGCGGGAAACGGCTCCCCAATGAAAGTAATGATGCAATGATTTGCACTTTCGAGTGTACTTTTTGCAAGGATTGTATTGATAACATTTTGTTTAATGTTTGCCCAAACTGCGGCGGCGGGTTTGAGAAACGCCCGGTTCGTCCGTCTCGTCATTTAATAAAATATCCGCCAGGTACAACTGAGTATTTAAAGCCGGTTGATGCCGACAAATTTAAAAAGCTGCTGGATATGTATAAAGACATGGATCCGCACTTAAGGTAACTGTGCGAATCTTGTTAAGTGTCAGTGGCTTTGGCCAGGCAAAGAAACTGTCGCGCATTTTATCTATATAAGTTATGATCTGGCAATGAAAATCATATTAACTTAGCGGCATAATGGCGTATAAGTTTATAGACAATTACCGCGAACAGGGAGCACGCAAAAAGCTTGTTGAAGAATTACGGAAAAAGGGAATTGAAGATGAGGGAGTACTAAAAGCTATAGGAAAAGTTCAGCGCCATTTCTTTTTTGATGAAACTTTCTGGAACCAGGCTTATACGGATAAAGCCTTCCCGATAGGCGAAGGGCAAACCATTTCGCAGCCTTATACCGTCGCCTACCAAACCCAGCTGCTGCATATTAACAAAGGCGATAAGGTGCTGGAAATCGGCACAGGCTCTGGCTATCAAACCTGCATATTGCTGGAACTTGGTGCGAAAGTTTACACCATTGAACGGCAGCAAAAGTTGTATGATCGTACCATACAGGTATTGCCCCACATGGGTTACAAGCCAAAATTTTTCCTTGGCGACGGCTCAATGGGCATTGCGGCACACGCGCCCTATGATAAAATAATAGTTACCGCCGGGGCGCCCACTGTTCCCGATGAATTACTGAAGCAATTAAATATCGGCGGCCTATTGGTTATCCCGGTTGGCGATACCGAATTACAAAAAATGGTTACAGTACTAAAAGTAGGAGAACATGATTACGAAAAAGTTGTGCTGGATACTTTCAGGTTTGTGCCGCTGGTAGGTGGCCCCCTAACCCCCTAAAGGGGAAACTTTTGATTAGCAAATTAGACCAATTACTCCTCCGCCGAAAGGCGGAGGCCGGGGGCTCATCTCTTCATCGCTCTATCCATCTCAACTTTTGTATCGCGTTCTTTTAAGGTTTCGCGTTTATCAAAAGTCTTTTTACCCTGGGCCAGGCCAATTTCCAGTTTGGCGAAGCCACGCTCGCTAATAAAAAGCGCAAGCGGTATAATTGTTAAGCCTTTTTCTTCGCCGCGGGTTTGCAGCTTTTTGAGTTCTTTTTTATTCAGCAATAAAATACGGTCGCGTTTGGCCTCGTGGTTGTAAAAAGAACCAAAGCTATACTCCGCGATGTGCAGGTTGCGCACATACAGAATGCCATCTATAAATGTACAAAATGCATCGTTTATATTAGCCTTGCCATCGCGAATTGATTTTATTTCGGTGCCCAGCAATTTTATGCCCGCCACATATTTGTCAATTATCTGGTATTCAAAATAAGCTTTCTTGTTCTTTATATATAGATCCTGGGTCATCACGGGCTTGTTTAGCTGCAAACTTACATAAATTTTTATCTGCAGGATTTTACTCTGTTGCGATATGGTGATTTAATTTTTTGGCTTAACTACAAGGACAGGCACATTTACCTTATGCCTGACTGAGTTAACAGTAGTGCCAAAAATCAGGTCCTTAATCGCCTTATGGCCGTGCGACCCCATTACGATAAAATCAATTTGGTCGTTATTTACAATTTCGGCAATCGAGTTTGCCGGGTTTCCAAAACCAATATGCGATTTTGCTTTGTAGCCAAGCTTTGTTAAAGCCGCAACGTAAGTATCAAGGTTGTCCGCGTCACTCTGCGTTTCATGATCCATTACTTCGGTTCCATAATAACGAGCGCCGGCAGTTTCAACAACGTGTATCAGCGTGTATTGTGCTTTTTTACCACCCTGCATTATTGCGTTCCTGATGCACTCTGTATCGTTTTTTGAAAAATCAATAGTAACGGCAATATTATGATAGGCAATTGGGGTAAGGTCTTCAATAGTTGTAGCCAAACCATGCGGGACTTGTGCCGGCACGTCGTAATGCTTAAAAAGCAGGGGTCTTAAAAATACATATACCAATAATAACGAAATCGCTATTATTACAGGCACTGCCAAGCCGTAGATCCATATCGCTCCTGATGGGTATTGTTTTATCCAGTCCACAAGTTGATCCCAAACTAATTTACCATTTAATGCAACTATCAGGATAGCGCTTGCCCATGCTAAGATTTTAACTTTCAGGCTGATGGCAAATTTGCCCATCCGTTTTCTGTTTGATGTAAAATGAATAAGAGGGATCACCGCAAAACCCAATTGCAGGCTCAATACAACCTGGCTCAAAATGATGAGGCTGCCCAAACCTGATTCGCCGAAATAAATAATGGTAAAAACAGCAGGTACGATAGCCAGTATCCTTGTCAGCAAACGGCGCAGCCAGGGTTCTATACGCAGGTTAATATGCCCTTCCATGATGATTTGCCCCGCAAGCGTTCCGGTTATAGTTGAGCTTTGACCTGATGCTATTAGGGCTATCGCAAAAAGGGTGGGGGCTATCTTCCCGAAAATATGCTCCAGCAGCTTATAGGCATCCTGAATCTCGGCAACCTTAAAATAACCGTTTTTAAAAAAGGCGCTGGCGGCCAATATTAAGATTGCGGCATTTACAACAAAAGCGAGGTTAAGTGCGATTACGGTATCGAACAGGTTAAATTTAATAGACGATTTAATGCCCTCGTCTGACCTTGTTATTTTGCGCGTTTGCACCAAAGACGAATGAAGATATAAGTTATGCGGCATTACAGTAGCGCCAATGATGCCGATAGCGATATACAGCATATTTTGGGTCACTAAATCTTTTTTAAACAGGTTGTTGGGTATAAAGCCTTTGGCAATTTCTAATGCATCAGGGCCTACAATAAACATTTCTATTAGAAAAGACACGCCTATTATAAATATCATCGACATGATGAATACCTCCAGTTTGCGCATCCCCCTGTTCATTAAAAATAGCATCAGCACCGTATCGGTTATTGTAAGTGATACGCCCCATATCAGCGGCAGATGAAACAATAGCTGCAGCCCAATAGCCATTCCGATAATTTCGGCAAGGTCGCAGGCGATGATCGCAATTTGGGCCAGTATATAAAGGCAAAAATTTACGGTCCGTGGATAGGCATTTTTTGATGCCTGGGCAAGGTCAAGCCCGCGCACAATCCCCAGCCTTGCGCTTAGCGATTGCAATAGTAATGCTATCAGGTTCGAGGCGAATAAGATCCATATTAAACGGTAACCAAAAGCGCTGCCGCCGGCTATATCAGTTGCCCAGTTACCCGGGTCCATATAACCGACACTAACAAGATAGGCCGGCCCGATGAAGGCTAAAATCCTGCGCCAGCCAATTTTGTTTTCGGTATTTATGGAGCTGTGAACATTGCTTAATGACTGTTTGCCAACCTCATTCATAAGGATATCAATAAATTATTTGCTACGTCGCGGCTGATTTGTATTTTTTTATCTCCCATTAACAATAGTACCGAATGGTCAAACTCAATAACATCTTGTACTTCTATGTTTTTTCCAATGGTAAGCGATTGTTTTTCGAGATATTGTAAAAAGGCCGCCGAATGATCACGTACACCGCAGATGATCCCACTTTCGCCAATACCCAGCGCAGAAACCGGTTTAAGATTATGAACTTTTAATAGTCCGTTACAATCGGGAATCGGATCACCATGAGGGTCATATTTTGGAAAGTCCATAAACTTGTCGAGCCTGTCGATCAGTTCATTGGACGATATATGTTCCATCTCTTCGGCCATTTCATGCACCTGGTCCCATTTAAAATTTAATTTTTCAACTAAAAAATATTCCCACAGTCTGTGCTTGCGGATAATATTTACAGCTATTTTTTCGCCCGCCGGCGTGAGGTTTACTCCCTGGTAAGGGGTATAATTGATCAATTGTTTTTCAGCCAGTTTTTTTAACATATCCGTAACTGACGATGCCTTGGTATTTAGCAAAGCAGCAAGCTGATTAGTACTCACGGTTTCGGCATTCAGCGACAGGTGATAGACAGATTTTAAGTAGTTTTCTTCTGCTAAAGTATTCATTTATACAAATCTAATAATAAATTTAGACCTGTCTAAATTTATTATTAGAAAAAATTTATTTTTGTTAAAATGATTTTTTGAGAAATTTTATTTTGTGAATTAAGGAAAATCATATATTTGCTTGTATCATGGCTGCTGAATTAGACAAAATAGATCTGCAAATACTAAAAATATTGCAGGAGAACGGAAGGATAACTAACCTGCAATTATCCAATGAAATCGGGCTTTCGCCTGCACCTACATTAGAGCGTGTACGTAAGCTGGAAAACGCGGAATACATTAAAAGTTACCATGCCCTGGTCGATGAGGAAAAATTGGGATTAGGCATAAAGACATTTATACAAATATCGCTCGATTTTCATCAAAAAGACACCATTCAGAAATTTCTGGAAGAGATACAAAACATCAAGGAAGTTACCGAGTGCCATCACGTAACCGGTCAGTGTGATTTTCTGCTGAAAGTTTATGTGCGTGACATCAAATCCTACGAGCAACTGATCATGGAGAAGATAAGCCGCATTACTGTGGTGAAAACTTTTCAAACAATGATGATTATGTCGACTAGCAAGAAGGAGCCGATAGTGCCGTTGGAATATTAGGCCCCCCAACCCCCTGAAGGGAAAAAAAACTGGGGTAATTGGCTAATCAAAAGTTCCCCCTTCAGGGGCTAGGGGGCTAATCTGCCAGTCAATCGGCTTTTTGCCTTCTCTTATTAAAATTTCATTTGTTTTTGAAAACGGTTTCGAACCAAAAAATCCCCTGTCGGCAGAGAATGGCGACGGGTGCGGAGATTTTATAATGTGATGTTTTTTAGTGTCTATCAATTCGCTTTTTGCGTGCGCGAAACTACCCCAAAGGATAAATACTATTTCTTCTTTTTTATCAGATATTTTTTTGATCACGGTATCGGTAAAGGTTTCCCAACCTTTTTTCTGATGTGAGCCGGGCATCCCGGCCCTTACGGTGAGGCTGGCATTTAATAGCAACACACCCTGTTCGGCCCATTCGGTAAGGTCGCCGTGACTGGGGATTTTAAAACCCGGTATATCGGTTGAAAGTTCTTTGTAAATATTTCTTAATGACGGTGGTATGCCGATCCCTTTTTGTACTGAAAATGACAATCCATGCGCCTGGTGTTCACCATGATAGGGGTCCTGCCCAAGTATCACCACTTTTAAGTCCTTAAAGGGAGTTTTCCAAAAGGCGTTAAAAATGTCGCTTCCTTTTGGGTATATTTTGTTCCCTGCTTCTTTCTCTTCTTTCAAAAATTTTTTCAAACCAAGCATGTAGGGTTTATCAAATTCATCACCCAAAACTTCCAGCCATGACGGCTCTAATTCTACTGCCATAAATATTTTAAAAGATGTTGATTTAGCGTACAAATAAACGGATATTTGTACGCTTATTATAGTATTACAAAAATGTCAAATATAGTCAGGTTAGTTATTGCATGTATTGTTATGGGCGCTGCTGTTGCGCTTTGTGTTTTTGGTTTTTGGGGCTGGGGAATATTGGTTTTGTTTTTGGGCGGCGTAGTATTGCTCAGTTTCTTTTTTAACGAGAATATGATCATTGCCCAATGGTTTCTTCGTAAGGAAAATACCGATAAGGCGGAAACATGGTTACTGAAAATAACTGACTACGAAAAACAGATAAACAAAAACCAGCATGGTTATTATAACCTGCTAATTGGGCTTATTGAATCGCGTAAAGCGCCTTTAAAAGCAGAAAAGTATTTTAAAAAGTCGCTTTCATTAGGAATGAAAATGTCGCACAATATTGCGCTCGCAAAACTGAGCCTCGCTGGCATCGCCATGGCAAAACGTAACAAACGTGAAGCTCAAATGTATTTGCAGGAAGCGACGAAAGATGATAAAAACAAACTGCTTACCGAGCAGATAAAAATGATGAAGGGCCAGATGGCGCAGATGGATAAACAGGTAATCAAAGGCGGGTATCGCCAGTTTTAAAATAGCTTTTTTGCCTAGAATCTTTGGTTCCTGATTCTTGACTCTCTTTTACCCTATTTTTCTTCCAGTGAACTATAGTATTCCGGTTCGGAAGAGTGATTCGGGGTCATATGGCCGTCAGTAATAAAATGGCTTTCTTCAGTTGGATTAGCTACTTCAACAATTTTCAGCAAGCTTCTGATAAATGATAAGTTAAAATTGCTCCTGTTTAATTTTATCAAGTATTCGCTTTCAGTTATTTCGAGGATGGAATTAGTCATATTTTTAGTTATAAGTGTTTATTGCAATTATAACCAACATATGTAATACCAAAGTTTTATCTAGAATATGATTCCGTTAACAAATTGTTAATAAATAGCAGGCAGTCAATGAATTATTTTTTTTCAACACGTAATTAACATTACAATGTTTGACAATTCAAAGAGTATAAAACCAGATAGGTTTTATATAAACCAGGCCATCACTGCTTCCTTTGCAGGCATAGTGATATCCAGCTTTAACTTCTTGCGCATTCCGCCAAGGTCATTAAAAACTTTATTGGGATTTGCAGCTTTGAGTTCCTCTACGGTGTTAAAGCCCATTTTATTAATAACCGGTACCCATTCAGCAGGTACGCCGATATTTATGAAATCATCAGCCGTTACAACTTTCGCCTTTTTTTCCGGACGCATCTGCGGGAAGAACAATACTTCCTGGATGGTGCTTTGATTGGTCATCAGCATAACCAAACGGTCAATTCCGATGCCCAGGCCAGATGTCGGCGGCATTCCATATTCCAGCGCACGCAAGAAATCGTCGTCCATTGCCATCGCTTCGTCGTCACCACGCCCGGCAAGAATTAGCTGTTCTTCCAATCGCTGGCGCTGATCAATGGGGTCATTTAATTCCGAATAAGCATTTGCAATCTCTTTGCCGTTTACAAACAACTCGAAACGCTCCACCAGCCCATTTTTTGTACGGTGTTTTTTAGCAAGCGGCGTCATTTCAACAGGGTAGTCTGTGATAAAAGTGGGCTGAATAAGATTGGCTTCCACTTTGGCGCTGAATATCTCGTCGATCAACTTTCCTTTGCCCATGGTGGCATTAACGTCAATGCCCAAATCGCTACAGGTTTGGCGAAGGGCCGTTTCGTCCATAGCGGAAACATCAATATCAGTATACTTCAGAATAGAATCATACATCGAAAGTCTTTCATATGGCCCGGCAAAATTAATTTCGTTGCCGCCAACCTGCACCACGGGGATGCCGTGCACAGCCCGGGTTACCCGCTCCAGGCAGTCTTCAACCATCGCCATCATCCATATATAATCCTTATAAGCCACATAGATTTCGAGGGCTGTAAACTCGGGGTTATGGGTGCGGTCCATACCCTCATTACGGAACATTTTGCCAAACTCATAAACCCCATCAAAGCCCGCCACAATAAGACGCTTCAGGTACAGCTCGTTGGCGATGCGCAAAAACAATGGCATATCCAGCGTATTATGGTGCGTTACAAAAGGACGCGCCGCCGCCCCGCCATGTACAGGTTGTAATATGGGGGTTTCTACTTCCAGCCAGCCCTTTTCATTAAAATAATCGCGCATGCTGCTAATTACTTTAGACCGCTTGATAAAGATTTGTTTGTATTCGGGGTTAACCGTAAGGTCAACATAGCGTTGACGGTAGCGCAGTTCCGGATCGGTGAAGGCATCATGAATATTGCCTTCTTCATCACGTTTAACGATGGGCAGCGGCTTCAGTGATTTCGAAAGCACAACCATCTCCTGCACATGTATAGATATCTCGCCGGTTTGCGTTAAAAAAACATAGCCTTTTACCCCAATATAGTCGCCAAGGTCCAATAGCTTTTTAAATACAGTATTGTACAAAGCCTTATCCTCGCCAGGACAAATGTCGTCGCGTTTTAAATAGATTTGCATGCGGCCGGTTGAATCCTGTAATTTGGCAAACGAAGCGCTGCCCATTATATTACGGCTCATAATGCGGCCGGCAAGAGTTACGCTTTTATAATTATCCGGAAACCTTTCAAAATTATCACTGATATCCTGTGCAAATGCGGTAACCTTATATTCTTCTGCAGGATATGGATTAATACCTAAAGCCCGCAGTTGCTGTAACGATTCGCGGCGTAAAATTTCCTGTTCGGATAGTGCAATACTCATATTTTTATTAAAGGTGCAAAAATAGCTTTTTTTTGCAGAGGGGAGAATGGGAGATTGCAGATTAACCAGCACAATCTTTCTCCGGTTTAAGAACATTGGGCCAACAGCACAGACTTAAGATGTTCTTCGGATTGCGTAATCCGCAAATCAACTGATTTTGATTTTCAGTACTAAATATTCATAAACTTTTGCCCGGTTTTTAAACCATATGCATGCGCATGCCTTGCGGGGATATATGTGTTATTGATATTAAAAAAATTGATCGACAACAAACCGCGATTTATGCAACGAACGAGAAAAGCATTATTGGCCACGGTGATTATGCCGGGCTCAATGGCTATTCCGTTTTGTACTCCGACACTGGCGTCCAGAATTTTTAATTCAATCCCATTTAAAAGCGACCCGGCGCCATTGTTCCATGAATTGCAAGCTTTAACCAGATTAATAATTTCCCGTGCATCCATTTGCTCCCAATTGATCATTACGTCTTTCAATTGGGGCCTTTTGTAATATACCGCTTTATTTTCAGCCTGTACAATTTTTTTAGAAGTTCATTTTTAAAAAGCTTCTCAAGTAAATCAGCTACACCCCTAACTTGCAGCTCACTAAAAGCCTGGCTTACATAATTATAATTTAAATAATCATCATTCTTCAAAAGATATTCCCAAACAATTGCCCCGCTGTCAAATTTATCTGAAAGCTCGTGAATGGTTAATCCTATTTGGGGGCATCCTTTTTTCAATTGCCAGAAAACAGGCGAAGGCCCCCTGAATTCGGGGAGCTTACCAAAATGAATGTTATATATGCCTTTCGGTACGCCCGCAAGTTGTTGAACGTTTATTTTATGGCTATACCCGGCAACGAAAATAATATCCGGGTTGTGTAACAATGTCCATGAATACAGTTCTTCCTTTTTGTCCTCAAGGTGAACAGGTATGTTATAAGCGTTGCAGAAGGAAGTTATCTCACCGGGGCTTATTTCGGTTGCAGGAACATTGCCCCAATAAAGCAAAACCCCTGCCTTATTACATAAGTAAGAAAGCAGGGGCAGGCATATTTTTGAGTTTGATGCAATGCCTATCTTCATTTCTGTTTATCAGAATGAACAAATACGATACACACCGGCCGTTAATTTCTTGATGGAAAAACGCCCACCAATGCAATTATAAAGGTCACGGCCAGTACAGGCTGTATAACCTGGAGCGGTAAGCTATTTCCTGCTGAGCTTAACGCCCCCGGATTCATGGTTACATCGGGAGTGGCATCAGAGTAAAAATTAGTATAGGCGCCGGTGTTCGGATCCTGTATGGTCGAAAGATAAGTATTAGTAGGTACCCCCTGATCTGCTGCTGCCGAAACTGCGCGCACCAGGTGTGTGTGTGCAGGCATCTGACCCTGGGTTAAAGTAACATTTTCGACGCCGGCAGCTTCACCCATTACATATGGCGATAAGCCATTTCCCTGCCCTTGATGTACAGGTGCGCGGCTCCTTAAATCGGGCAAAGCAAACGTTTGCACGCCGTTGCCTCCATAATAGGTTCCGATTATCGCAAACAAAGCGCTGTACTGCGATATCGACATCAACTGGCCGTTGCACAGTGCCCATCCACTAGGGGCAAAATTGCCGCCAAACATTCTAATTTCTCCTAGATAATTCTCCATTTTTTTAGGTTTTTAAGATTTAGATTTTAATATTTAGTGGAGTAAATATATTTATTTTTATATAAAATTAAAAATTATTATATTAATTTTTAATTAAGAATAAATTTAATTTATTTAACAAATAGGACATATTAGCTATAATTTATTAGGGCAATATTGTTCTCTATAATTAACTTCTTTTATGAAAACTATATTAATTGTCATATATTAATAAAAAATATTGTTTAATTTAATAACACATATTTCCGGTTTGCCGAAACCTGGCTGATGGTGATGGGATATTGATATTAAAATGAGTTGAGGATTGACGGAGTTCACCGAATTAACCCTAAAACCTTGTCGAGATCGGATAATAATCAGTAACCGGATGCTGTTTAATGGCCGCATTAATCTGCTGACGACAAATTAAATATCATTTTATAAACTAGTTGATGCTTAAAAAGGGCCGTTTGAGATGGAGACAAAAGCTCAAGAAAATGAGGTGAGTGAAATGAATGTAATAAGTTTATTACAAAATATTCAGCCCCGTGTAAAAACGGGGCTGAATATTGTAAGCAGGGTTGTCTATTTGGGATTTCCCTTGGGTTTAACCGCAGGATGACATTCAAATGAGACTTATTCTATAGAGGCAAGGAAGTGATCAAAAAAACTAAAAAATCTTTTAAAAACCACAACCCCTAAAAGGTGTTACCCGTATAAAGAAGCTCATTGAGCGCCCTGCTCATCAATAATTTATCAAATCAAAAAAGATCCCTGGCGCGAGGCTGGGGATTTTTTTAATTGAAACGAATATAAAGCATAACATTTAGATAATCAATACCGTATAAGTAATAAGTTTAAGATTTTTTTGGTTAGTTTTTTGGTTAAATGGTTAATAAGGATTGTAGCCGGAAAGGGATTTCCGGCTATTTTTTTGCGGTTTTTTGCCCCTTTTTGTCTGAACCGTGATTCGCCTTATTTAAGGATTGTCAGGATGGTTTGGTTAATATCCTCAGAGAAAAGTTAAAAACTGATGGTAAAAATTCCGTATTCATTTTAGGTATACTATTTTCCTCTTTCCGACTTTCCGGACTTTTCTGCCCCCCTCACATCAAAGCTTCTGCGATTTCTTCAAAACCTTTTTCTCTCGCCAGGTCGGCGGGCAGTTTGCCGCCCTCCATTCGGATGTTTATATCGGCACCATGCTCGAGCAGTAAAATCAGCAGGTCAATGTTTCCGTTTTGAGCGGCAGAATGCAGGGCGGTTACCCCAGCCTGTTGCCTTACATTCACCTGGGCATTATTTTCTATGAGCATACGTGCAATGTCAGTATAATTTCCTGCTGCTGCAGAATGCAAAGGGTATACCTTAAAACCGTTATTAGATGGCAGGTTAACATCAGCACCCTTTAATACAAGATAACGGGCTACTTCGTATTGTCCAAAATAACAAGCCAGCCCCAATGGCGTAAAACCATCTTCAGCATAAAAATTTATTGCGTCGGGATGCGTGTAAACCAGGTGAGCCACCACATCAAATTTGCCGGCAGCGGAGGCCTCAAAAAGGCTTATCTCATCCAGGTATTTTAAAAGTAAGGCGCTAACTTCCGGCTTTTTGTAATAACAGGATAACATAAGCGCTGAAACCCGGTGGCTGGTTCGGCTTTTCGCAAGCGCAGGATTCTCGGCCAGCAAGGCATCCAGGTTGGTCAAATCACCTGTGGTAATATACTTTTCCAGTTTTTCAACGCTCATTCTATGGCAGGAGGATTTATTTAGCAACACTCAATAGACCGTGAAGCTGATTTCTTTTCTTTAAATTAAAACCCTTATAGTTTCAATATTACTAAAAAATTAAAATATTAAGGTAAATAAGTTGTTTAATCTATTAACTTTATATTTGCACAATATCAGGGTTACATCAGGATGCCGGTAAAAGGAAATCAGTTTAAATCAAATAATTTTAAAGAAGAAAACCAACCGCGCCAGGCTTCACCAAAAGTTGAGCGGGAACGCAGCGCAAAACGGAAGCCGGACAAGCCGTATCCATTTGACCCTATGAAAAGCCGGCTGATAAAAATTCTTGGTTTATTTTTCCTTTTATTATCGGTCGGTTTTCTCGTGGCATTTACATCTTACCTTTTCACCTGGCAGGTGGATCAGAGTTATGTTTCAGCGGCAAATGGTGGCTGGCACAACCTGTTTAAAACTACCCAGGAATTGATGGAAAACGGCGTTAAAAACCCCGTAGTTGAAAATTGGCTGGGCAAATTCGGCGCACTGCTGTCAAATCAATTTATTTACGAGTGGTTTGGGATTGCATCTTTTCTGTTTATTTTTGTGTTTTTTATAATTGGCTATCGTTTACTTTTCAGGATAAGCCTGTTCTCGACCAGCAAAACCCTTGCTTATTCTTTTTTCTGTTTGATCTTTTTGTCGGTTGCCCTCGGTTTTATACATGCTTTTATAAGCGATACTCCTAATTACCTGGAGGGAGAGTTTGGTTATTGGAGCAACAGGCTACTCGATGCTCAAATCGGCCAGGCCGGCACTGGATTCATACTGATTTTTGCTGCACTCGCCGTATTGGTGATTGCCTATAACATCGATTTTAAAATACCACGTTTAAAAGGCGGAGCAGTCGTGTCGGGTGCGGTTGGCGATGTTGTACCCGAACCTGTGAACCTTGAAGACGAAGAGCCATCGTTACCGGTTGAGTGGGCGGGCCGGAATAATAAAGATATACCAGGAAATATCGTTCGCCCCGAATCACTTAAGCAACAACCCCTGGTTCAAAACCCTATTTTTCACGAACCGGTGATTTTAACGCCTGACCCGGACAGTGAAGGGCATGAGCCTGAACAGGAAAATGAAATCCCGCTGACGGTAAGCGGAGCCCGCCCTACACCAATTTTAAATATTGAACAAGCTGATGATGATAAGGCCAAAAGCCTGGTTGATCAATTCGGAACTTATGATCACACGCTGGAACTCGCTTCCTACAAATATCCGCCGCTTGATTTACTGGAGAATTACGGGTCGAATAAAATAAATGTAAATTCGGATGAGTTAGGCGCCAACAAAAACAAAATTGTAGAAACGCTGAATCATTACAATATTGAAATAGATAAGATAAAGGCCACTATCGGCCCGACAGTAACTTTATATGAAATCATCCCGGCTCCCGGCGTTAGGATATCCAAGATCAAAAATCTGGAGGACGACATCGCGTTGAGCCTGGCAGCATTAGGCATCCGTATTATAGCGCCCATGCCCGGTAAAGGCACCATCGGCATTGAAGTGCCTAACCAAAACCCCGAAATGGTTTCAATGCGATCTGTTTTGGCTACCGAAAAATTCCAGAATACCACGATGGACCTCCCGATAGCGCTTGGTAAAACGATATCCAACGAAGTGTTTATCGCTGATTTGGCTAAGATGCCACATTTGCTGGTTGCCGGTGCAACGGGTCAGGGGAAATCAGTTGGTATTAATGCCATATTGGTATCGCTGCTTTATAAAAAACATCCGTCGGAGCTTAAATTCGTTTTGGTTGATCCAAAAAAGGTAGAATTGACCCTTTTTCGCAAAATAGAACGCCATTTCCTGGCTAAGCTGCCCGATGAGGCAGACGCAATTATTACCGACACCAAAAAAGTAGTGAACACGTTGAATTCCCTTTGCATCGAAATGGATCAGCGATACGACTTATTAAAGGATGCGCAGGTTCGTAATTTGAAAGAATATAATCAAAAATTCGCGGCGCGTAAAATAAGCAATCCCGAGAAACACCGTTACCTGCCCTTTATTGTGCTGGTAATTGATGAATTTGCCGATCTGATGATGACTGCGGGAAAAGAAGTGGAAGTGCCTATTGCACGTATTGCCCAGCTGGCTCGCGCGGTTGGCATACATCTGGTGATAGCCACCCAAAGGCCCTCGGTTAATATTATTACCGGTACTATTAAAGCCAATTTTCCATCCAGGCTGGCCTTCAGGGTACTTTCAAAAATCGATTCACGGACGATATTGGATTCAGGAGGAGCAGACCAATTAATAGGCCGCGGTGATATGTTGTTGTCAACCGGTAGCGACCTCATACGCTTACAATGCGCCTTTGTGGATACCCATGAAGTGGAAAGAATATCCGATTTTATCGGCAATCAACGTGGATACCCTTCAGCGATGCTGTTGCCGGAATATATAGGCGAAGGGGAAGCCGGCAGTTCAAAAGAATTTGACCCGGATAACCGCGATCCTTTGTTCGATGAAGCGGCACGGTTAATCGTATTGCATCAGCAGGGCTCGACCTCACTGATACAACGAAAGATGAAGTTAGGCTATAATCGTGCTGGACGAATTATCGACCAACTGGAAGCAGCCGGAATAGTTGGCCCGTTTGAAGGAAGCAAAGCACGTGACGTTTTATATCCCGACGAATATAGTTTGGAACGGCATTTGGAGGTACTTTCAAAACAGCACAACATTTAAACCTGAAGTCCGTTTATCCGTGAGATAAAATTAACGGGTGAACGTATCGGTGAAATCAAAGCGTAATCGGTGAAATCAAATTATAATCGGTGCAATCATAAACAATCAATGAAAAAATTATTTCTATTTTCTTTACTAACAATATTAACGGTTGGTTATGCTTTTGCGCAAAAGGACGCGGCAGCGAAGGCGATTTTAAACAAGGTAAGCGCTAATTATAAAATGTACGATGTTGTAAAAACAGATTTTATATTTACGCTGGAAAATCAGCAAGCCGGTGTAAAGGACACCCAAACCGGTACGCTTATAGCCAAGTCGAAAAGTAATAAGTATAAAGTTACAATATACGATGCCGAAACGTCGGCGAAGCCTGTAGTAGCGCAAGAGATGATAAGCGACGGCAAAACACAATGGACTTATCTAAAAAAAGATAATGAAGTACAGGTAAATAATGTAGATAATAGCGGCGAAGGGCTCAATCCCGCGCAAGTGTTCACTATTTATGAGCATGGCTACAAATACATTTACAACGGTGACACAAAAATAGCCGGTAAAGTATACCAGGAAATTGACCTGACACCTGAGGATATCAAGAAGTCATTTTTTAAAGTCAGGTTGTTGATAGATAAAGTCAAAAAACAAATATATAGCGCATTGATATTCGATAAAAATGGCAACCGGTATACCTACACCTTGCGCAGCTTTATCTCTAATCCTACAGTCCCTGACAATACTTTTACCTTCGACCCAAAAGCGCACAAGGGCGTTGAAGTAGTAGACCTTCGATAATACGGAGTTCGGACTACTCCATAAGAGGCGGTCATAAGTGGAAGAGTTTGTTCCCTTAACAATTTCTGAAATCAACTTTTTTCGGTCGACTATTAACCGTATTGGCCGGAAAATATTACAAATGTCATAAAAAACAGTTGAATTCTGTTTTGAGTGTGTATGTTTGGCTTTTCGGCTCAATATCAATCAAACCACAAAAGCACATGAAAAAATTTTTGATTTTAATTACAGCAATTTTATTCACATTCAAAGCTGCAAATGCACAAACAGAAAAAGGCACACAAAACTTGGGCCTCAATATCGGATTTACTTATAATACGAATAATTCTGCTAATATAAATCCCGCCGACCAATCAAGTTCAACGCTTAACAATAAAATTACCACCTTTAATATTGGTCCCAATTACAGCTATTTTATAAACGACAAGTTAGATATCGGTATCAATTTTTCATACGGTGTTTCTAACACAACAAATGTTACTGAAAGTCTCGCTACAACCAACGATGCCAATCCGTTAAAGGATTTTGCATACAATTATGGGGGAAACATATTTATCAGGAAATACTATATGTATAAAGATAAGATAGGTTTCCGCACAGGCGCTTATATTGGCTACACCAACGGGAATTCTACTACTACCTATGCTCCATCTTACACCGCTTATAATTATAAAAGTATAAGCAATTATTATTTTGGCGGGCTTTCAGCCGAGTTGGTGTACTATCCTTCAAAAAAACTGGGCGTAGCGGCAACAATAGCGAATTTAGAATATGAACATTTTAACATTAACAAAACTACCCAGGGGCACGATGATGGTGATAGTATAAACTTTAATTTTATTAACAATGGTTTATCACTGTCAATATTTTACGTGATAGGCAAATAAATTCCGGATTTCATGGAAAAAGGAGAGCAGTAATTGACTCTCCTTTTTTGTGCTGTTTATTTGCCGAGCTTCGTGCCCGCCAAAAAACCCATGTCAAATAGCCATAACCTAAACTCCTCGGGCCATAAGGTGATGGCTCCCTGGTTGCTTTTCCTGATGCCAAACCCGTGTCCCGCATTAGCGTATATATGAAGTTCAGCAGGAACGTTAACCTCTTTGAATTTGAGATATAACCGGGCAATACCTTCCGAAATATCGCTACGATCTTTGTATCCGCCTGCAATAAACGCCGGCGGCGAACTCCTGGTTATTTCGAGCCGGCCCAAATTGCCGGGATAAATTAATCCCTGGAAATTTGGCCGGTCGCTTTCGCGGTCAATTGGATCGGTGGCTTTCGGATCGGCCGCTGAAAACTTTGAAGCGGCCAGGCCAGCTAATTCACCCCCGGCTGAAAATCCCATAACGCCAACTTTCGAAGTATCGATACCCCATGCTTTAGCCCTGTTTCTTACCAGCCTGATTGCCCGCTGTATGTCAGCCAACTCATCTTTATCAACAGTATAAGTCGAATTTTTTTCCTTTCCCAACCGGTACTTTAATACAAATGCGGCAATCCCGCGTTCCTGCAACCAGCCTGCAAGCGTATATCCTTCATGACTTATCCATAATTCAGCATGCCCGCCTCCCGGCGCAATAATAACCGCTGCACCGGTAGCCTTATCTGCAGTTGGTATATAAGGCGTAATAGAAGGTTTGTTAACGGTTGATACAACAACATCACCCTGATCTGTAATACGCACTTTTTCGGGGGCTGTCTTACCTTCTGACCCCGGGGCGCCATTTGGCCAAAGAAGAATCTCAGCTGGTTCAGTAACGGTGATCATTGCCGTTAAAAGCACGAACGCAGTCAGACTCAGTAATAGTTGTATCGGTTTCATTGCACTGTCGGTTTTGTTTAAGCTGATAATTAAGATGCAAATTACATAATTTAAAAATCTATCAGATCAAAGTGATACTTGTAAATAATTAATAGCTTTATTTGTACTTATAATTATCCCTTGTATATGCGGAATTTTCTTTTCTTTTTATTACTTATTCCATGCATTGCACTCTCGTCCACAAAAACGGATAGTTTATTTGATCAATTAAATCGTGAACTAAACAATAAAAACAGCTATGATCAAGTAAAAGAACAAACTATACAAAAACTTAAAAACTCCTTAAGTGCTTCTTCAGCGACAGACCTCCAATCCCAGTTTAGTTTATGCAATAAATTGTACGACCAGTATAAAGCCTATCAGTATGATTCTGCCTATGTGTACGCCACCAGGATGCAATATATAAGCCGTTCACTAAATGATAAGTCAAAATATGATTACAGTAAAGTTAAGATCGGATTCATCCTGCTTTCTTCAGGAATGTTTAAGGAAACCTTTGATAATTTAAAAGGCATTGATATAAAAACACTGGATGACAGTGTGAAAATTGAATACTATTCCTTGCTAACCCGTGCTTACTATGATTTGGCAAGCTACGATAACGATAAGCACTATACAGTTTATTATAATGAGTTGGCAAATAAATACATCGATTCGGCCATAGCACTAAGCAAGCCTGATTCTTATAATAAAATATATCTTACCGGGTATAAAAAATTAAAAAACGGTCAGCCGCAGGAATCCGCAGCAGCATTTATTACGCTTTTAAACAAGCATAAACTTACGATGCACCAGATTGCAATTGTTGCATCAACCTTAAGCAATATATACGCGACTACGAAAGACCAAAAGGAGCGGATCAGCCTCCTGATAACTGCATCGATTGCTGATATAAAAACCTCTACTAAAGAAACTGTTGCGTTATTTTGGCTAGCACAATTACTATACAAAGAGGGTGACATTGAAAACACTTATGCTTATTTACAGGAGGCTCTTGCTGACGCCGATTTTTACGGGGCTCGCCAGCGAAAAATTCAAATCGGCACCTTGCTTCCAATTGTGGCAGCCGAAAAACTAAATTATACAGAACGGGAAAAAACCCGTTTCATGATCTACCTCGGTTCAACTACCGCATTGGCATTGTTGGTTATAGTAATTTCAATTATGCTTTTCAAGCAGCTGAACAAGTCAAAGATGAAGGAGAAAATTATCGATGACAAAAACGTGCAATTGGAGAAAATAAACGAGAAATTAATTGAAGGCACAAAGATTAAAGAGGAATACATCGGCTACTTCTTCGACGTTATCTCGGGTTATATTTTACAGTTGGAAAAAATCAAAAGAACAATTGACATGAAACTTTCCATAAAAAAATATGACGACATTCAAATCATAATTGATAAGATCAACATAAAAAAGGATAGGGATAAACTCTTTTATACATTTGACCATGTGTTCCTTAAAATATTCCCCAATTTCATTAACGACTTCAATGCCCTTTTTCATAAAGAAGATCAGATATGGCCCAAGGACGATGAAGTATTAACTACTGATCTGAGAATATTCGCACTGATCAGAATTGGTATAACAGATACAGAAACCATCGCCAAGATATTGGAGTACTCCGAGAAAACCATTTACGTGTACAAAATGCGTATGAAAGCAAAGGCCATCATCCCTGGTGACCAGTTCGATCACGACGTTATGGCAATTAAGGCTGTCGATGGCAAATAAGTCATTGCGATATTCGTAAAAAAACCACCGTAATCTACCTCAATTCTGTCAATTTTATAATTAAAGCACTAAAAAATCAAAAATTTCATTTAAATTTTTTTAAGGGACTTGTTTTATAAATGCTTGACTATTAGATAATTAAAAAATAAAAAGTAAATTTTTTGTTAAATTTTTTGTATAAAAATAGGTAACAGCATTATCTACCTACAAATTTGTATTGTTATTGAAGTTGTTTCATGATCGGGGAACAGATCATTCGGATGCTTTAATTCCTGACAATAAACCAATTATAAAATTTTCGTACTGGTATAGCTTGCATCAGACAATTGTGTTAGGCATGTGTTAACCAAAGGATAAATATTAGTAAAAACGGTCTTATTTAATTATACCTATTTGTACAAGAAATATGTCTGATTTTACATTATCAAGGATGGCATTTTATATAACATTGTTGTATACTAATTATGCCCTATCCACCAATTATTTAGAGGCCAAAAAACATTAAGAAATTTCGAGTTAACAATTTAACCTGATTAACACACTGATTAAACCCCATTATATGACAAAACACCCTACGTAAAACCTCTGCCAACCATTTAGGCAAAATCAATCACAACATTTTAATTAACCAGTTAAAGCTTATCCAACCAATTATAAACAATAGGCTTTGAATACCACCAAAATCAGGCGATATGAGAAAATTTTTTACAAAACAGTATTTACTACTTTGTGCATTGCTAATGTTAACGACCGTTTCATTTGCACAACAAACAGCAACCATTACCGGAAAGGTTGTTGATGAGAATAAACAGCCACTTCCGGGTGCCGTTGTTACGGTAAAGGGCACGCGTAATGGCGCTCCGGTAGACGTGCAGGGAAATTTCAGGCTGTCAGGAGTTCCGTATGGTACCGTTACCTTACAGGCAACATTTATAGGTTACCAAACACTTGATAAAACAATAACTGTTACGGGCAACGCCTCCGTTGAATTTTACCTTTTACCAGGTTCACAGGATTTGAACGAAGTGGTAGTTATAGGTTACGGTACAGAAAAAAAGAAGGACCTTACGGGATCAATCGCGGTAGTAACTGCGAAAGATTTTAATACCGGCGACATAACAACGCCAGAACAGTTGATTCAAGGTAAAGTTGCGGGTGTATCTATCATAACAAATAGCGGTGCTCCGGGTGCCGGCAGCCAGATACTTATCCGTGGCGGTGCTTCGGTAAGCGGAAGCAATCAACCGCTTATTGTAATAGATGGGGTTCCCTTAAGTAACGATAAGATAGCGGGTGCTGCTAATCCACTGGATATGGTCAACCCAAATGATATAGAATCATTTTCTATTTTAAAAGATGCGTCTGCCGCGGCTATATACGGTAACCGGGCATCCAACGGGGTAATTTTAATAACTACCAAAAAAGGCAAAGCAGGAAAACCCCAGGTTTTTTTCAGTACACAATTATCTGTTTCGAAAATAACTAAAGAGGCTCCGACACTTACGCCAAGCCAGTTTCGCACCTATATCGGTCAGGTAGCTACTGCTCCGGGCGATACGCTATACACACACCAGTTAGGATCTGCCAATACTGACTGGCAAAAGGAAATTTACCAAACTGCTGTTAGTAACGACAATAATATTAGCGTTTCTGGTACAGCCGGAAAACTGCCATACCGCGTTTCCATTGGTTATACTGATGAGGATGGTGTATTAAAAACAAGCTCTTTACAACGTATTTCAGGCAATCTGAGTTTGACCCCCAGCTTGCTTGATGATCACCTGAAAATTGATTTTAATTTATTAGCCTCACAGGTAGATCAAAGGTTTGCTAATACGGGCGCAATTGGTTCCGCAAACAATTTTAATCCTACGGTTCCGGTTTACTCTGGCAACAATAATTTTGGCGGGTATTTTGAAATTTTAGATCCAACTGCTAAAGACGGATTAAAGAACCTGGCACCCTTAAACCCACTTGGTTTACTGGAAGAAGAAAATAACAGCAGTGTCGTTTCCAGGGTTATCGCAAGTTTAGCCGTGGATTATAAACTTCACTTTTTCCCGGACCTGCATGTTAACGTAAGTTATGCACATGATGGCACGGACGGCGGCGGATTCAATTATTTTCCACCTTATGCAGCTACACAGGCTGTGGGCGCTGTAGACGCAAAAGGTGTAACGCAGCACGGGTCAGATAGCAGGTATAGCTCAATTGTAAGCAACGGTACGTTTGACGGACATTTAAGTTATGCTCACGACTTTAAATCAATTAAAAGCCATGTGGATGCCGTTGCCGGTTATTCAACCCAGGATTTTTCAACCATAGCTTATAATTATCTAACTTATTTCGCCAATGGCGAGGTAAACCCTACCTCGGCGTTCAATTATCCTTATGACTTGCAGCAATCTGATTTAACATCTGTTTACGCCAGGGTAAATTACGCTTACGATGATAAGTACTTGCTTACTGGTACTTTCCGCCAGGACGTTTCTACCAGGTTTGCACCAGGTATCCGCACCGGTAACTTCCCCTCAGTAGCTGCAGCTTGGGTGATCAGCAACGAGGAATTCCTTAAAGGAAATACAACGTTATCAAACTTAAAACTCCGTTTGGAATATGGCGTTACAGGTAACCAGGACGGAATAGGCAATTACGAATATTTATCTGACTATTCATTAAGTAATAACACCGCACAGTATCCTTTTGGTAATACTTTCTATCAGCAATATCGCCCGGGAGGGTTTTACTTTGGCAGGACATGGGAGCAAACAGCTACCGCTAACGTGGGTATTGATTATGGCTTCATGAATGGCCGTATTTCAGGCAGTATAGATGTTTATTCACGGAAAACGAACCACTTATTAGCTCAGATAAATGAACCGGCCGGCACAAATTTTAGTACTACTATTGTCGCTAACATTGGTAATATGACTGATAAAGGCGTAGAGGTAGGCATTAATGCTAAAATAATTAATTCGAAAGATCTGTCATGGAACGTTGGCTTGAATGCCACTTTAGACAGGAACAAAATAACCAATTTGACCGCAGTACCTAATCCTAATTTCCCGGGTATACCTCAAGGCGGTATTTCAGGTGGTATAGGCACAACTATACAAATAGATCAGATTGGATATCCGAAAAATTCTTTTTTCACTTATCAGCAAGTATATGGCACGAATGGAAAACCGCTTGATGGCGTATTTGTTGACAAGAACGGAGATGGTGTGATCAGCAGCGGTGATTTGTCAGTTAACCATGGCCCCGATCCGCAGGAATATTTCGGTATTAATTCAGATCTGAGGGTTAAACAATGGAACGTAGGCTTTTCAGCACGGGCCAGTTTAGGCAATTATGTATACAACAACGTGGCTTCGACTACCGGTTTCAAAAATAATTTTCTGAGCGGGCTTGGCGTAGTTGAAAATGGTTCAAATAATGTATTGCAGACCGGCTTTACAGGTCAAAATGCAGGTAACGAATACTTGTCTGACTATTTTATTCAAAACGCTTCGTTCTTCAGGATGGATAACATACATCTCGGTTATAATTTTGGCAAGGTATTTAAGAATACCGGTGACTTTAGAATCACCGCAAATGTTCAAAATGTATTTATCATTACTAATTATACAGGAGTAGATCCTGAAGTAACCAACGGTATTGATAATAACCTTTACCCAAGACCGAGGACTTATGTTTTAGGTTTAAATCTTACTTTATAGAATTTTGTAAATTTACAGTATATACAATAAGTATAATATGAAAAAATATTCAATCATAGCAGTGTTAACGGTAGGCTTATTAGCCGTTAACCTAACATCGTGCAAAAAAAATCTGGTCCTTGCACCAAATGACCAGGTTACCTCACTGGCTGTTTTCAGTACCCCATTAGGTTATGAACAAGCAATGGCCAAAGTTTACGGGGCTTTCGCGCTTACCGGTCAAAGCGGTGGTGGAGGTGGCCAGCCGGATGTAACCATTAATAATATTAACGAGGGAGCATCAGACTTTTTCCGTGAAATGTGGGATGTGCAAGAGTTGACCACTGATGAAGCAGTAATTACTTACGGTGACCCTGGCGTTCAGGACCTGCACAACATGGTGTGGTCCTCAGGAAACCAGGTTTTACAGGGTTTATATTATCGCTCGTTGTTCCAGATCACTTTAGTTAACAATTTCCTGCAGCAATCAACGCCTGCCTTGTTAGCCAGCCGTAATATTACAGGCGCCGATGCTACCAATATTGGTTATTTCAGGGCCGAAGCACGTTTTTTACGCGCCTATCAATACTGGATATTGATGGACATATTTGGTAACCCGCCGTTTGTAACCGATGATACGCAAATAGGCTCGGCAATTCCAAAGCAAATTTCACGCGCGGCGCTTTATGCATATATTGTTAGCGAGCTTAAAGCCATTGACCCTTTAATGCAGAAGCCGAATCTAAATCAATACGGTCGTGCAGACGAGGCAGCGGTATGGGCATTATTGGCGCGCGTATATCTAAATGCAGCGGTGTACACAGGTACCCCCGATTACAATAATGCAATTACCTATGCGCAAAAGGTTATTACTACTCCTGGTTATGGACTTATTCCCAACTTCACAAAGCTGATGCTTGCGGATGACAATTTAAACAGCATACCGGGTGGTGGTAAAACAAGTGAGTTTATTTTTACGATAAATTATGACGGTTTAAAAACACAGACATACGGAGGTACACAATATTTAACGCATGCACCTGTTGGAGGGTCAATGCCTGCAGTAAAATTTGGAGAAAGTGGTGGCTATGCCGGTTCAAGAACTACAAGCAATATCATTGCCTTGTTCCCTACCCCGCCGACTACCGACACAACAAACTTTCCGAATAATAACAATCCGGATACACGTGCCCAATTCTGGTATCCCGGTCAAAAACTGGTTATCAGCAGCCTTACAACGTTTACTGATGGCATCGGCGTTACCAAATTCAGAAATGTTACCCATACAGGGGCACAAGGACAAGATCCAACTTTTTCAGATATTGATATGCCATTATTCCGCCTGCCTGAAATGTACCTGATCTATGCTGAAGCAGTATTAAGGGGTGGCACAACCGGCGACGCAGCAACAGCCCTTAACTATGTTAACCTTATACGTACACGTGCTTATGGTGGCAGCATTGCCGGAAATATTGGCCAACCCGGCCAACCCCCGCAACTCACCTTGCAACTTATTTTGGACGAAAGAGCCCGTGAATTATTCTGGGAAGGTTTCCGCCGGACAGACCTGGTGCGGTATGGATTATTTACGAGCGCTTCTTATTTATGGCCTTTCAAGGGGGGCGCTCCTACGGGCACGGGTGTTCCTGACTACAGGAATTTGATGCCTATACCGGCGTCTGATTTGGGTGCAAATCCAAATCTTAAACAGAACCCGGGATATGGTAATTAATAAAGCAAACAAATAAGGAATTTGTGACAGGGTATAAGCCCTGTCACTTTTTAAATTAAAAACATAAAAATATTGATATGAAAACAATTCAAACAAAAATCCTCGCATTTGGCAGCATTGCGCTGCTATTGGTGGCGGCGTGCAAAAAAAATGATGCCATTGTAACCTCTAACGGAGGTAAGCCCGGAGCCCTTGCGGCATCGGTAACAACACTTCCGTTGGACAAAACCAAACTAACTGACCCTTCCGCAGCTATTACTTTTACTTTCTCCGCACCTAATTACGGCTTTGCGGCAGCGGTTAGCAATACATTACAAATTGACGCTCCGGGCGATAATTGGGCTAAACCGTCCTCTATTACTTTGGGTACAAATGTTCTTTCACAGTCATATTCAACAGCTGCATTTAACACTATGTTACTGCAAATGGGTTTGGTAGGCGGTACCACGTCGCAAATACAGGTTCGGGTGGTGCATTCCATTTCTTCAGCGGTTGCACCTGTTTATTCAAATGTGGTTAGCGTTTCGGTAACACCATTTAACCTGGCGTCATCTATATACGTAGTTGGCGGTTACCAGGGCTGGAACCCCGGTGCAGCCGACAGTTTAGTGTCGCCAACAAGTAACAATATTTATACCGGTGTCATCTTTTTCACTGCCGGAAATGGCAATAACAATTTCAAGCTGTTAGTAAACAAACAAAACTATAACAACAGTTATGGTTGGGCAAGTACTTTGGCCAGCGGAACTGATGCCCTTGGAAGTGATAACCTGACAGTTACAAATGAAAGTATAACCCAGGCCGGTGGTTCCGGAAACTTGTTTTCCCTGACTGCACCTTCTGATGACCCAGCTGTGAATATTACAGCCAACTATGTAACTGTAAATACCAATACAAACACTATCAGCCTTGTTCCTATGCAATGGAGCGTTGTAGGTGATGCTTCTCCGGGTGGCTGGCCAGCTGGAAGCGGTAACCCTCAAAGCGATACCGATATGAAGTTTGATGCGGCTAACCAGGTATGGTATGTAAACGTGCATTTAACCGCCGGCGGCAATATCAAGTTCAGGTTAAACCACGATTGGGGTTATAACTTAGGCGGAACCAATGGTACCCTTTCAACAAACAATGGTCCTAACATCCCTATTGCGACTACAGGTACGTATAAAGTTACTTTAGATCTTGTACACAATACTTATAGCATACAGTAACAAAAAATAAAATACGAGGTTGATGGATGTGAAAAAGCCGGCGGTGTAAGGTTCTGAATCGTCGCTTTTAAATTTCAATTACAACCAGGACACTAAATATCAGTAATGCTAACCCGTACTGCCGGGTTAGCATTTTTTTACTACACTAACCGGAAATTTTTCATCTATAATAATACCTGCATGAATTTAAAGCGCTGCTTATATTTACTAATTATAGCGTGTATACCAACTTTTAAAACGGCGGTTGCGCAAGAAAGCCCTGTAAAGCCAATAGGTAAAATTGTTAGTGTTCATATAAATGACCAAAGTGTTGACGTAACTACTGACAATGCAAACGCTTCTGTTTCAGTTTATAGCCCAAATGTGATTCGGGTACGCATTGACAAACGCAAACTCGGAAAGGATTTCTCCTATGCTGTAATTGCACAATCTCAGAAAACTAAAACAACCATTACGCAAAATGATCAGGAAATTGACATTGTAACCGATTCAATGAAAGCGGTTATCCGGAAGGCTCCATTTGCAATAACCTTTTATACCCTTAGCGGGGATATTATTAATGAAGATGACGCCGGCTTAAATACCTCATGGGTAAACGAATCAGTAACGACTTATAAAAAAATGCAGGATGGTGAACGTTTTATAGGTTTGGGTGAAAAGACAGGCGACCTTGACAGAAAAGGTAATGGCTACACCAATTGGAACAGCGATTCATTCGGTTATTCAACCGGGCAGGATCCTATCTATTCGACTATCCCGTTTTACATCGGAATACATCATAATTTAAATTATGGCATCTTCCTGGACAATACTTATCAAAGCGACTTTAATTTTGGTGCAAGCAATAATCGTTTTTCATCGTTTGGCGCCAGGGGTGGCGAGATGAATTATTATTTTATTTATCATACGCATGTTGCAGACATCATCACCTCGTACACAGCTTTAACCGGCCGCATGAAAATGCCGCCGCTATGGAGTCTCGGATACCAGCAAAACCGTTACAGCTATTATCCGGAAACCGAGGTATTTCGCATTGCACAAACTTTACGGGAGAAGAAAATACCCGCCGACGGAATAACTTTAGATATCCATTATATGGATCATTACAAGGTATTTACCTGGGACAAGGACCGCTTTCCCGACCCGCTTAAAATGACCAATAAGTTAAAGGAGATGGGCTTTAAGCTTACGGTTATCGTAGATCCTGGCGTAAAAGTTGAACCGGGGTATGGCGTATATGATCGAGGCTTAAAGGAAAATATTTTTGCAAAATATCCCGACAGTACAAATTACACCGGTGAGGTATGGCCGGGCTGGTGCAATTTCCCGGACTTTACAAACCCGAAAGCCCGCGCATGGTGGGGATCGGAAATGAAAAAGTACGGGGCAGATGGTGTAAGCGGGATATGGAATGATATGAACGAAATTGCAACCTGGGGCCAAAAAATGCCGGACAATATTATTTTTGATTATGACGGGCACAAAGCGTCGCATCTGCAAACGCGTGATGTTTATGCACTGCAAATGGCACGGTCCAGTTATGAAGGCGCCCGTGCAGCATTCAATAAACGCCCGTTTGTTTTAACCCGCTCGGGCTATGCGGGGCTGCAGCGTTATACTGCAATCTGGACCGGGGATAACCGGTCGGAAGACAGCCACATGCTGCTCGGTGTAAGACTGTTAAATAGCCTTGGTTTAAGCGGTGTAGCATTTACCGGAATGGATATAGGTGGCTTTACCGGTAATCCAACACAATCATTATACGCCCGCTGGATACAGATCGGAGCTTTTAATCCTTATTTCCGTAATCATACTGCCGTTAATACCAAGTCGTCTGAACCATGGACCTACGGAGAAGAAGTACTTGAAATTGCCCGGAATTATATAAATCTCCGGTATAAATTACTGCCTTATTTATATTCTACTTTCTACGAAGCTACTCAAAATGGTCACCCGGTTATGCGGTCATTGGCAATTGACTACACATTTGACAAAAATGTTTACGATACACAGTTTGAAAACCAGTATCTCTTTGGGGGATCGTTCATGGTTGCGCCGTTCGAGGGAAATGCAACTTTTGGGAAAGTATATTTCCCTTCCGGAAAATGGTATGATCTTTACAACGGTGAGGTTATAAAAGGCGATCAGAAGAACGTAATAGAGGTGTCGATGCACAAATTGCCTGTTTATGTAAAGGAAAGCAGCATCATACCAATGCAGTCTTTAATACAATCTACTGCCGAAAAGCCAACCGATACATTGACAATCCACATTTATAAAGGCGATATCTCAAATAAATTTGTTTATTACGAGGACGATGGCGAGAGTTATGCTTATGAAACGGGAGGGTACTACAAGCGTACAATTAGTTATGACGCCGCCAATAAAACGATAACATTTAATAGAGTTGAAGGATCAGCTGAATCAAAATTTAAAACTATAAGATTGCTGTTTCACGGCTTTAACGCCATTTCTGCGATAAAGCTAAATGGAAAGCAAATAAATCTTGCCAATGACTTTGTATCATTTCTGACCCCTATCTCAAAATTCGATCCGCAAGGAGCGGCTAACCCGGTTGAGGGCGAACAGGTTAAGCGTATCGATGTTAAAAATAGCAGCAGCGGGTTTTCAATAAATTATTAGACGCAAGAATATGAAAGTAAGGTTAATTGTAATTCTGTTGTTATTATTGCCGGTTGCCAGGCTTTTGGCACAAATACCCCCATTGGAGCGTGTTGAACCCGCTTTTTGGTGGGTAGGAATGAAGAACCCAAAACTGCAGTTAATTGTACACGGCGAAAAAATAGCCGGGCGTGCTGCAAAGCTAAATTACCCGGGTGTTAAATTGGTGGCCGTCCACAAAGTCGAGAATCCAAACTACTTGTTTTTAGACCTTGAAGTCTCTCAAATTGCAAAACCCGGCGCTTTCACCATCGCTTTTACAAAACCGGGTGTTCAAAACTTGCAATTCAGATACGAATTAAAAGAGCGCAATCATTCGGCAACCTGGGCGCAGGGGGTGACTAATAAAGATTTGATCTACCTGATAATGCCTGATCGTTTTTCTAATGGCGATCCATCCAATGATTCAAAACCCGGTATGCTGGAAACGGCTGTTGCCCGCGACTCTATTTACTATCGCCATGGGGGCGATATACAAGGTGTTATAAATCACCTGGGATATCTGAAGGATTTGGGGGTAACCGCCGTATGGCTTACGCCTGAAATTGAAAACAATGAGCCTCAAGCATCATATCATGGCTACGCCGTTACCGATCATTATAAGATCGATCCCCGTTACGGCACCAATGAACTTTATAAAACATTTGTAGAAAAATGTCATGCCATGGGCCTCAAGGTAATTAAGGATCTGGTGCATAACCATGTCGGGACCGAACACTGGTTTATTAAGGATATGCCAATGAAAAGTTGGGTGCACCAATGGCCCGAATTCACGCGGTCCAACTTCAGGGATGCGGCTGTGATGGATCCCCATGGTTCCGCTCTCGACAAAAAAATAATGCTGGATGGCTGGTTCGATAAACGTATGGCGGATATGAATGAAAATAACCCTTACGTACAAAATTATCTTACCCAAAATCATATCTGGTGGGTTGAGTACGCGGGTGTTGACGGCTTTCGGTTGGATACCTATCCTTACAACGATGCCGCCTATATGGCGGATTGGGCACAAAAAGTTAAAGCGGAGTTTCCGCACTTGTCAATATTCGGCGAAACTTTGGTGTGGGCTGTTTCCAACCAGGCCTATTTCACCCAGGGCAATACCGTTAACCGCGGTTTTGACACTCACTTGCCCGGCATTACAGATGCACAAATAAAAGACGCCATTGCCGAAGCACTGAATGGTAAAGAAGGCTGGACTGACGGTGTTAACCGCTTATATGCTGTGCTTGCCCAGGATTTTATGTACCAGGATCCAACACGTAACGTGGTTTTTTTGGATAATCATGATATGAGCCGGTTTTATTCGATAGTTGGTGAAGATTTTACCAAGTTCAAATCAGGTATGGCGATGCTGCTTACCATGCGTGGCGTACCTCAGATGTATTATGGCGACGAGATATTGATGAAAAACCTTTCTAAGCCTGATGGATTGGTAAGGCTTGATTTTCCGGGCGGATGGGCAAAGGACACCGTGAATAAATTTACACCGCAAGGACGCAATAAAATTGAAAATGAAGCTTTTAACTATGTGCGCACTTTAGCTAATTACCGTAAAAAAACAACTGCGCTACAAACCGGCAAACTGATGCAGTATTTACCAAGGTATGGTATATACACTTATTTCAGGTACGATGCCCAAAAAACCGTTATGGTTATTTACAACGGTAACGATAAGGATACGCAATTATCAACAAAAGATTTTTATCAGAGAATGGCAGGCTTCAACAGCGCTGTCAATGTGATTAATAATGAAAGTATAACCAATTTAAACCAAATGGATATTCCAGCCAAAACCACCATCGTTTTGGAGCTTAAGAAATGATAGCAGAAGAAATAAATTCCGGGACCAGGAAAATACTGGAAAAGCCAAGTATGAGTTTTTGGCAGATATTTAACATGAGCTTTGGCTTTTTAGGTATCCAGTTTGGATTTGCATTGCAAAATGGGAACGCATCACATATTTTACAAATTTTTGGCGCCGATGTGGAGCACCTGTCACTTTTTTGGCTTGCTGCACCTATCACAGGAATGATCATTCAACCCATCATCGGGCATTATAGCGACCGAACATGGAACCGTTTAGGCAGGCGTAAGCCCTATTTTTTAACGGGGGGAATTTTGTCGACGATTGCTTTGGCATTTATGCCGAATGCGTCTATGCTTTTATTCCTACCCCCGGTGTTGGTTGGTGCAGGCGTGTTGATGATGATGGACGCTTCTTTTAACGTTGCCATGGAACCTTTCCGGGCGCTTGTTGCAGACAATCTACCCGATCGTCAACGAGGGCTGGGGTTCTCTGTACAAACATCATTGATCGGCATCGGGGCCGTCGCAGGATCATTGCTGCCATACGTGTTGGCCAGGTGTCTGCATATTGCTAAAACAGCCCCGCAGGGACATGTTCCTCCAAATATTATTTTTTCTTTTTACATCGGTGCGCTTATCTTAATAACGAGCTTGTTGTGGACAATTTTTAGAACAAAAGAATATCCTCCCGCTGAATACGAAAAGTATTATGCAGAAGAGCCAGTTGTGGCCGAAGAAAAATCAAACTGGCTGCTAACCATTTTTTCAGATTTTAAAAATATGCCGCGCACTATGAAGCAGTTGGGGCTGGTACAGTTTTTTTCATGGTTTGCGTTGTTCTCCATGTGGGTATTTATGGCGCCGGCCGTAGCCCAGCACGTATATCATGTGGCTCCGGGCGATACAACATCAGCAATATTTGCGGATGCCGGCAACTGGGTAGGTGTTCTATTTGGGATATACAACGGGATCTCGGCCATTTATGCAATGTTTTTGCCATCAATAGCACGTTTAACAAGTCGTAAAACTACGCATGCTATTTCGTTGCTGGCCGGCTGTGTGGGCATGATATCCGTTTTCTTTGTCAGCAATCCTAACCTGCTTATCCTTTCAATGGTTGGTATAGGGCTGGCCTGGGGTAGCGTTTTAGCTATGCCTTACGCGATATTATGCGGGTCAATTCCCCCAAAAAAGATGGGCGTTTATATCGGAATATTCAATTTCTTTATAACATTCCCGCAAATAGTTAACGGTTTTTTTGGCGGATGGATAGTAAAAAACATATTCGGCGGCCAGGCAATTTATGCAATAGTGATTGCTGGCATATTTATGTTTTGCGCAGCCGTCTGTGTGCTGTATGTGCAGGATGAGCAAGATATCAGGTTTCGAAAAATCGACTTAGTAAACCAGTTAAACTAACAATTATGAAAAACGTATTGTTTATGCTGCTGGGTGTAGCAACGATAGCCGTGGGATGCAGTAAAAAGAATCCGGATGTCAATAAAGCCACAACCGCAACCACTGTAGTCAGTGGCAAGCCTTTGCCAGCAGGCGCGCTTGATGGGGTAACCTTTATTAATTCCGGCACCTCAGTTATATTTAATTTATATGCGCCTAACAAAAAATCTGTCTCGGTGATCGGCGATTTTAATAACTGGACAGCCGGCGCAAGCTATAAGATGAATGAAACGCCCGACGGTACACGCTGGTGGGTACAAGTTGATAACATCAACCCGAACCAGGAGTATGCATACCAGTACCTGGTGGATGGCAGCCTTAAAATTGCAGACCCTTATACAGAAAAAATACTTGACCCGGCTAATGACCAGTATATTCCCAGTACTGTTTATCCCAACTTAAAACCATATCCAACGGGGCAAACCGGTATTGTAAGCGTTTTTGAAGCAAACCAGCCGGCCTATACCTGGAAAGTAACCAATTTCACAAGGCCTGCCCCGAAAAACCTGGTCGTTTATGAATTGCTGGTGCGCGATTTTGTGGCTACACACAGCTACCAAACTTTAACAGATACATTGAATTACCTGGCTAATCTTGGTGTCAATGCTATTGAATTGTTACCGGTAAATGAGTTTGAAGGGAACGACTCGTGGGGTTATAATACCAATTTTGGGTTTGCGCTTGATAAATATTACGGTACTAAAAATGCTTATAAAGCATTTATTGATGCCTGCCATGCCAAAGGGATTGCCGTGATACAGGATATTGTATTGGAGGATCAGTTTGGCTCATCGCCGATGGTACAGCTTTATGCAGCCTCAGACGGTACGCCTACAAGCAGTAATCCCTGGTTTGACCCGCAAATTACCCACCCTGATGGTGTGGGATATCAGCTTAATCATCAAAGTGCGGCAACGCAATATTACACCAAAAATGTAATGAAATACTGGATGCAGGAATACCACATCGACGGCTTTAGGTTTGACCAGGCCAAAGGCTTTACACAAACGGTTAGTGCCGACGAAGCATCGTGGGCTAATTACGATGCAAGCCGGGTAGCTATCTGGGAAAATTATAACACTTATATGAAAGGCCTTGACCCAACATTTTACGTAATATTAGAATACTTTGCCGTAAACTCTGAAGAGTCGGTACTGGCAAACCAGGGCATGATGATGTGGACCAATTTGAGTACCCCGGCCCAGCAGGCAACAATGGGTTATGCCGCCACTCCAACATGGGACATCTCGGGTTTATTTTATGATGGATACGGATTTACCGCACCTTACAATTTGGTGGCTTATTTTGAGAGTCACGACGAAGAGCGGACGATGTTTAAAAACGAGATGTATGGCAACTCGTCAGGGAGTTATAATGTCACTAATATCCCAACGGGATTAGCACGCGAAGAAATGGCAGCAGTCTTCCTGATGTCGTCACCAGGCCCCAAAATGATGTGGCAATTTGAAGAATTGGGATATGACATATCGATAAGTCAGGCCGGAAGGTTAGGCGACAAGCCCATTTTATGGAACTATACTACCGATGTTAACCGGCACCATTTATATAATGTGTATTCAAGGATGATTAACATGAAGATCAAAAATCCGGTTTTTGCCACCACAAACTTTAAATATAGCCTTACGGGATCTGTTAAAACGGTCCAACTGCTAGACCCATCAGCCAATGTTGAAATAGTTGGGAACTTTGACGTGGTAAGCATATCAACAACCATAGCATTCCCTTACGCAGGTACGTGGTATGATAATATTACCGGTACAAGTATAACCGTATCAAATGTCAACTATGCAATGACGCTTGCTCCCGGCGAATACCATGTTTACAGTACAAAACAATTAAATTTTTAACCGGCTAATTGAATCTGATTTTGTTTAATGTCTATTAGTCCTAAAAACAAGTCCGAATTTGCAAGAATGGGTATGCGTATAAAACCATATTTGTATGGAATACTTTTTGATGATAACAAGGCGTTAAAGATGATTGTCATAAATATTCATTGATAACCTAATATATTCAATTATAAAAAAAGATCAGCGGGCTTAAAAACAATCGCCACTATTTATGAAAAGGATTTGTGCGTTAATTTATATTTCATTTGCAGTATTGATTATGGGATGTTCTAAAAGCAGCCCCTCCCCGGATAAATCTACTACAACCACCACCACTACTACCACGACCACCACAACGACGACACCACCACCTGTGACGCGCATATTTGCCAAAGGGGCGGATATAGGCTGGTTATCACAAATGGAGGCTTCCGGTAAAAAGTTTTATGATAAGAATGGGAACCCGATGGATTGTATTTTACTTTTAAAAAGCCTCGGAATTAATTCAATACGGCTAAGGGTGTGGGTGAACCCTGCAGGCGGTTATTGTAATAAAGCAGATGTTTTAGCAATGGCTATTCGTGCCAATAACGCCGGGATGCGGCTATTAATTGATTTCCATTACAGCGATACATGGGCTGATCCCGGCGATCAAACTAAACCAGCGGCATGGGCGAATTTGGATTTGACCGATTTAGAGGCCGCCGTTTATAATCATACTTATGATGTAATCAGTACACTTGAGAGCAATGGCGTTAAACCAACCTGGGTGGAGACTGGCAACGAAATAAATAATGGCCTGTTGTGGACAACCGGCGAAATTACCGGCACTGGCGCCGGTGGCCCTGCTAATTACGCCGCATTAATTAACAGCGCGTATAGTGCTGTAAAAGCTGTTGACCCGGCTATTCAAACTATTCTTCATATTTCTAATGGCTACGACAATAGCTTATTTGAATGGAATCTCGATCAACTGAAAAACAATGGCGGGAAATGGGACATCACCGGGATGTCTTCTTATCCGTCAACAACAGGGTGGGCGAGTAATAATACAAGTGTCCTGGCCAATATGCAGGATATGATAAGCAGGTATGGCAAACCTGTTATGGTTTGCGAAACCGGAATGGACGAAAGCGCCGCGACAACCTGTCAACAAATGCTTACTGATATGATGACCAAAACGGCTTCCTTAGGTAATAACGGGCTTGGTTTATTTTATTGGGAGCCGGAGGCATATGGAGGCTGGCAAGGTTATAATTTGGTTGCTTTCGATCCTACCGGGACACCAACGGTGGCAATGAATGCTTTCGGAGCAACTTACTAAAGCGATACTATCAAAATTAAAATCAACGAATTTGATGTTACTTTACAGGAAAGCCCGGCTCGTTATTTGTCTTTTTTTAGCAATCGGAATTGCTAAAAATTCGTCGGCACAAACTGCTAGTTCCCGCGATAGCAAAAATGAAGTATACATTGACCAAAAAGGCGTAATCCGGTGGACAAAAACAAATAAAGAGGCATCTTTCTTCGGCGTAAATTATACAGCGCCATTTGCATACGGTTACCGGTCAGTTAAGGCTTTGGGTGTTGACCCAAAAAAATCAATTGAGCAGGATGTGTATCACATGTCGCGGATTGGCATCGATGCTTTTAGGGTACACATTTGGGAAACAGAATTTACCGATACTTTAGGAAACCTTCTTCAGAATGATCATTTACAGCTTTTCGATTACCTTCTTTACCAACTAAAAAAACGCAACATAAAGGTTATCATAACAGCCATTGCTTTTAATCCGAACGGTTATCCCGAAAAAGACACCAAAACTCCCGGGTTTGCGGGGATTTTTCGCAAAGGAGAAGAAGCGACTAATCCTAAAGCCATAAAAGCGGAAGAGAACTATGTCAGGCAGCTTTTCGTCCATATAAACCCTTACACGGAACAAAGCTATAAAGACGATCCCAATGTTATCGCAACGGAATTAAACAACGAGCCAAGCCATAGCGGTCCCAAAATAGGTGCAACCGAATATATTAACCGTTTGTGTAATGCGCTGAAGGAAATCGGCTGGACAAAACCGATATTTTATAATATAAGCCAAGGCCCCTATTATGCCGATGCGGTTGCCAAATCGGATGTTAACGGATTCTCTTTTCAATGGTACCCCTCAGGACTGGTGTCGGGAAGGTGGTTGAAGTATAATTTTTTACCAAATGTAGATGATTATACTATTCCTTATGATACCATTCCGCAATATCACAATAAGGCACGTATGGTATATGAGTTTGACGCCGCTGATGTTTTGGGATCCTATTTATATCCGGCAATAGCCAGGAGTTTTAAAACGGCCGGCTTTCAGTGGGCTACCCAATTCGCCTATGATCCGATGGCCACCGCCTACGCAAATACAGAGTACCAGACACATTATTTAAACCTGGGCTATACCCCCTCGAAGGCGATAAGCTTGTTGATAGCCTCAAAAGCGTTTCATCAATTGCCGCGGGGCAAGGGTTACGGCGCCTATCCGGCTGATAGTTCCTTCGACGTATTTCGCGTAAGCTACAAGGAACAGCTCAGCTTTATGAATGGTGATAATGATTATTATTACTCCAATAACGTGTCTACACCGCCGATAAGGGTCGAAAAACTACAGCATATAGCCGGAGTTGGCAGTTCGCCTGTAATTAAATACAGCGGGTATGGGGCATATTTTATAGACAAATTGGAAAATGGCGTTTGGAGGCTTGAAGTGATGCCTGATGCAATTTCCATAAGAGATCCGTTTGAACGGCCGTCGCTTAAAAAAGAGGTAACAAGAATTCAATGGGAACCGCAACCAATGAGTATTACGCTTGCTGACCTTGGCGATAATTTCGATATTAAACCATTGAATGCCGGAAACTCCTATAGTACAACAGCAACCGGGGATGATTTTCTAGTTAATCCTGGCGTTTATTTATTGATACGAAAGAATCACAAAAATTTAAAGTGGAATGCGGATAGTTACCTCGGAACTACAAAACTTGGCGAATATGCCGCGCCGCAATCATTTGATACGTCGCCTTATGTGGTTCATAAGCCCTTTACAGAAGTTTCTGCGGGCACTCCTTTCGTGCTGAAGGCAAAAACAGTTGGTGTAAATGCCAGCGATAAAGTTACTTTGATGATACATAATTCTGCCGGAGGGCGGTACCAGGTTATCGACATGATAAGGAAATCCCCTTATGATTACGAAGTACAAATTGGCAAAGAATTATTGAATCCCGGTTTATTAAGCTATAAAATAGTGGTTCAAAGCGGAACTAATAATTTTGTTGCGTTCCCGGGCGGCCACCCCGGGAATCCAGCCGATTGGGATAATTACAACAATGAAGAATGGGAGACCTATGTAGTTGCCAACGACAACCCCACAGAACTATTTAATGCCAACAATGGCCGGAATGAAGCTGATGGAACGCCGTTTGGAACAACTTATATTGCTACATCAACGCCTAATCAATTAGCGTTAAGTATTACATCCGGTGGCAGGAGGGGACAATCTCAGGGTGCTATCGGCTTTCATGTTTATTTAACAGATAAATTAAAAGGAAGACGCAGTAATCTTGTGGTATTTTCCAGGCTGGTTGTAAAAGCCAGGACACAAAATACCGCGCCGGTTAAAATGAAAGTAGCGCTCATCGATGATGAAGGATCTGCATGGTCGGCTTATGTAACGGTGCCAAATAGCTTTTCAGCTATTGAGATACCTCTCAGCAGTTTGAAAAAAGACAGTTACATGTTATGGCCAAAATCTTATCCCGGCTTTTTGCCTGTATCATTTAAAAATCAAAATAGTACTTCGTTTGATATAAGCAGGATCAATATGCTGGAAGTTTTAACCGGACAGGATGCTGCCGCTGATAAATCAATTAATGCTTACAACCTGGATATTGAATCAGTTATGCTGGAAAAGTAAATCTGCCTTGAGTGATTAATCCAAATCCTTGTCGTATTGATTCAACCGAAGATTAATGTTATTTTAGTGTCCCGTTAGGATGATAAATCTAAATACTAAATTGCCGTACATATAGCTATACTATTGATGATAACAAAGCAGATGTTGAGCAGATATTTTCTATTTATTGGGCTCTTAATCACTACTTGTTTCAATTATGGCCTTTCACAGGCGCCTATATTAAAATTCAAACATATTACCGACGAACAAGGCTTATCAAATACCTCCGTAGAATGCATTTTGCAGGATAACAGGGGATTTATGTGGTTTGGTACTTTAGATGGTTTAAACCGTTACGACGGCTATAACATCACCATCTATAACAATAACCCGAAAGACACCGGCAGTATAAGCGACAATACCATCCATTGCATTTACCAGGACCACCAAAGCCGTTTATGGATTGGAACAAGCAACGGCTTAAACCTGTTCGACCAATTTACCAATAAGTTCATTCGTTATACCCACTCCGGTAATTCAAATTCAATAAGCAGTAATAAAATCAATGACGTTTATGAAGATGCGGCAAATAATTTGTGGATAGCAACAGCCGGCGGCGGGTTAAATTTATTAGATAAGGGTAAATTCAAACATTTTATTCATCACAATAACCAACCTAACAGCATTAGCAGTAACGAGGTTAATTCAATTTGTGAAGACGGGAAAGGGAATTTATGGCTGGCCACAAATAATGGGCTAAACCTGTTTAACAAGCAAAGAAATGATTTTAAGTGGTATCAAAATTTAGTAGATAAAGGCAAAACGAATACTGGAGATTACAATAACATCCAGGAAGTAAAATGCGATTATCAAAATAATTTATGGATGATTGCCAATGATCATGGATTGATATTATTTAATCCTGAAAAAAATATAGTCAAAAACTTCACGCATAATGATAACGATCCTTATTCAATTGGCAGTGATATCCTGCGGGATATATTAGTCGACCATAAAGGCAATGTTTGGATTGGCGGTGTTAATGCAGGCTTAAACCTGTACGATCCAAAAAGCAATTCGTTTATCAATTATCACCACGAGCCGGATAACAGCACCAGCTTATCTCAAAAAAGCGTAAAGTACGTATACCAGGATAAACAGGATAACCTGTGGGTTGGTACACTGCGCGGCGGTGTAAATTTGTATACACCGCAGTCGGGCAAGTTTAAGCTGTATAAGCAAACGGTATCGCCGGTAAGTTTAAGTTATGACGATATACGATCTTTTCACCAGGATAAGAGCGGTAATATCTGGGTTGGTGCAGATGGCGGGGGGCTCGACCTTTTTGATGAAAAAGCCGGAACATTTAAACATTACCGGCACGATCCGAATAATCCTTCAAGCATTAGCTCAAGCGCCATATTAAGCATTACGGGCGATAGTAATGACGATTTATGGATATCAACCTGGAATGGCGGCCTGAACGAATTTAATCCCAGAACGGAGGTTTTTACTCATTATAAACACAATGAGTTTGATAAGAACTCCATCAATTCAGACTTTGTAAGGAAAGCTTTTGAGGATAGTGAACACAATATGTGGATTGCTACCGATATAGGGGGCGTCAACTTATTCGACCGGCATACACATAAATTTACCAGGTTAATTCAAGGCGCTCAAAATAAAACCCGGTTATGGGGCACCAATATTATTGATATCAGCGAGGACGGGCACAAAAACATCTGGATACTTACGTTAGACAGCGGCATAAATTGCTACAATCTTAATTCAAAGCAGTTTTCACATTATTTGTATAACAAGGGAGAAACATCAGATATTGCTTTTGCCTTTACGGATAGCAAGGGCCGGTTTTGGATTGGTAAAAAAGGGTTGTATTTGCTCGACAGGGCAAATAACCGGTTCATACTTTATACCCGCCTGGCGGGATTGGCTGACGAATATATAAAGGGCATATTGGACGACAACGAAGGTAATTTGTGGGTGTCAACATCCAATGGTATTACAAAGTTTAATCCCGATACCTACACTTTTAAAAAATTCAATATTGGCGATGGCCTGCAAGGATTAGAATTCGAGGTAGGCTCATGCATGAAAGCAAAGAATGGCGAGCTATTTTTTGGCGGCGTTAATGGTTTCAATGTTTTCTACCCCGAAAATATAATATCAAACCCCAACGTTCCCCCGGTATATTTAACGGATTTTCAAATTCTGAATAAAAGTGTCGTAGTCGGATCGAAAGATTCGCCCTTGAAGGAAGACATCTCACTAACAAAAGAGATATACCTTGACTATAAGCAGTCAACATTTTCGTTTTTGTTTTCGGCCTTAAACTTTGTCGCCCCTGAGAACAATCAGTATGCCTATAAATTAGAGAATTTTGACAAAAATTGGGTTAAAGCAGGCACCGAACGAAAAGCAAGCTATACCAACATTGATCCGGGAGAATATATTTTTAAGATCAAGGCGTCAAATAACGATGGATTGTGGAATGAAGCTGGCGTACAAATAAAAATTCATATTTCGCCGCCTTTTTGGTCAACCTGGTGGTTCAGAACTATTATGGTAATTATTTTACTTACTTGTGCTTACATCATACTCTATTTCAGGCGTGCCTTCGAATTGAGGATCATGGAGGAAAAGAAAAACGAAGAGCTGCACCAGGTACAACTACAGTTCTTTACAAATATTTCCCACGAATTTCGTACCCCGCTAAGTTTGATTTTAGGCCCCTTAGAAAAAATTACGCATGAGACTTCGCAATCAAAAATTACACATTACTACCATACTATACATCGTAACGCCAATAGGTTAATGAGTTTAATTAATGAACTCATGGATTTCAGAAAGGTTGAATCAGGCGCTTTAAAGTTAAAGGTTCGCAATGCCGATTTGAATGCGTTCTTAAGCAATATCGCAGAAGAATTCAGGGACCTGTCTGAAAATAAAAAGATCGAACTCCAAATTAGCGACCCACGCAAATTTGAAGATACCTGGTTCGATAGTAAGCTGCTTGAAAAAATAATTCTCAACCTGCTCAACAATGCATTTAAATACACAGGCGATAATGGGAAAGTTGACATCGAGTTATTGGATACGCTGGAAAGTTTTACGCCGGAATTTGCGAATGAATTGGTTATAAAAAATCCGGTGAGGGCAAAAAGATACTTTTACATTGTGGTTAAGGATAATGGGATAGGAATTTCAAAGGAATCAATAGGCCACTTGTTTGAACGTTATTACCGGATATCTTCGACGCATTTAGGATCTGGGGTGGGATTAGCATTTGTTAAAAGTCTAACCATATTGCATAAAGGGGATATAAATGTTTACAGTGAGCGAAATAAGGGCACCGAGATTATAGTCAGCCTGCCCTACGGCGAAGAGAATTACACCGCTGATGAAAAATGGGTCGAGGTTTCCGAAGGAGGCATTAGTTTGGAGACGTCTATTCCAAGGGCCGCGGTACCGGTTGTAAACGAAGCTTCCGTTGATGAGGAGCCCGATTCTGGTATAGCTAAACATCATATTTTGTTGGTTGATGATAACGATGAATTGCGCGACTTTATCAAAGGGGCGCTGGCCGTACAATATGAAATAATAGAAGCGACAGATGGGATTTCGGGTTTAAAAAAAATTAGAGCAGGAATTTGTCGACCTCATTATAAGCGATATTATGATGCCCCGCATGAATGGTATTGATTTTTGTAAAGCGGTAAAAAATGATATGGATACCAGCCACATCCCATTCATTTTACTGACGGCGAAAGATGCTTTGAAATCCAAAATAGAAGGGGCCGAGTCAGGGGCAGATATCTATTTGTCAAAACCGGTAAGCATAAACCTGTTGTTGCTCACCATCCGGAATATTTTTGAACAGCAGCAGAAACAAAAGGATCGTTATTTAAATGACTATTATGCCGAAGCAAAGGGACTTGTCAATTCTTCAAAAGATAAGGAGTTTATGGATAAGCTAACGCAAATCATAGAATCGCAACTGGTAAATCCGGAGCTTGATGTGGAGTTTTTGTGTAATGAAATTTACATGAGTAAAACCAAGTTATATCAAAAAATTAAAAGCATTACAGGTCAATCCATCGCCGAATTTGTCAGGACATTTCGCCTGAAAAAAGCCATCCAGATCATGACCCACGAAGACGTGCTCCTTACAGAAGTAACCTATCGTGTGGGGTTTGCTGATGCGTCCTATTTTAGCCGGGTGTTTAAAAAAGAGTATGGAAAAACCCCCACTCAGTTTTTGCAGGATATTAAAAAGCAACAACACAAATAATAACATCATGCAAACACAAAACATGATCAAGCAGCTATCGGTGACTTTATTTATCCTTGCTATTGCCTGCATTGGCTGTACTCCGCTTAATAAAGGAAAAACCGGAAAGGCCCCGATTGCAGGAAGCTCATGGAAGGTGCTGTTGCCAGGCGATGCATCTTTGCCGATGCGTTGGATTGCCGCGGGAACATTTATAATGGGTAGCCCGGAATCGGAGAAAGGCCGCAAAGCTGATGAAAGCCCCCAAGTCACAGTAACCTTAACCAAAGGTTATTGGTTGGGCGAAACCGTTGTAACAATAGGTCAATGGAAAGCGATAACAGGTATGAGCATACGCGACAAGGTAAATAAATTGCTTAACGATGAAACGTTATATGATTTTGAGGACGGAAAAAAACAAAAAATAAGAGATTACATGCATTTCGACAGGAACAATCCTGATAAGATAATGGCTAATGAAGACGAGCGGCTGCCCATGTATTTTGTTAGTTGGAACGAAGCGATGGATTTTTGTCGCAAAATTAATATGCAGGAGCGTGCCAGCGGAAGATTGCCGGCAGGTTATGAATATACGCTCCCCACGGAAGCGCAATGGGAATATGCATGCCGTGGGGGAACAACCGGTGCAACCTATGGAATACCGGGGAATGCTGATACCAATGATGAAACCCTGGATGGAATTGCCTGGTACGGTAAAAATAGCGCTGCAGGTTATACAGGGAGAGGTCTTGGGCCGACCGCTGCAGGCCCGCGTGATGTTGGTGCAAAACGCCCGAATCAGTGGGGCATGTATGATATGCTGGGTAATATATGGGAATGGTGTTATGACTGGTATGGGCCTTATGCAGGTGGAAGCGCTACCGACCCTGTTGGGCCGCAAACAGGCACTTATCGGGTAAACCGGGGCGGAAGTTGGGGCAGTGGTATCAATGACGAGCGATCGGCCAACCGTGCAAAAAACCCGCCAAATGAAGATAGTGCATACCGCGGCTTCCGGGTTGCGTTAAGTGCCATACGGCAGTAATTGTATCGATAATGTTGCCCGAATAAAAAGAAAATAACCAATAAGACTAAATATCTGACCAATTCTACAATTCAATCGGTTCAATTTGTTATTCATTTGTTTATTGTAAGCTAAATTAATATTCGCATTACTTCATGATAACAGTTACCCGGGCGATAGTAAATATTGGACACTGTCACTTAGTCTTCTAACCCGATCAATCTATGAAAAGAAGATTTTTTAGTTTCCTGTTTATTACAATGTGTAGCATGGTTATCTATGCCAAACCTGTTCTTCCAAGATATCATTTACTAATGGACCGCAACTGGAAGTTTTTTTTAGGCGATGATAAAAATGCTTCGGCTGTTGATTTTAATGATAACTCATGGCGATTACTAGATTTGCCGCACGATTGGAGCATTGAGGGCGAATTTAAAAAAGACGCCCCAACGGGCGGTGGTGGCGGATACCTGCCAACAGGAATCGGATGGTATCGTAAACAGTTTATATTGCCGTCATCGGTTCGCGGCAAGCAGGTAAGCATCCAGTTTGATGGCGTTTACATGAATAGCGAGGTGTGGATAAATGGCCATTTATTAGGCAAGCGGCCAAATGGTTATATCAGCTTCGTTTATGATCTTACGCCCTACCTGGTAACCGGAAAAAATACACTTGCAGTAAAAGTTGATAATTCAAATCAGCCAAATTCAAGATGGTACTCTGGCTCGGGAATGTACCGGCATGTGTGGCTTAATATTACCAATCCGCTACACATCGCCCAGTGGGGAACTTACATCACCACACTTGACATCAGCAGTGAATTGGCTACTGTTTCCATCAAAACGAAAATTGAAAATAGTGGACAGGACATCAGCAATGCAACATTAACATCGTCAATAATCGACGAGAATGGGCACGAAGTAGCCAGTGATAAAATACCGCTTGCATAAACTCAAGCTTGGTTTGATGGTTATCTGCGGCAATATCATCGTTGGCGGTAGTTACTGGTCGGGTCGGGTCTTCAGTATGAAAAGTTGTCAACAAAGCCCTGATCAACTCAATGCCTTTATCATTGGTTTGATCGGGAATTTCGTTACCCGCACTCCATATTACTACCGATGGATGATTGCGGTCGCGGTGAATCTGGTCCTTCACATCAATTTGCGACCATTCATCAAAGTATAGGTGATAGTCGTTTTTTACTTTGCCGCTTTCCCAGGCATCAAATGCCTCGTCCATAACCAGGAACCCCATTTTATCACACAGATCCAAAACCTCCGGTGCAACCGGGTTGTGCGAAGTGCGTATGGCGTTGCAACCCATATCTTTTAAAACCTTCAGGCGTTTCTCCCATATTTTAATGGGGACGGCGGCCCCAACGCATCCACCATCGTGGTGGAGGCAGACGCCGTTCATTTTTACTCTTACACCGTTTAGTGAAAATCCGTTTACCGGACTGTACTCCAGTTTTCGAATACCAAAAGTGCTTTGAAATTCATCAACGATTTTTT
>Ga0206797_1019_pt1 | contig 45153 bp, 37 predicted proteins | sample Alteio_BWOrgCont_69_FD_152894 | JGI IMG/M metagenome (GOLD analysis project Ga0206797, IMG submission 152894) | Enriched cells from forest soil in Barre Woods Harvard Forest LTER site, Petersham, Massachusetts, United States -... | ecosystem: Environmental > Terrestrial > Soil > Temperate forest >...
AAAACACTTTTTCAACCTTAAACTCAACCGAAAAATCCAATATGTGCAGCAGGCCGGTCATGTTCAGATCCCAGGCCATTTTAGGTTTTTGCTCGCCTACGGCTGATAATATCGCAGCAAGCAAATAAACCTGGGTAGGGCGGTGTTTGTCGAAGATGTGGTGAAGGTTGTCCTTGTCCATTACGTTGACATATTCGTACGGACCGCTGGTGTTACGGATGGCATAATTGGCGCCGCTGATGTCAGAAGCTATCACCGCCTCAGCCCCATGTATTTGCCTTAAAGCCGTTACCAGTTCGGTACCGATTTGCCCGTTAGCCCCTATCACTAAGATCTTTTCGCTCATACATGTCAGTTTACCGGCAAAGGTAGAAATTAGTTGATTAAGTTGATTGGGTGAGTGATTGATTAAGTGAATGGTTGATTAAGTTGATTAGGTGAATGGTTGATTAAGTTAAGCACAATCCCAACTCTATCAACTTAATCTAACCCAATCTAACTCAATCAACTTCAATAAAAACAAAAAAAATCGCATCTTTGTAGCTGAAAATTAATTATTCATACAATTTAAAAACAAATGAAAGTCGCAGTAGTAGGTGCCACAGGATTAGTGGGCACCAAAATGTTGCAGGTTCTTGAAGAACGCAACTTCCCCGTTACAGAATTAATTCCGGTAGCTTCAGAAAAAAGTGTTGGTAAGGAAATCACTTTTAAGGGTAAGCAGTACAAGGTAGTTTCTGTTGACGATGCGATAAAGCAAAAGCCCGATGTCGCCATATTTTCGGCGGGGGGCAGCACTTCATTGGCCCAGGCTCCGCTTTTTGCGGCAGCAGGCACTACGGTTATTGATAATTCATCGGCATGGCGCATGGATCCTACCAAAAAACTGGTAGTGCCCGAAGTTAATGCCCACGTGCTTACCGCAGACGATAAAATTATAGCTAACCCAAACTGTTCTACTATACAAATGGTGGTGGCGTTAAAACCATTGCATGATCGTTATAAAATAAAAAGGGTGGTGGTATCAACCTATCAGTCGGTAACCGGTACCGGCGTTAAAGCTGTCGACCAGTTATTTAACGAGCGGAAAGGCATTGATGGTCCGAAAGTATATCCATATACTATTGACTTGAACGTTATCCCGCAGATCGATGTTTTCACCGCAAACGGCTACACCAAAGAGGAAATGAAAATGATACTCGAAACCCAGAAGATAATGGGCGATGACAGTATCAAAGTAACCGCAACAACGGTGCGCATCCCTGTTATGGGCGGCCACTCTGAGTCTGTTAATGTTGAGTTTGCAGAGGATTTTGATCTGGCAGAAGTAAGGGAAATATTAACCAAAGCGCCCGGCGTGATCGTGGTGGACGATATAGCCAATTTAAAATACCCGATGCCGCTTGATGCGCATGATAAGGATGAAGTATTTGTAGGCCGTATTCGCAGGGACGAAAGCCAGGCTAACACGTTGAATTGCTGGATAGTATCCGATAACCTGCGTAAAGGCGCTGCGACCAATGCCGTGCAGATAGCAGAGTATCTGGCTGAGAAGCATTTGATAGGGCAGGCGGTTGAGGTTTAGTGATTAGAGGCTGGAGATTAAAGATTAGTTTCCGGCTTAACGTATATAAATTATAGGGATGATCGGGAGATTATCCCTATTTTTATTCTATATTCTTCTAAATAATGAAACTTATAAACCTGTTTATATTTGCTTTTTTATGTATCATAATGGTCGACGCATCCGCACAAACTCCACGGAGAATTGTAGAGGAGGACCTGGACAGGTCTTTTAAAAAAATTGATTATTGGGAAAGGCAACGGGATAAAGATACAACGATGGCTTGGTCTGATTCCCTTGAGAACGCCAATGATGTATTCGGTAAAAAGTTAAAATATTATACTGAAAAATATCCAAGTACGATTTTCGATCCATTCGATTCACTGGTAAAAAATCATATGGATATTTCCACCTCAAAAGATGACTTATTTAGAATATACTCCTGGGACACGCAAACCGGGGGCACCATGCATTTCTTTGAAAACGTAATGCAATACAACTCGGGCACTATAACAAAAGCTATTATTGATACACCCAAAAGAGAGGGGGATAACAGGCCCAACTATAATAAGATATATATTTTTAAGAGAAATGGGAAAACGTATTATTTATCGATCTTCTTGTACATAGGTTCAACTAAAGATATGACAGAAGGGGTGCATATCTTTACAATTGAAAATAGTAAATTGACTGATGCTAAATTGATAAAGACACATTCCGGCTTGCATAGTGAATTATCTTACGATTATGATTTTGGTTCAGTTGTAAATGTCGATTTTGACAAAAGACCTGCTATTCGCTTCGATAATGCTGCTGATACGATCTATTTGCCATTGGTTGATGGAAATCGTAAGCTCACCAAAAAATCCATCATTTATAAATTTACCGGGATGTATTTTGAACGGGTGAAAAGTTAATTGAGCATAGACAACAGCCCAATCAACCACTCACTTATTCAACTCAATCAACTACCTTCGCACAATGATTTCCTTCTCCCACCGTGTTTTTATGGAAGTTGCCGCTAACCTGAGTTTCAGCAAGGCGGCGCACGTGCTTTTTGTTACACAGCCTGCCATCAGCAAGCACGTTAAAGCGCTGGAGGATCAGTACAAAGTGCCTTTATTTGAACGAAAGGGAAGCAGCATCTTGCTGACAGAAGCCGGGACTAAATTAAATGAATACTTATTGCAGGCCACGGAAATAGAACGCAAGATTGAATATGACTTGTCGGTTTTAGGCAGTTTGTCGCAGGCTGCAGGGCATTTGCGTTTAGGCGCCAGCACCACCATTGCGCTTTATATTTTGCCTTCCATACTTTCGGGTTTTCAGCGCGAATATGCCAATGTAGATGTGCAGCTGGTTAACCGCAATTCGGAGTATATTTTGAATGCACTGCTTAATCACGAGGTGGATATAGGTATTATTGAGGTGGAAAATAAGCTGACCACCGTATCGTACAAACCCTTTATGAGTGATGAGGTAATCCCGGTATGTTCATCAAAAAGTCCGCTGGCCGGCAGGTCATTAACCTTAAAACAGTTTATAAAAACGCCGCTTGCTTTGCGCGAAAGAGGGTCGGGAACATTGAATGCTTTATTAAAATCATTATCCGCACTGCATATAAAACCGGCGGATTTATCCGTGAAAATAAGATTGGGCGGCACTGAGGCCCTGAAAAATTTCTTATTAGCCGATCAATGCCTGGGCTTCATGCCAAAGCCGTCCATAGTGCGCCAGCTTGCCGAAGGCGATTTGGTAGAAGTTCCCATAGAAGGTTTAAAAATTACCCGCGATTTCTTTTTTATCCGCCGCAAAGGCACCGAAGATTACGGCCTTACTGGCAATTTTATCAATTACGCTTTGCAGCATATTGGGAATTGATTACGGGCTTGCCCATTTTTTTGTCATCCTGAGCGAAGCGAAGGATCTTCTACGCTATAACAATCCGGCGAGGAGAGTGTCATAGTGAGGCTCTCGAACCATGTCACCTATACCATCACTGTATCTTTTTCAAAATATCCGTACCGACAACATCTGTGCTCTCTGCCGAATTGGATAGCACCACCACCGCAATATTTTTTTCGGGGTTAAAGGCTATAAAACTGCTGCTTCCGTAAGTGCCGCCGTTATGAAAATAATAGCTTACCCCGTTTACAATAATAATATGCCATCCGAGACCAATTTTTACGTCTTTGTTAAAAGTAACCTGATGTGTTAATGTCATTGCTTTGGAAAGCTGGGTGTTGCCGGGATGTAGATTAGCTTTCGCATACGTCAGCATATCATTTAATGTTGATTTTAATGCGCTGCAGGCAGCTAAAACGTCAAAATCCCAGGCGGGTGTCGGGCTGCCATTGGTATTATAAACCTGTGCAAAGCGTGGGGCAAGCAGCGGGTTTAAAAACTGATCGGTACTTAGCATGCCTAATGGCTTGCAGATAACCTCGGTTACCATCCGTTCAAACGGCTTTCCGCTTACGCTTTCCAAAATACTTCCCAGCAATCCAACGCCAAGGTTCGAATAGCTGTACTGTTCACCCGGTTTGCTTTCCAGCTTGCAAGTTTTCAGATACGTGTATAATAATTGCTTCGTATAATCTTTATAAGGATTTAGCGGATCACTGGCATGGTTCACAAGGTTGTCGGGCATCCTTGCGAGGCCGGAGGTATGGTTGCTCAACTCCTGTAATGTGATAGATTTAAGCTCGGGATTAGCTGCGACAGAATCCGGAAGGTATTTGCTTATTGGATCAGTTAATTTTACTTTTCCTTCATTTACATAATAAGCCAGTAATGTTGCTGTAAATGTTTTGGTTATCGAGCCTAACTCAAAAAAAGTATCTGCATTGGGCAATTTTGTAACTCCTTTTATGGTGGTGCCATAAGCATAAGTGCTTACTTTTCCGTTATTGAGGATGCCAACACACAAACCAACCGTATTAGATTTTTGAATGTACTGCCTCGCAACCGTATCCGTCTTTTTATCTGTTTCAGACTTTAATGGATTGGAGGTTGGGACCAGTGCTGTTTTGTTTCCCACAGGTTCAACATAGGATTGAAAAAGGAACAGCTGCAATTTGTCTTTCTTATCCAGGTTCATCAACAGTTGTAAAGTAATTGAGTCGAATTTCAATTTATAGGTAGCGGTGTTGTTGTTTACAAAGCTCATCAGGGATGACTCTTTTATTTCGCCAAGCGGGAAAAGATTTTTACTGGCAACCTGGCTAAATGCGTCAATACTCAACTCTTTTTGAAAATCATCGCCAGCCATATTGTAAAGGGCGTCTGCATTTTTCAGATTAAAATACTTTTTAACTAATATAAATACTGAATCGACCTTTTGCTGCTGACGGCTTTGGGCTGAAGCGGAAAATGACAGGATAAAAAATAAGACTATAAAAAAAGCAGATTTCATATTAAAAGGACTTTTATATAACGGCGATAGCTGCAATTTAATACATCGCGATCAGATTGTTATATCGTATCCGTACCCAATGATAAATTGGATATAGAGGCAGTTACGGTGTTTGCCCGGCCAATAAAAACAGTACCGCCATGCGGATGGCTACACCGTTTTCTACCTGGTCCAGTATGATCGATTGTTTGCTGTCGGCAACGTCGCTGGTAATTTCCACACCACGGTTTATTGGTCCGGGGTGCATTACAATGATTTCTTTATCAAGCGAATCGAGTATTTGCTTGTTTAGCCCGTATAGCATGGTGTATTCCCGCAGGGAGGGGAAATATTTAATGTCCTGGCGTTCTAACTGTATGCGTAACATATTGGCTACGTCGCACCAGTTAAGGGCTTTGATCAGGTTATGCTCTACCCGGACGCCTAGCGAGCCGATATATTTTGGTATCAGCGTTGTAGGCCCGCAAACCATCACTTCGGCGCCTAACTGTTTAAGGCATAATATATTGGAGAGCGCCACACGCGAATGCAGGATATCACCAACAATCACTACTTTTTTGCCCGCTACGTCGCCCAGTTTTTCGCGGACAGAGAAAGCATCTAATAAAGCTTGTGTCGGGTGTTCGTGCGCACCATCTCCGGCGTTTACAATTTGTGCTTTTACGTGTTTGGATAAGAATACGCCTGCTCCGGCATACGGGTGGCGCATCACCACCATGTCCACTTTCATGGCAAGGATGTTATTTACCGTGTCAATCAGTGTTTCGCCTTTGCTTACGGATGACGAAGATGCGGCGAAGTTTATCGTATCGGCAGATAAGCGCCGTTCGGCAAGTTCAAAAGATAATCGTGTGCGGGTTGAATTTTCGAAAAATATATTGGCAATGGTAACGTCACGCAGCGAAGGCACTTTTTTGATGGGCCGGTTTAAAACCGTTTTAAAATTATCAGCAGTTTCAAATATCAGTTGAATATCTGCCGGGTTTAAGTCCTTGATTCCTAAAAGATGCCGTGTGCTTAGTCCTGCCATGTGTGTGTATTTCGGATTTACGATTTACGAATTCGGATTTATTTTATTTTGTCATTGCGAGGCACGAAGCAATCGCGGACTATGCAATTGGCGTTCCACAGTTCGCGATTGCCGCGCTACGCTCGCAATGACATATGGTAATATTTATTTCGCATCTGACAACAAAACTATCCTGTCTTCTCCATCTGTTTCTTTCCAGCTAACCACTACTTTTTGCGATGCGATAGAATCTACTTCGATCCCTATATAATCTGCTGCAACCGGTATGTGGCGTTGGTAACGGCGGTCAACCAGGGTTAGCAATTCTATCTTTTCGGGCCGGCCGAAAGCTTGCAGCGCATCCATAGCGGCGCGGATGGTGCGGCCTGTCCACAGCACATCATCCATCATCACCACTTTTTTGCCTTCTATAATAAAATCTATTTTTGTTTGATTGGGGACTAACTGGTCGCGGCGGCGGAAATCGTCCCTGTAAAAGGTGATGTCCAGATCGCCCTGCTGAATGGTGTTGCCGGGCAGTATTAGCCGCAATTCCTCAGCAATGCGTTTTGCCAGGTAAATGCCCCTTGGCTGTATGCCGATTAATACTGAGCCCGAAAAATCGTTGTGATTTTCAATTAACTGACGACATAAACGCTGTAATGTGATTTGAAATTTCTGTCCGTCGAGCAGCGTAGGGTTTTGCATCGTATGGGTGGATTTGGGCAAAGGTAGAAATTTTTTGGAGATTAGTTAATTAGAGATTAGTTAATTAGAGATTAGAGACTAGTTAATTTGAAGATTAGCGAAGATGCGTCACCCTGCCCTCTCCAAAAGAGAGGGTTTTAACTTCGCTTCCAAGAAGGATCCTCTCCGTTGGAGGGGGCGGGCCCATAGGGCTCCTGTGGAGGTGAGGCCAAAAAAAAAGCCCTTTCCGGTTACGGAAAGGGCTTTGAGATAAATTTATTTAAAACTTAACTTGCTTCTTCTTCAGAGGCTGGTTTTTTTGAAGCTTTACGGGCTTTGCTTTCAGCGCCTTCCATTTGCTCCTTTAACTGTGCCAATACGCTCAAATCGCCTAAAGTTGATTTTTCAACCGACTCTTTAACCTTCTTTACAGCATTGCTGGCAGATTTCGCTTCCTTTTTACGGGTCTCAAATTCCTGCACACGTTGCTCGGCACGGGCTTCTTCCCAAATGCGTGAGTGAGAAATAACGATGCGTTTGTTTTCCTTGTTAAATTCAATGATCTTGAACTCAGCAGCTTCTTCAGCTTTTAAGCTCTTGCCATCTTCTTTAACCAGGTGTTTGGTAGGGCAGAAGCCTTCAACACCGTAAGGCAAAGCAACTATAGCACCTTTTTCGGTTACTTTGATAACGGTACCTTCATGTATTGAATCAATAGTGAAGATGGTTTCAAAAGTATCCCACGGGTTTTCTTCAAGTTGTTTGTGGCCTAGGCTCAATTTGCGGTTCTCCACATCAAGCTCTAAAACTACCACGTCTAATTTTTCACCAACTTTAGTGAATTCGTTAGGGTGATTAACTTTTTTAGACCATGAAAGATCAGAGATGTGTATTAATCCGTCAATGCCGTCTTCCAGTTCAACAAACACACCAAAGTTGGTCATGTTTTTAACTGTAGCCAAATGCTGTGTACCTACCGCGTAGCGGGTGGCAGCATTTTGCCATGGATCAGGCGTTAATTGTTTAATACCTAACGACATTTTGCGCTCATCGCGGTCAAGCGTTAATACCTGTGCTTCAACTTCGTCGCCAACTTTAAGGAATTCCTGTGGACTGCGCAGGTTTTGTGACCATGACATTTCTGACACGTGGATCAAACCTTCAACACCCGGAATAATCTCTAAGAATGCGCCATAATCAGCAACGGTAACAATTTTACCTTTAACTTTCGAGCCGATCTGGATGTTTTCATCCAGTGACTGCCAGGGGTGAGGTGTTAATTGTTTTAAGCCAAGCGCAATACGTTTTTTCTCATCATCAAAATCAAGCACAACAACGTTGATCTTTTGATCCAATGATAAAATTTCTCTTGGATGCTCGATACGGCCCCAAGAAATATCTGTAATGTGCAATAAACCATCCACACCGCCAAGGTCAATAAATACACCAAAGTCGGTAATGTTTTTAACGGTACCTTCCAGCACCTGTCCTTTTTCAAGTTTTGCAACAATTTCGGTTTTTTGGTTTTCTAAATCGTCTTCAATCAGCACTTTGTGCGATACCACTACGTTTTTAAACTCGTGGTTGATCTTAACAACTTTAAATTCCATTGTTTTGCCCACATAGATATCATAATCCCTGATAGGTTTGATATCAATTTGTGAACCTGGTAAAAAGGCTTCAACGCCCATTATATCTACAATCAAACCACCTTTCGTTCTGCTCTTAACAAAACCGGTGATGATCTCATCGTTATCTAATGCAGAATTAATGCGTTCCCATGATTTTTGAGTTTTTGCGCGTTTGCGTGAAAGCACTAACTGACCGTTAGCATCTTCCTGCGATTCAACAAAAACTTCAACTGTATCACCGATCTTCAGATCAGGTGTATCACGAAACTCAGAAACTGATACCAAACCATCAGATTTAAACCCGATGTTCAATACCACATCTTTGTTGTTTACATTAACAACGGTACCAGTGATAATTTCGCCTTTTGTGATAGAACTGAATGTTCCATCATACATTTTTTCTAATTTCTCACGATCGCTGTCGCTGTAATTGCCAAATTTTTTATCATCAGCATCCCAATCGAAATCTTCGTTTGCCGCTGTGATCTTTGATTTGATCTCTTCAATAGATATTGAATCAGCTTCTGATTCAATAGTTTCTTTTTCCTGGGGAGCTGTAACTACATCGAGTTCAGCTTCCTTAGCTTTTAATTCTTTTTCTGCTTCCTGTTTTTTTGCCATTAAATAAATTTTCTCCTTTTCCCAATTTCTTAATTGGGACTGCAAAGGTAGATATATAATTTATTTCAAAAAAATTTAATTTACCGTTAAATGCTGATTTTTAAGCGTTTTTGGGCGATTATTGGAGTTTTTCCTCTATCTCATCAAAAATCGACATGAAATTGTCCTGTAAACTTGCCCGGTAGGCAAATAATACGCCGGTCATTTCAGCCTCCTGATCGGGTGTAAAAGGATCGGCCCAAACCCGCATGCATATTCTTTTTAGTGCGTAGGCTATTTCTTTTGTTTCGGCGTAAGTGAAGAGATAGCGCCTTCTTTTAAACTTTTCATAAAATTTAAAAAAAATATCCGTGTTGTTTAACCCCGCGAAAGTTAAAAATTCTTCCACAATAGCTGCTTCGCAGCCGTCCAGGTGATCGTAAAATCCCTCTGCGGTTACCTTGTGGTTGGTGAGCAATAAGTTATCGAGTATCAGTTCTAATGCAATATGGCCCAGAAAAAATGGTTTTACCGGCGAACCCCCTATCGCTGGCAGCAATTGTTTTTTTAGCAGGTGCGAATGTGTAATAAAGAAATCAGAGGAATGAAAATAGCGGTCGACTTCTAAGTGTTTGTTCCATCCTTGTATGATTGCGTTTACCGCACTATCGCTATGGTGTAGTTTTTCAGGATGAATAATGATGGTTTTATCGGCATTTTTTAAAAGGTCGGGCAATACTGTACCCAATATAAGGTAACAATTGTCGGTATCACGGTCGAAATAAAAATGGGATAAAAAGTTCATAAGTCAGTTATTGCAAGATAAGGTTTGATTTGCGGATGTGCAAGGGACCCGATGTGCAAATATGCAGATGTGCGAATGTGCAGATGAAGAAGATGCATATTTGCATGCCGATATCTATCAGCACAATCTGGACATTATTTAAAACTTCAAATTAATCCATCAAAATCATTTGCATATTTGCACATCTGCACATCTGCACATTCGCATATCTGCACATTTATAGAATATGAACTTTGTTGAAGAATTACGCTGGCGGGGCATGCTGCATGATATTATGCCCGGAACTGAGGACCTGTTAAAAAAAGAAATGGTTTCAGGTTATATTGGTTTTGATCCAACCGCAGACTCATTGCATGTGGGTAGCCTGGCGCAAATCATGACCATGATCCACTTTCAGCGCGCCGGGCACAAGCCTTTTGCATTGATTGGTGGCGCTACAGGCATGGTTGGCGATCCATCAGGAAAATCGCAGGAGCGAAATTTGTTATCTGAAGATACTTTACAGCATAATTTGCAGGGTATCAAAGCACAGCTTGAAAAGTTCCTGGATTTCGACTGCGGCGCTAATAGCGCGGAAATGGTAAATAATTACGAATGGTTCAAAGATTTTACTTTCCTGAATTTTATACGTGATGTAGGCAAGCACATCACCGTTAACTATATGATGGCGAAGGATTCGGTTAAAAACCGGATAGGCGGCGATGCGGGGATGTCATTTACTGAATTTACCTATCAACTGGTGCAGGGCTATGATTTTTATTATTTATGGAAAAATCATAATTGCGCCCTGCAAATGGGCGGGTCTGATCAATGGGGAAATATCGTTACCGGGACCGAATTGATCCGCCGCAAAGATGGGGGTGAGGCTTACGCAATTACCACGCAGCTGATTAAAAAGGCCGACGGAAGCAAATTTGGTAAAACCGAGGGCGGTAATATATGGCTTGATCCTGGAAAAACGTCGCCCTACCAATTTTACCAGTTTTGGTTAAATACGAGCGATGCAGATGCAAAAACCTATATCCGTATTTTTACGCTGTTTGATCAGCCAACAATAGAAAGCCTGGAAACAGAGCAAGATAAGGCGCCGCATTTAAGGGCGTTGCAAAAAGCTTTAGCGAAAGATATCACGACCCGGGTTCATGGTGAGGTCGAGTATGAAAAGGCCATAAAATCATCTGAGTTTTTATTTGGCAACATTGGCATCGAGTTTCTTAACGAATTAAACGATAACGAAGTGCTTGGTTTATTTGACGGGGTGCCAAATTATGCTGTTAAATTAAGTGAACTGCAGCAGGGAATAAATGTATTGGACCTGCTTGCTGTACATACATCCGTCTTCCCGTCAAAAGGAGAGGCGAAAAAGATGATTCAGGGTGGGGGAGCTGCTATTAACAAGATGAAAATCGACTCCGTTGACGACACTTATGTGTCTGATAAATTGATAAATGGGAAATACCTGGTGGCTCAAAAAGGCAAGAAGAATTATTTTTTAATTATTGCAGAATAATTTGATAATACGACAAAAAGTACTTATATTTGACCATATGTCGTACAAAATAAAAGATATCCCTCCAGCTACAGTTAACGAGCCAATGGCAGCATACGTTACAACGGGTTCTGTTAACCCATTTTATAACTTACTGGGTGGGTCAAAATCAATAAAGTTATCTAATGATTTTGATATCGTACGGTTTGCCCGCGAGGGTTTCCCAAAGCGGGTTTTACTGGCGCTGGCAAAAAAAATATCGTTAAACATCCAGGAGCTATCAAATATTCTGCACATTTCTGAGCGCACCCTGCAGCGTTATGATGATGACGCCATTATAAAAACTGAATACGCCGAAAAGGCCGTTGAGCTTGCCCGCCTGTACACCCGCGGCGAAGAAGTATTTGGTTCGATGGATAAGTTTAAATTATGGGTTAAAGCGCCCGGCGTTGTTTTTAATGGCGAGGCCCCGGTTTCCATGCTTGATACCTCCGCCGGTTTTGATATGGTATTCAAAGAGCTGGGCCGCATCGAGCACGGCATTTTTGCCTGATGGTTCTCTATCGTATTGTGAAATGCAATTATGCCGACGATTTGAGCGGAACCGGCGCCCGTTTATATGGCGGTCGCTGGAACAGCGAGGGGAAGCCTGCGATTTATCTTGCTTCGTCGCGCGCATTAGCAGTTTTGGAAGTACTGGTACATTTACCGCCATTAATGATCCCGGATGGTTATTGCCTGGTTGAAATTGAAGTGCCGGATAACAGCGTCACCAAATTGGAAATTGAAGATTTGCCTGCTGATTGGAACGATATATCCGCACCCATCGCATTAAGGCAAATCGGCAACGAATTCTTAAAAAAACAGGAACATTTATTACTGCAAGTGCCTTCATCCATCGTACCGATGGAATATAATTACCTGCTTAATCCGCAACATCCCGCAATTAAAAGAGTAAAAATACTAAAGAAAAACCCTTTTGATTTTGATTCGAGGCTGGTGGTTTAGTCATTAAGTCATTGGTAAACTGGCTAAAAAATGACTAATGACCAATGACGCTTATAAGTCACTCAGCAGATCCAGTTTTTTATGGTTATATTCTTCCTGCGAAATTAGGCCGTTATCAAAAAGCATCCTGAGCTTTTTTAATTTTTCGGTAAGCTCGTCAGGTTTAGCAGTTTCCTGAACCACTGGCGCAGGTATATGAACAGGCTCGGGTTCTGGTGCGGGAGCAATCGGTACAACAGGCTGAAATGCTGCGGCACGGGCGCCATTATCAAATTGAATAGCTCCCGACTCGGCACGTTTTTCTTCCAGGTCACGTAACCTGCGTGCTTCGCGCTCCGCTTCTTTACGCTCCTGTGCATACTGGTATAGTTTCCGTGCCTGTACTTTAGGCAAGTAATCGATACCCATTTCGGCTCCGTTTGTGGTTTTAACACTAAAAATGGCGCCTATAATTTCTTCTTTGGTGTAAACGTCAACAATATCTTTCCAAACAAAATCAATAAATTTTATGGAAAGTCCGAGGTTAGTGGGCGTAAAAAACAAGATGCGTTTGTTGGTAAGTGCAACACATTCAGGCAGTATGTTTACCAATGGCTTTTTTTGAACCGCTATATATAATAACTCTTCGTCTGTCGTAAGCAGGTCGGCAAGACGCAGGTAAATTTTTTCAACTGCTTTGGGATCCTGCTCTTCGGTCAGAAATTTTTCGATCATAACATTGCTTTTATAGTGGACGCAAAAATAATAATATTATGTTAGTTACACGTTAAGTTTTACGCGATCAGCAAATTACAGCCCCGGATATCCGAATTGTCAAAACGGCCCAATATCTCAAACGAGTTATCCGGGTAAACCTTGCCAAGGTCCTGCGTAGCGATAAACGAACAGGAGTTGATATTTGCCAGGTCGATCACATTGATGCCGCCGGTTTTTTCATCATCAATAGCGCCCATAGGGTCGTTCGTGTCGCGGGTAATTATTTTCATCCAGGGCGGGCAGTCAAAAATTCCATGTCCTTTTGAATATGCCTGCGACAATAACTCCGTCATGCCGTATTCAGACTGTATGGTTTTAACCCCAAATCCTTTACATAAAATATCATGCAACTCTTCACGGATCATTTCTTTGCGTCTGCCCTTCATACCGCCGGTTTCCATCACAATTAATTGCGGAAAATCTATTGAATAATTTTCAATAAAATCAAGTAAAGCAAATGTAACTCCTATCAGTAGCGTGGGCTTTCCGGCCTGTTGTTGTTTTTTTAGCTGATGGTACAAGTCCTGGTGGTTATATAAAAAGAAACCGCTATCGGGTTTGGCTGATTTCTTGATCATATCCTCGGCCATATAGATCAACGATGATCCCTCCCGTTCCAAATAGGATGGAAGCAACGCCAGTATGGTATAATTTTTTATATTCCCATAGAAATGTTTAAACGCCGCTCTGAAACTCTCGGTATACCAGCTAACGTCGGTTACATAGTGGCTGCTGGTTGTTATTCCGGTGGTACCGGAACTGGTAAAAATGACCTCCACAGCGTTATTTGCACTAATCACCTTATGTGTTTTAAAAAAACTGATGGGCAAAAAAGGTATTTGATTTATAGTTTTTATGTTGGCCGGATCTATTTTTAAGCCTTCAATAAAATCATGATATACCCGGCAATTTTTTGCCTGGTAATTGAATATCTGCAAAGCTGCACCGTTAAATTGTTCAGTATTATTAATAGAAAATACCGTCTGTTTGTTCATCTATGCAAAGATAGGCAAATGTGCTGTTTCTGCCTGAACCGAATTTTATGGACTATTTGTGTTGATAAACAAATCAAACAACTATTTACATTTATAGTTGTTTACCAAATATTCATCTTAAAAATTGATACAATGAAAAAATTAAAGTTTTTGGTCTTTCCAATTTTATTAAGTTTTCTGTTTGTTTTGGTTTCCGCCAAAACAGATGGAAGTAAAGAAACGGAGAGGATACATAAGGCATCAAACGTATTAAGGGATTTTGGTAAAATGAAGGAAAGTATTCCGCACCAATTGCTGGAAGATTATAATGGTATTGTTATAATTCCCGGATTGCTTAATGCAGGTTTTATTGCGGGCGGCAAACGGGGCAGGGGTATAGCAATGGTAAAGCTCGACAACGGAAAATGGAGTGACCCGGTTTTTATAACCTTAACCGGCGGCAGCTTCGGGTTCCAGATTGGGGTACAATCGGTCGACCTTGTGTTGGTTTTCCGCCATAAAGGTGTATTGACGAAGGTAAAAAATGGTGATTTTACAATCGGCGGAGACGTTTCGGCAGCGGCGGGCCCGTATGGAAGAAATTCGACAGCCAGTACTGATTATAAACTGGAAGCCGAAGTATATTCTTACTCACATAGTCGCGGACTTTTTGCCGGCGTAAGTATCAATGGGTCTAATTTAGGCATTGATAAAGATGCCAATGCTTCATATTATGGTTCCGCGATGAATTCGCAGGATATATTTGCAAGCTCAGCAAGTAACACCGAAGCTGTTAAAATATTGAAAGAGAGCCTGGAAGCATTGTAGGGAAATTATATTTTTCTTTTGATCAAAAAGCGCTGACTATTGGGTTGGCGTTTTTTATTATTCCACAACTGCGTCAAATGCGCAGTTCAATATTACTCCATTTCGTTTCAGTTGGACCCAAATTCGATAATTACCCGGACTCGGGAAAGCATACGGAAAAGCAACCAGGCCATCCGCTGGTTTGTCATTCATTCCCGGCATGCTCATTCCTTTCATGTTGCCGTTTAGGTAGGCATTCCTATCGTCTTCGCTCATCGACTTTATTTTACCGATAAGGCGATCAACGCTATCGACAAAAAATTTTGCATTAGGTAACGCGGGTACCTTACTGTCGCCATTTACGCGGTTTTGCATAATCTCCTGGGACGCCATGGAATAGGTACCCACCGGATGCAGATGGACATATACAGAGCCATCATATTTCAAAGCGACTGCATGCCCCATCATACCCATATATGGCTGCAATTTTGCCGGTTTCCCCGCGGGATCTTTTACCAAAAAAGTTAATGGATAAATTTTATTCGCTTCCAGGGGCGCACCTGGTGAACGCTGCCAAACAACTGTTGATCCATCGGCGAGTTTAGTTGCAGTACTCGGTTTGCCGCAAACCAACGCTTGCTTAACAGGAAGATAATTGTTGTTAACGGCATTTGTGAGTACATAGGTATCGTCAGGGTCAATAGTCAACCACGGGAAATTGATCGAAACAGCTTGCCCGACAGGCTTAGAGGGTATATTTACAGTATCGCTTATAGTTTCGGTAAAACCGTTCCAGCGTACAACATCACCAAATAGCAAGTAACGTCCGGCGGGCAAATCAGGCAGTGAAACAAGAAAATTTACACTGTCTTTACGAACCGGGTGCAGGTGCGCAAAAGCATCAAGCGTTTTGTAGCGTATCAAAAACAAGTGCATGAGTTTGCCGTGGTCGGGAACAACGTAGCTCATGGATTCATCATTCTTTTTTAACCACGCTGAGTCAATATTCACCCGCAAAACCATTTGTTTTCCGTTCATTAAAATAGTGGTGTGGACCAACGGGGGCTTGTACAAATACCGGCGATAGTTAACTGTTAAAGCGTCCCACCAGGCCGATCCGCCATATAAGATAGCAATCAGGATCAATGCCGTAACTGCCATTGCGGTATATTTTTTTGTGGTGAGAGATTTGGAAGAAGCTCCGGGAGCCGACACAGCATCGGTTACGCCTGACCCAATAATAGTGACCATTAATAAAAAGAGAAGTACCCCCAGTAAGGCAAGGCCCCAGTCCATCGAAACCGGCATTGTTCTTTGGGCCGTGGAAACCGCCATAACGGGTATGATAGCCGAGCCTTTGCCCATTGGGCCGTCAACTGTTATCCGCATGCTTGCTACGCCTCTTTGCATTAACCAGATTAAACCCTGGTATTGGCCGGGCGTACCTTTTACGGGTACTGCTTCGTCGGCTTTTGGCGATCCTTTGTCACCAGCATACCAGTATATAGGTTGAATATAAATATGATATACCTGCTGATTTTCAATGTAAATAGAAGTGGACGCCGTGCCCGGAATTACATCCGGCGGATTTATATTTACCATAACGGTGTAAGGCCCGGCTTTACCCTGGTAAATGACGCCGGGGCTGCCAACATGCGCAAATGATGCGATGCTTACAGATAATAGGGTCAGAAAAAGGAGAATTTTTGCCAACCTCATCTTTGTATTTTTTTCATCCACCCACCCACTTTATAGCCGGCTAATCCTGAAAATATAGCAAGTAATCCTGCTATCAACAGGCCTTTTACCAGGTCAAAACCTATAGTTTCATAGCCCGGACGAAAAGAATAGCGGTATTCCCAGTTAGGATCTGCTCCAAAATACCAGGAGTATGAGCCGAAGAACCAGCTGCGTGCGAGCGGCGAAGTAAGCAGGAACCCGCCAAAATACCACTGAACAATAAAGAATACCAGTAAAAACAGCAACGAAGCGATTAATACCCGGACGAACGGGCTTTTGAATGCGGGTTTATTGAACACCAGGTCGATAAAAAATGCAGGGACAACGAGCAGTAATGGAAAATTAAATGGCTGATAATGGTCTACATGATTAAGGACCGGCCCAAGTCGTGGTACAGCCGGGAAAAGAGGTAGTATCCATAACATCAATAATAATATCACCATATATACTGCGGCCGCAGCAGTAGCCGCCCACCGCATCCTCGTAGCCCGCGCAATTGCAATTAAAAGTGATGGGTATAATATAGCGCTGATCTGGTAAGTTAAAGCCGAATGAGAATTTGCTCTATTGAGATATTCTGAAAACAGAAAAAAAGATGAAATAACCAATATGCCCGAAGCGACGACAAATAGCCAATTGTGCATTTTATCATTAATATTTCCGGTAGTGTGCGATGATGATAACACGGCTACCAGGGCGCCGAACTGAATAGCCATTACACCCATAGCCAGTAGTGCATGCGGTGGCGAAAGGATGACCACATCAAGCCCGTATGTTCCATGCCACCAGTTGTCAAATGGGGCAGAAGTCAACATCGCTATAGCGCCCCACAAACAGAATAACGAGCCCAATGAGCCATAAAATATCCCCCAAAATTTGACACTTGCCCGCTTTTCAATAGCCGAGCCCCAAAATGTGGTTTTGAGTACGTGATAGGCGGAAAATAATCCGGATAATATTGCGCCCAGGTAAATTACATCGTGAGGGGGAGATAATAAACCATCGCGCCCGATAGTCATGTGCCAGGAAATATCCCATATCAGGCCAACAATAATGCACAGTGACGAAAAAACGCAGGCATATACATAGGGTTGTATGTCCCATGCTGCTTTTGTGACCGTTTTTTCTTTCTTGAAGCCGGCAATTTGATCAATAGGAATTGTGGTACCCATAGATGATTTCCTTTAATTTTTTACGAATTTAAAAAATCACAGGGATTATTCAGATAATTAAACAATGGGGGATCTAAATATTGACGGTGTTGCCCTGAGGGAGGCATAAACAGGCAGGAAAGATAATTGCCTTCGCGTTTAAAAAAAACACCTATTGATCGGTGTCGCCCAATCAATAGGTGTTTTACTCATCTGCTTACAATTTGCGACGAGCAAGCGTTAGTTTATCCTTTTTCCACAATCCTAAGATTCTACTTACAGCACGGTAGTTTTTAATGTCTACGTTATGTGCTGTCATGAATGCGCTTGACTGGGGCGGTATCACCAATATTTTAAACCGGTAATTTACAGCAACCTGGTAAGTTGCAATATTAGGTAATGTAAACGCAGGGTCTATTTTGGTAAAGTATATCCCAAAGCCCATATCGTCGACCCCGCTTTCAAATACAAAATTGAAATTATACTGGTTGTTAACGGCGTAAATAAATGGCATCGGTAGCCATACATCATCATCATAGTCTGGAACCGTATTGATATAGACCATTATTACGCCATTGTCTAACGCAGCGTCCGTAAGGTTGGCATCTTCATATTCATAAGTCAGTTGACGGTTAGATAAAAGATTTGAAGGGCCCGGGCCTATCTCCAAAGGAAAATAACCCCTGTACTCCCATTGATTTGCGGGAATTGTAAGCGTATCGATTGTAATACCTGAGCTTCCCGGAGGCCCCTGTAAACTTATCGGAACATCCCAGGCGCTGCCAACTTTGGGTCCATACAATAGATAAGTTGTTTTATCTAAATAATAATCTCCGGGCACGCCCAGTGAATTTGCAGGGGCACCATTGCCACTGTAAATTTGACTGCCCGCTGCGCCGGTTGCACCTGTTGCACCTGTTGCGCCAGTTGCACCTGTTGCACCTGTAGACCCAGTTGCACCCGTAGGCCCTGCCGGCCCAGTGGGCCCTGCCGGACCCGTTGCACCCGTAGCCCCGGTTGCGCCGGTTGCACCTGTAGCGCCTGTTGCCCCAAGTGAAAATCCGGTACCCCACCCGGAGGAAGTTTTTGGGCCATATAACAAACCAGTAGAGATATTAAGATAGAAATCGCCGGTTGTGCCGATGTTAGCCGCGGGAGCCGTTGTCCCACTGTAAATTACCGTTCCGTTGGATCCTGCCGGGCCTGCCGGACCCACAGGGCCCTGGGCTCCGGCCGTGCCTGTAGCCCCCGTTGGGCCAACTGAGCCTTTACTGCACGAAGCAAATATTATTGCAACAGCAATTAAGATAAGAAAATGATGATAAAGTTGTTTCATAGTAAGTAAATTTTAGTTGTACATATATGTGTTGATTAATTGTTCGGGCATGCATTGTCGTTATCACATAAGTGCATACGTATAGATTGCACTTAATTTCTATTAAAAAAAAATCGGATTCGGCGCCGTAATATTTTTGAAATGTTTAATTATGGGGATATCATAATTACATTTCAACTATGCCGTTAATGCTGCACCGGGCAGCATTCGTATATCAAATACTCAACCAGAGTATTTACGTACTAAATATAATAAAATCTTTCAGGAACTATTTGGCAAAAGCCTTTTTTAACAATATTCCTGACAATGATGACAAACCACCGACAATACCACCAATTAAAGCGGTTAAAAATAATAACAGCGCCCAATGGGGTAGATGGAACATAATGGCTATCCGTTTAGCCAGAATATTGTTATTAGGGATACTTTTAAACAAGGCTAATACCGCCCATGCTATAAAAACACCGCCAAAACCCGACAAAAAAGACTGCCCGGATGTTTTTCCAATAAAAAAAGCTGCTAAAAACGCAATGACAGCTACCATCCACCACGGTAAAAAGTAGCTGCTTAAAAATGACAAGATCAGCACGACTAAAAATAGCATATACACACTCCTTTCGAATCCTCGCTGCCGGTGTGCATAGAAGTCATTTTAAAAATGTTCTCGCACAAAAAGGAAATTTTCCCTACCATTTTATTGCTTAATTTTCTGATTTTGTATTTTATTATCGATGATTTTTTGATCACCCGATGCGATCGCTGCTAATTCAATATTAAAGTTGATCTTATTCTTTTTGACTTTTCAGTTGCTGAATTTAAAAATAACAACTCATTTAGTTTACCGTCTTTCCAGGTTTTAAACATGTTGTTATAATAAAAGCTTCCTGGGTTACCCGATTCTCCACCTGGGAAAACTCCATAGCCTTTTACGGTCGGACCCATCTGGACAACCATGCGCCATGATGGTCCATTATTGCCCCGCAGTGCGTCAATAACACCACCGGTACCACCTGCCAAAAAATTACCGGTACCAAAACCCGGTAGTTTTAAAGTGTGATTGATAAAAGTTTGTTTTACCCGTCCCCATTGCCATTTTTCACCGGGCTGGCCCAATTTAACCGCCATCTTATCAATAATAGTATTGAATGAAAGACTCACTATATCGGCGCAGGTTTCTTTTGCGGGCGTGTGAATATTGTCGAACCATTTTGAGCCGGGATCGGTTAATAACAATTTTTCGGTGCGATCATCCGACGGTAAGGTTAGATATACTCCTTTCACATCGAACTCATCCCAGGTCATGTCATAAAACTGGTACCACCAGTTATTAAAAATGCTTGCGCCAATTGAGTTCGCGGCAAAATGTTTATCCCACTTTTTAATTATTTCAAATGCTTTTAGCTGGGAGTCGTTCATTTTAGAAGGATCAAGATATTTAAGCATTGCCGGCAATACGTCCTGCGCCCTGTTGCTGAAATTATCCATCTGCATGATGCGGATACTGTCAACCGTGGCGTTTTTCATTTTGGTCAGCAGGTCATTAATACGTTTGCCCCGGTCATATGGGCCAAACTTCCAGTTGATATAGTAAGGATAAGTAGGGTCTGTTGATGATTGATTGGCTGAGCTTACAAATCCGCGCGCTGGATTTTTAACCGTCGGGTTCTGATCAGCAGGTATCCAGCCATGCCAATCGTTTGCCGGGTCGCTGCCATCCATAATAAATTTCCCCTGGTCTTTAAATTTTAAAGGGAATTTCCCGTTGGGTGTAATTGCAATGTCTTTATCATTACTGGCAAAAACAAAGTTCTGCGCCGGGGCGGTAAAGTACGTTAAGGCGTTCCGGTAATCTGAATAATTTTTGCCCCTGTTTAGCAGGTAAAAGGTCATAATATCATTCGACTCATCGTGCGCTATCCATCTAAGTGCATCGCCAACCGGTATATTCTCAGGACTACCTTTGGTTTTTTTATCGACACTTTCGTAAACAACTGGACCATGGTGTGTATACAGTACCGTGTCGATAACGGTTTTTTTGCCGCGCACCCTGATGGCTTCTATGCGTTTCTCTACCGGGTTCCATTTGTTATTATACCAATACTCGTTTTTCGACCCGTCTTTAAATTTAACCTGGTACCAATCAAGCACATCGGCATCTACATTTGTGACGCCCCAGCTAATATTTTGATTATACCCAATAATTACGCAAGGCGCACCCGGAAAAGATACACCATTCACATTCACTGTTGGCGACGAAAGCTGCACCTGGTACCAAATAGACGGGAAAGTTAAACTTAAATGCGGGTCGTTAGCCAAAATTGGATAGCCGCTGGCAGTTTTGCTGCCGCCGATCACCCAGTTATTACTGCCTGTACCGGGAACTATTTCTTTGGTTTTAATATTTTCCGTCATTTGAGCCAAAAATCCGGGGGATGGTTTTGGAATGGGTAGTGGCTTAAAATCCCATTTAGTACCAACCGGGATAATCGGATCTTCATGAAAAGGATAATCGGGAAAAAGATCATTAATAGCTGTCGGACCAAAACGTTTTAAATCATTGGTCATGGCAAACTGGTCTGAACCCCCAGCCAACGTTTCAGACATCAGCTTGAGCAAAAAAGCGCAATTTATAGGCTTCCAATCCTCCGGGGCATAGTCCAATAATTTAAATTCAATAGGGTAATCTTTGGGCTTAAGCTGGTGGATATAATCGTTTACACCGTCGGTATAAGCATTTACCATTATTTTGGTTTCGGGACTCTTTAACATTCCCTTCAGTGTATTTTCTGCACCGTAAACCATGCCCATGCGGCGATGATAACGGTCAATCTCCAGCGTTTTTGGGCCAATTATTTCTGATAGCCTGCCCGCTGCGCTGCGCGTCTGAACATCCATCTGCCACAACCGGTCGCGGGCGGTGATATATCCCTGTGCGTAATAAAGATCGTGATCGTTTTCGGCGAAAATGTGGGGTATCCTGTCATCATCATATTGTACTGTAACAGTTCCCTGTAAGCCGGTTAGTTTTAGATTTTCAGTGGCTTTGATATGCTTACTTTCGGCGTTCTGCCAGAAGCCGCTGGAAGGATTTATGAATTTGCCGATAGGCGGAATATTACCAAATTTTGTTTCTAAAGCCCATATCATTAATAATGTGATAAAAATTGATAGCAAAGCCTTAAAAAACTTCATCGGTTTAGTTTTTTTGAACAAGATATGAAAAGAATATAGGTTGGCAATATTTTTTGAAAATGTTGTGTCAATTGCACAACAATATTTTACAATACTGTGATATTTGGGTTTAAAATGTAATATTAATTAACCTCAATTTAACAATGATCAGAAGTTAAGCGATATGATATTAGAATAAGTAACCGTTCCATTCAGATCGGTTATCTTTAAGCGGTACTGGTCCTTGCCGGTAACCGGAGCTTTATCTAAAAAGCTATAATTGCCAATAGAGGACGAAGTAAAACTGGTCAACGACGTATATGTTTTTCCATTATCTGTACTGCGCTCAACACTAAAGCCCGAGTAGTTTACTTCATTTTCAACTTGCCATGAAACTTGTGCACCGCCGGTAGCCTGGCCTGCCTTAAAATTTAATAAGTGTATTCCAAGGGCCTTATTTTGACTTATAACAATGCTGAACCTTTTGCTGCCGTATGTGTTGGTATCGGCTTTAACCAAATCAAACGTATAGCTTTGGTTGCTGCGGTAATCAAGCGAGTCTTTTTTATAATTATCTTTCAGCCATATTTCAAATATTGCGGGCATTGCTGCAATAGTTGTCATATTTAATGTGTAGGTGCCATCAGTCTGGGCGTTAAGTTTTAAACCTATCGAACAGCTTTGTGTTGGCAACGGCAGTTGGTTAATAGCTAAACTTACATTATCACTTGATAAGCTCGATAGGCTCACCTGTCCCATTCCCTGGAAAGTAATTGCATCCTCTGTTTTAACATAGGCGTTGCTTGCATTCGGATTAAAGGCAATAATAACCTGGTCAGTATTAACTGGATCCTTAGCCAGTTGAACGCGCAAATAGGCACCCTGTATGATACTGGTTACAACACCCTGGGGTGCAACCGGGGTAACCTGGCCTGTACCTGTCGTGGTATCTTTGTTTAAACCCGGCAATTGTGTAAGTGATTGCGAATCAACAGGCTTAACAGCCGGGAGAGCGCCATCTTTTTGACAAGAGGATAAATATATGAGTGCTAATACTAAAAGTGTAAAAATTCTTGTTTTCATAACCATTCTTTTTATCAAACCCCGCAATGGCAGGTTATATATCACTAATTGAGATTTTATACGGAGATATTAAAATAAGGTTAGGGTTTAAATATTAAACTTCCGGTTAATGGTTATATATATGGCCAATGGTTATTTTTGCTTGCTTTAATTGACCGCTAATTACTATTTTGCGGCATGAATAAAATCAGGGCCTGCATTTTTGATCTGGACGGCGTGATAGTCGATACGGCGGTTTACCATTATAAAGCCTGGAAGCGTTTAGCCAACGAATTGGGATTTGATTTCACAGAAGAAGACAATGAAAAGCTAAAGGGCGTTAGCCGTATGCGCTCGCTCGATCTTGTATTGCAATGGGGAAATGTTGTTAAAACACCGGCAGAAAAAGACGAGTTAGCAGCACGTAAAAATGACTGGTATGTGGAGATGATCAATAAAATGACGCCAGCTGAAATATTACCGGGTGCGCAGGAGTTTTTGGAAACCTGCCGGGCGGCGGGCATAAAAACGGCGCTGGGGTCGGCCAGTAAAAACTCAATGACCATATTAAATAAAATTAATATCGCCGGTTTATTTGATGCAATTATCGACGGCAATCATGTAGACAAACCCAAACCTGATCCCGAGGTGTTTTTAAAAGGCGCCGAAGCCTTAAATGTTGCCCCCGCAGACTGCGTTGTATTTGAAGATGCCATAGCGGGGGTTGAGGCAGCCATAAATGGCGGCATGAAGGTAGTGGGTATAGGTTCACCCGACGTGCTCAAAGGGGCCGATTTGGTGGTTAGCGGATTAAATGAAATGAGTCTGGAAAAATTAGAGGCGTTATAGAACTCGCACCAGCAATCAGAATAAAAAAAGCAAAGGCAACCCTCTCCGTTATCCGGAGGACTCCTTTGAAAGGGTGGGTTGAGGCAAAAATACATAGCATGAAAAACTACATCGAAATCGATGAATGGAAAATAATTGAACAAGGCTTTAACCCTGATCATAACAAAATATCTGAAAGTATTTTTAGCATCGGCAACGGACGCATGGGTCAGCGGGCAAACTTTGAGGAAGCCTATAGCGGCGATACGCTGCAGGGAAATTATGTTGCGGGCGTTTATTACCCTGATAAAACGCGAGTGGGCTGGTGGAAAAACGGCTATCCCGAATATTTTGCAAAAGTACTGAACGCGGCTAACTGGATTGGGATAGATGTTTTGATTGATGGTGAGCAACTGGACCTTGCAAAATGTGAAGTAGCCGGTTTCAGGCGCGAGCTGAACATGAAGGAGGGGTATCTTCAGAGAAATTTCACTGCAAAAACGATAGAAGGTAAAATAGTTGACATAGAATCAGTTCGTTTTTGCAGCATTGCTGATGATGAATCAGGTGCGATAAAGTATACGCTCAATCCCGTGAATTTTAGTGGTGCGGTAACCTTAATACCGTTTATTGACGGCGATGTGGTGAACAAAGATTCCAATTATGATGAAAAGTTTTGGGACGAGGTAAAAAAGGAAACCTGGTCGAATGGCGGCTATGTACAAATGCGCACCAAAAAAACTGGTTTCGAGGTCGCCACCGGCATGCAGTTCAGTATTTTACAAAACGGGCAATTAACCAATAACCCAACGCAACCTATTGAAAAAGAAAAATACGTCGCCGCCAAAATTGAATTAGGTGTGCAACAGGGGCAAAGTGTTACACTTACTAAGTACGCAGCCAACCTGTCGTCACAAAATTATAAGGCCGAAGAATTAGCCGGTAATTTAAAACAAACATTATCGCGCATCAGCGAAAAAGGTTTCGATACGATGCTGGCCGAACAAGCAGCGGCCTGGGCCAAAAAATGGGAACACAATGATATTATTATTGAAGGAGATCCTTCTGCGCAGCAGGCTATTCGCTTTAATATTTTCCAGCTTAACCAAACCTATACCGGCGAAGATGATCGTTTAAACATTGGCCCTAAAGGATTTACCGGAGAAAAGTACGGGGGATCAACCTATTGGGATACCGAGGCCTATTGTGTGCCATTTTACCTGGCAACAGCCGATCAAAAAGTAACCCGGAACCTATTATTATATAGGTATAAGCAATTGGGAAAAGCTATTGACAATGCCAAGCTGCTCGGTTTTACAAACGGAGCCGCATTATATCCGATGGTTACCATGGATGGCACCGAATGTCATAATGAATGGGAAATAACATTCGAAGAGATACACCGCAATGGCGCTATTGCCTATGCTATATATAATTATGTACGCTACACGGATGATAAGGCCTATTTGGTGGATTACGGTTTGGAAGTGCTTATTGCGATTTCTCGTTTTTGGTCGCAACGAATTAACTGGTCCGCCGACAGGCAACAATATGTAATGCTGGGTGTAACCGGCCCGAATGAATATGAAAATAATATAAACAACAATTGGTACACCAATAAGCTGGCTGTGTGGTGCATGCAATATACCATTGAGGTGATTGACCAGTTAAAAACTGCCGACTCTGCAAAATATACGGAATTGGTAAAAAAGATCGGCTTTGACGAGGTTGAGGAGATCGCGAAGTTTAAGGATATTATCGAAAAGATGTATTATCCCTACGATGAAGGTGAACGGGTGTTTTTACAGCAAGACGGATATTTGGACAAGGAACAAATATTAGTTAAAGATTTACCGGCCAGCGAACGGCCTATTAATCAAAAATGGAGTTGGGACAGGATATTACGTTCGTGCTATATTAAACAGGCGGACGTATTGCAAGGCATATACTTTTTTGAAGATCAATTTGACCAGGATACCATTCGCCGTAATTTTGATTTTTACGAGCCAAGGACCGTGCATGAGTCCTCGTTGTCGCCTTGTGTACATGCAATTTTGGCTGCCAAGCTGGGCGACGAAGCCCGTGCTTATGAGTTTTACCTCCGTACTTCACGCCTGGATCTTGATGATTATAATAACGATACCGAAGATGGCTGCCATATCACCTCAATGGCAGGTACATGGATGTCGGTTGTAGAGGGATTTGGGGGTATGCGTGTGCGCGATGGTAAACTTTCGTTCAGCCCGTTCCTCCCTGAAAAATGGAGATCATTTTCCTTCCAGATTGGTTTCCGGGGAGCGTTAATGAATATAAAAATAAGTAAAGATGGCGTGCTTATTAAAAACCTGTCGTCAAATGACCTTCCTGTTTCGGTATACGACCGGGAACAACTGGTAAAAGCTAACGATGAACAACTGGTTAGTTTGGGCTAAAGCCCCAATGTTGATTTACCTTTATCCGTCCCATAAATGGGACGGCAATGAATTAAAATTGATCGGTGTCCGCCCAACCAAATTCATTGCCGTCGGCTTCAGCCGACGGAAGGAGATGAATGATAAATTGGGCTTTAGCCACATTTAGTAAAAAGTAAGCATCGCAACAAAGTAATAATGGCCCAACTTCCAAATCACAAACTTATCATCTATCAATTGTTGCCGCGTTTATTTGGTAATACTAAAACCGTTAATAAAACCTACGGCTCTATCGAAGAAAATGGAGTAGGTAAATTTAATGACATCACCGATGGGGCGCTAGGGGAAATAAAGAACATGGGATTTACCTATGTATGGTACACCGGGGTCATCGAGCACGCAACTATGACGGATTATTCTGCATACGGCATCAAACCCGACGACCCCGACATTGTAAAGGGCCGCGCCGGCTCCCCATACGCTATAAAAGATTACTACGATATTGACCCTGACCTTGCCGTTGATGTAAAAAACCGCATCGGGGAGTATGAAGCGTTGATAAAACGTACCCATGCTAACGACCTGAAGGTAATAATGGACCTGGTACCCAATCATGTAGCGCGTACCTATGCCTCGGATGCCAAACCGGCCGGCATTCGCGATTTTGGACAGGATGATGATACAGCAAAGGCTTTTAGCGCCGCCAATGACTTTTACTATGTGCCCGGGCAGAAATTTGTGGTTCCGCAAGGTTATAATCCTGGTGGCGATGAGTTTAAGAGCGCGTTAAAAGATGGCCTGTTTTATGAAAATCCTGCTAAAGCAACGGGCAATGACGTATTTAATGCAGCTCCGTCCATAAATGATTGGTTTGAGACCACAAAGCTGAACTATGGCGTGGATTATCTTGACAGCCGGAAAACATATTTCGATCCCATACCGCCGCTGTGGGAGAAAATGCGTGATATTTTGTGCTACTGGTGCGCAAAAGGCGTGGACGCGTTCCGTTGCGATATGGTGGAATATGTGCCTTTCGAATTTTGGGGCTGGGTTATTCCTGAAATAAAGGCACGGTTCCCGGAAACGATATTTATTGGCGAAGCATATAATGTTGGCCTTTATAGTAAATACATATTTACAGGTAAGTTCGATTACCTCTACGATAAAGTTGGTTTGTACGATGCTATAAAGAAACTTACCCGTAATGAACCGGGAGCTACTACCTGGGGCATTAACAGTGTGTGGAACAATGATTGCCGCGGGATTGACCATCACATGCTTCGTTTTATGGAAAACCATGATGAACAGCGTATAGCGTCGCGATATTTTGCGGGAAATCCGTGGTATGCAGTGCCCGGGATGATTGTTACTGCTTGCTTGTCAACAGGGCCGGTAATGATTTATTTTGGCCAGGAGGTGGCCGAACCCGCACTCGGTATCGAAGGGTTTAGCGGTGACGACGGGCGTACTTCGATATTTGACTACTGGGGTGTTCCGGAGCATCAAAAATGGGTTAATGATGGTTTGTTTGACGGTGGCCAATTATCAGACGATCAAAAAAACTTGCGCAATTTTTACAGCACCTTGTTAAGTGCGGTTCACAGTAACGAAGCCTTACATTCGGGCGAATTTTATGAGCTGATGCTGGCAAACGAACACCAAAGCGGTTTCGATGATCATTTGTACATTTTTGCCAGGTATACCGATCACCAACGCCTATTAATCATTACCAACTTTAGCCGTAATGAGCGCAAAATACAGATTAAGTTGCCGGATGATTTGTTAAACCAATGGAAATTGAGCGGCGAGATTGAATTTGTTGATCTTTTAAGCAGCCGTAAATATATCGCGCAAAATATTCTCGAAGGATTAAATATTACACTTCAGGCTACAAGCGGCGTAATGCTTAAATTTTAGAAAATTTTAAACCTTATTTATTCGTTAAAAAAACAGGCGCAATTATAACTGTAATTCTTATATTGCGTAAAAGATACACGATGTTACATCTTGCAAGCGAGACACTAATTAATGGAAGAGAATATACTGAACCAGGAGCTTTTAGCTAACAGATTAATTGAAGAGGAAGAGGAGTTTCACCACCTTAATAACCCTGCAGAGGGGATAAAACCGATCATAAAAAAGTACCTGGGCGTGCCAAACAGTGCTAGCCAATCGGGTAATAAATTCTTTTTTTCAGACGGTGATGCGAAAGTAGAAGTTGTTGTTGTTACCGATGAAATTATAAGAGTAAGGCTGGCGCCACACAGCGTTTTTTTGGATGAGTTCTCGTACGCGGTTCCAAAACTAGAGCAGAAAGCTAGTTTTTTTGCGCTGGAGGAAGATGAAACAGAGTTTCGGGTATCAACCAGCGTCATAACATGCCATATTCGTAAAAAGGATTTTTTTATATCGTTTTCAGATATTCAGGGCCATGTTACCAGTGCAGATGCTGTACCGATGCACTGGGAAGAAAATGTAAAATTTGGCGGATATTACGTTTATTGCACCAAAACCTGTGGTAAAGAAGAAAGCTTTTTTGGCTTGGGAGATAAACCTACCGAGTTCAACCTAAAGGGTAAAAGGTTAAGAAACTGGAACACCGACGCCTACTCATTTGCCTGGAACCAGGACCCGCTTTACCGCAGCATTCCATTTTATATCAGCGTAGATAAAGGTATAGCCCATGGTATCTTCTTTGATAATACTTTTAAGGCGCATTTTGATTTTGGCTCGGAAGATGTTACCAAAACAAGTTTTTGGGCCGACGGTGGCGAGTTGCAATATTACTATATACACGGACCGCACATGATGGATGTGGTTAAAAGCTATCATATTTTAACCGGAACACACCCTATGCCGCCACTTTGGGCGTTGGGTTATCACCAATGCCGGTGGAGCTATTACCCTGAAGCCAAAGTAAAAAAGATAGCTAACGGATTCCGGGAAAACAAGATCCCTTGTGATGGTATTTACCTCGATATAGATTATATGGACGGTTACAGGTGTTTTACCTGGAACCGCAAATATTTCCCCGACCCCAAAAAAATGATCAAGGAACTGGCCGCCGATGGTTTTAAAACCGTGGTGATCATTGATCCGGGCATCAGGGTAGACGATAATTATTCAGTATTTAAGGAGGGGAAGGAGAACAGGTATTTCTGTCGCCGTTGCGACGATTATTTTATGGAGGGCCATGTATGGCCGGGCCGTTGTCAGTTTCCGGACTTTACAAATCCCGATGTGCGCACCTGGTGGGGCGGCTTGTTTGACGAGTTGGTTCAACTGGGTGTGGCAGGTGTATGGAATGATATGAATGAGCCCGCTGTGTTTGGCGCAGGCACTTTCCCAAATGATGTACGTCACCAATATGATGGTCATCGTGGGTCACATCGCAAAGCTCATAATATTTACGGCATGCAGATGGTTAGGGCTACGTACGAAGGGTTGCGAAAACTGATGAAAAACAAACGCCCTTTTACTATAACGAGGGCGGGCTATTCGGGTGTACAGCGTTATTCATCCGTGTGGACCGGCGATAATGTAGCATCATGGGAACATCTTAAATTGGGCAACATACAGTGTCAGCGTCTTTCGATATCGGGGATATCTTTTTGCGGCACAGACATAGGCGGTTTTAGCGGCGAGCCGGATGGCGAATTGTTTACGCGCTGGATACAGATGGGAACTTTTTCACCGTTTATGCGGGCGCATTCGGCGGGAGATACAAAAGAACGCGAGCCCTGGAGTTTTGGAGAGCCTTTTACATCCATTAACCGTAAATTTATAGAGCTGCGTTACCGTTTGTTACCTTATTTATATTCAGCATTTTGGGAACATCACCGTTACGGCTTTCCAATATTAAGGCCGGTGGTAATGCAGGAGCAGGAGGAAATTACCAATCATTTCCGCCAGGACGAGTTTACCTATGGTGATAAAATATTGATTTGTCCCGTGCTTGAACCCGGGCTGCCAAGTCGTATAGTTTATTTACCTAAAGGAAAATGGTATAATTTCTGGACATATGAAATGGTAGACGGCGGCGAAGAAGTAGTAGTTCCAACCCCACTGGAAACAATACCGATATTTATTAAAGCAGGATCAGTTATACCTGAATACCCAATAATGCAATATGTTGGGGAAAAAGAGATTGAAGAAGTGATTTTGAACGTTTATTACAGCGACTATGAAGTAAACTCCTTCCTTTTTGAGGATTACGGCGAAACGTTTGCCTATGAACAGGATATTTACCTTGAGAAAAAGTTTGTTGTAAACGGAAAAGTCAGCGTTATAACTATACAGCAAACGATGGAGGGACTTTACACGCCCCGGTATGAAAGCTACCATTTCAACATCATTGGCTTGCCTTTTGAGCCATCAATGATCATTGCCGACGGAAAAGATGTACCACATTTTAGTATCGATAATAATCACTGCATGGAATTTAAATACAGCAAAAACTTTAAGCAGATTGAGATATTTAAGTAGGGAGATCAGAGATTGGAGGTTAGAGATTAGTTAATTAGTCTGGAAAGACCGAAAAATCGGGAAAGACCGAAAGAAGAAATTGAGTCCTGCAACCTTTCAGCTTTGATCTCTATAAACCTGCTTTTTTGATTAAAAACTACTAATCTCTGGTCTCTGTTCTCTAATCTCTAAACTAAAGGTATATTTGATTGTTATAAACTCAACTCAACACTCCATTACCATTTAATTTAAGAGCCCGGCGGGCCTATCTATACTATGGCAAAAAAGATCAGTAAAACCGAAACTGGATTACCCGAAACTAAACCTGCAGCAGCAAAAAAAGCCTCGAAACCAGCATCAAAAACTACTTCGGCATCAAAGCCCAAAGCGGTTAAAGCAACGAAAACCGAACCGGTTGTTGAACTGAATGCGGTTGAACCTTTTAGTCTTTTTAGTGATTTTGATATTGCGCTGTTCCAGTCGGGCAAACATTACAAATTATATGAAAAGCTGGGTTCGCATGTGGTTGAATTTAAAGGTGTAATAGGAACTTATTTTTCGGTTTGGGCGCCAAATGCTCAATATGTATCGGTTATTGGCAATTTTAACGGGTGGAACCGTGGATCACATAAATTAAATATCCGCTGGGATACATCAGGTATCTGGGAGGGGTTTATTCCAAACACGGGTAATGGCGAAACTTATAAATACTTTATCAAATCAACATCGGGAGAGGAGCTTGAAAAAAGCGATCCCTTTGCTTTACGCTGGGAAGTTGCCCCACATACTGCATCAATAGTTGCGGACACGTTTTACGAGTGGAAAGACAATGACTGGATGGCTAACCGCTATCGCCACAATGCTTTGGACCGGCCCTATTCAGTTTACGAAATGCACCTGGGTTCGTGGGCGCGGGGATTGGAAAGCCCGGATCAGTTTTTGAACTATGTAGAGCTGGCCGATAAATTAGTCCCTTACATACAGGAAATGGGCTTTACCCACGTGGAGTTTATGCCAATAATGGAACATCCTTACTATCCAAGTTGGGGCTACCAGATCAGCGGGTTTTATGCTGCTTCTTCCCGGTATGGAACGCCGCAGCAACTGATGTATTTGATCGAACAGTTGCATCTTGCCGGCATAGGCGTTATATTGGACTGGGTGCCTTCGCATTTCCCGGGTGACGCACATGCTTTATATAATTTTGACGGCACGCACCTATACGAACACGCCGATGAACGCAAAGGGTTTCACCCGGACTGGAAGTCGTATATCTTTAATTATGGACGAAATGAAGTACGGGCATTTTTAATAAGCAACGCGTTGTTTTGGCTGGATCGTTACCACGCAGATGGTTTACGTGTGGATGCCGTGGCTTCAATGCTTTACCTGGATTATTCGCGCAAACACGGCGAATGGGAAACTAATATTTACGGCGGAAATGAAAACCTGGAGGCAATATCCTTTTTAAAGGAATTTAATGCGGCCGTTTATAGTCATTTTCCTGATACACAAACTATAGCTGAGGAATCTACAGCATTTACCGGCGTGAGCCGACCGGTTTATACTGGTGGTTTGGGCTTTGGTATGAAATGGATGATGGGATGGATGCACGATACGATCAAGTATTTCTCAACCGATCCCTTATACCGGAAATATCATCACAGCCAGATTACTTTTAGTTTGATATACGCCTTCACCGAAAATTTCATGCTGCCGTTTTCACATGATGAGGTGGTGTATGGCAAGGGATCAATGTTGCGTAAAATGCCGGGAGATGAATGGCAGCAATTTGCAAATTTGCGTTTGTTGTACAGCTATATGTTCACCCATCCCGGTACGAAGCTGCTTTTTATGGGCGATGAGTTTGCCCAGGGAGAAGAGTGGAACTTTCAGCATTCGTTGGATTGGCACGTGCTTGAGTACCCTAATCACCAGGGCATGAAGGAGACAATTAAAGCATTAAACAAATTATATCGCGAAGAACCGGCGTTATATGAAAGAGGTTTTGAGTGGGGCAGCTTTGAATGGGTGGATGGCGGCAATGCCCAGGATTCTATATTGATTTATAACCGCAAAGGGCACGATGCCGTAAATGACCTGGTAGTTGTTTTGAACATGACGCCGATTACTCATCATAATTACCGCGTGGGCGTATCTTCAAAAGGCAAGTGGAAGGAAATATTTAACTCGGATGCTAAAAATCTTTGGGGAAGCGGTGTTTCCAACCCTGAAGTGGTTAATACAGAAGTGGTTAACTGGCATGGCCGGGAAAACTCCATCAGTATAACTATTCCACCGCTCGGGGCAGCTGTATTTAAAAAGGTGGCTGTCGTTCCTCCCAAATATGAATTGAAACGATAACAGGCCTGTTTATAAATATAAATTTATTTAGTGAACCTTTCTAATTTGGTAACGTAAAAGGATTATTGATTTCTATTAAACTTTTTACGTTATGAATCCCAAATTTCGTTTTTTTTACCTGCTTGGGGGAACCGTTGGATTAGCGCTGCTGATTTACCAGGCAATAACCACTTATCCGGATATTAACCCTGCAAGTGTTTTGTTTATCACTATTCCTGATATGATATTTTTCTTTCTTGCTTATAAAACTTACCCGATCGAAAGTCAGTCTGAACGGGAGTACTAAAAGACGATATTTAGAATTTCGGATCTGATTGTTCAAATGACCCGCTTTGACAGTGGGTTATAAATTTATCATATGTAAGAACATAATAGGAATGTATTCGTTTCTATGAAATTAATGCCGCTATTATGAATCCTAAATATCTGATCCTGTATTTGATTGCCGCCACTCTTGCTTCACTAGTGGGAATATACCAAATAGTCACCACGTATCCCGCCCTAAATGTTGGCGGAATTGCAACGAACGCAGTAATTGCCCTGTTTTTTTATTACCTCGCTTACAAAACTTATCACGAAAAAAAGGATAAGGAACTGATGTAATAATAAGTATTGCCTGTCATTTAGCAGACGAAACCTTCGAGGCATATCGCCTTATTAATTGCCACGTACTGGTATCTGAATCAAACACTGAGTTTAATCCCTGCTCTTCTCCGGCCGGATCGCCCATAAATTCGTCGCCATCCTTCCAGAAAATTTGTCCCGGTATAGGCCTGGATACCCCGCCGAAAGCCCAGAAATTACAGCCCGCTACATCTGGATGACTGGTCACGAAATTGAATATAAAACCATAAAATTGGTCGCGGTTGTTAGTTGTAGCGCTGATGCTATAGGAATGTAAGTCGCGAGGCAAACCAAATTCCTCAATCACAAGTGGTTTATTCAGTTTTTGCGCAAGTTCTACGTGTTTTTCTGCATAAGCACCTGCCTTTGCTATAATATTACCGTAACTTTTGTTAATCGATGTGTCGCTAAACCAACCCCAGTTTTTTGGCCATATATGTATGGTGAGGTAATCGATATTTTTGTCTGCGTGTATTTTTTCATAAACAGACATATCATTGAAAGAAGCAATTTCGCCTTCGCTGCCTGTTGTTAGCAGATGGTTTTTGTCCATAGATTTTACCAACGCCGATACATGCTGCATCCAAAGCTCAAAAGCCGGTATAGCAGTAGGATCCATCGGTCTCGGCTCATTGATGATCTCCCAGGCCATAATGGCGGCATCGTCAGTATATTTTTTTCCGTTAAGGCTGTTTACACGATTCAGCACATATTTTATGTAGTTATCCACCTCATCCATACAAGTTTGGCAGGTATAAAACTGGCTGATAAATTTTTGATAATTATCCCACGAATAGCCCGGGTTTTTAGGGTAGGGCGGCGTGCCAAGGCCATTCCATTTTAAATATTGGCCCAGCCCGCCGCTCCATTCCCAGGTATTGGTGAAATGGAGCACTGTTTTCATGTTGCGCTTTCCCAATTCGTTTAGCAGGTAATCAATCCCGGTCATTATATTTTCGTCGTACTTTCCGGCTTCCGGCTGCAGGGATTTTTCATTGGGTGTGCGATAAAGATAGTCGGTAAGCCCCTCGGCGCCGACCATGACGCGCAGGTTGGTTACGCCATTCTTTTTCAAAAAATTGAGTTCGGTTTTTAAACGCTTTTTCCCAGCCTCGCCATTTGTGGCCAGCAAACTCCCGTACCAGTAATTAGCACCGATGTACCTGTATGGCTGGCCGTCAATAGTAAAACGCGTGCCGTTAACCTTCACAAATCCCCGTTGTGCAAAACATGCCGATGCAGCCAGCAGGCTAACCAACAAAAAATTAATTATTATTTTCAAAGTGTTCAAATTGGTGCATAAAAGTATACAACAAGTAATAGTTATAGGTAATATTTTTTTAACACTTGCTTGTTAAAAAAGTATTCAAAATGACAAAAGCCGCGGATTTACCGCGGCTTTGCATTTATAATTTTTGTAATGATAAATTACAATTTACCTAGTTCCTGTACCAGGTCGATCAGTTTATTGGAGTAACCCCATTCGTTATCATACCATGATACTACTTTAACAAAGTTGTCATTTAAAGCTATACCTGCTTTTGCATCAAATATCGATGTGCGTGCATCGCCTTTAAAATCTTCAGAAACTACATCGTCTTCAGTATAACCTAAAATTCCTTTAAGGTCGCCTTCTGAAGCAGTTTTCATTGCAGCTTTGATTTGCTCATAAGTGGCTTTTTCTTTCAAACGTACAGTTAAGTCAACTACCGAAACGTCGGCAACCGGAACACGGAATGACATGCCTGTTAATTTGCCTTTCAACTCAGGAATAACCAGCGTAACTGCTTTTGCAGCACCGGTTGATGAAGGGATGATGTTTTGATAAGCCCCACGGCCGCCTCTCCAATCTTTAGCGGATGGGCTATCAACTGTTTTTTGAGTTGCGGTAACCGCATGTATGGTACTCATTAAGCCTTCTTCAATGCCAAAACTATCATTCAACACCTTTGCTATAGGGGCAAGGCAATTGGTTGTACATGACGCGTTTGACACAATGGTATCCTGAGCAGTTAATTTTTTATTGTTTACACCCATTACAAAGGTAGGGGTATCGTCTTTGGCAGGAGCGCTCATTACTACTTTTTTAGCGCCTGCGTCAATATGTTTTTGAGCTGTTTCCTGGGTTAGGAACAGACCGGTAGATTCAATGATTATCTCAGCGCCAACCTCGCCCCATTTTAGGTTCGCAGGGTCCTTTTCTGCAGTAACACGAATAGTTTTACCGTTTACTACCAAATGACCGCCTTCAACAGCAATAGTGCCTTTAAAAGGGCCGTGAGTTGAATCGTATTTTAACATGTAAGCCATATAATCGGGCTCAACAAGGTCATTAATACCAACAACTTCAATACCGGGTCTTTCAATTGCAGCTCTGAATGCCAGGCGGCCAATACGGCCGAAACCGTTAATTCCTATTTTCATGATTTTTCTAATTTTTGCTTGAATAGTATGTTAATAAATTGTTTATGGGTTCTTTTATGATATTTGCAATTTTAAGATTTGCATCGGTGGCAGCCTCATGTAAAAGATTTTGAAAGTCTGCCGCAACAGAGCCCGCAAAGTACAAAAAAGCTTCGGGATGTTGATCATGCAAGGGTAATAAATACAAATTTAGCATCCGGGCAAAGCCACTTTTTATTACTTCTTTTATGTAATTATCTTCTTTGTTGTCGATAAAAAAATCGACGAAAGAGCTTAAAAACAACGCCGGCTGTTTTTGCCTGTAAACCTTTTCCAACAAGGTTTTGCGGTCAAAATCGTAGCGTTGAACAAACTTTTTGTGTATATTTTGCGGAAGGGTTTCGTTCATATATGCCTTAATAAGCTGCCTTCCCAGCCAGTTCCCGGATCCTTCATCAGCTAAAATATATCCCAATCCATAATTGTTCAGTGCAACCTTTCTACCATCGTACCAGGTTGCGTTCGAACCGCTTCCGCAGATGCAAACAATGCCCGGCGAGTTTTTACAGCACGCGATTGCCGCTGCAGCAATATCATGCTCAACCGTTACCCTTCCAAATTTAAAAAATGATGATAAAGCATTGTGAACTATAATTTTGAGCTCGGGGGATGAGGCGCCGGCGCCAAAAAAATAGATGCGCTTTATTTCTTCGGCATGATGAATGAGGTTGATGTTTTTACTGAGCAGTTGTACGATGTGTTTTTCATCATTAAAATAGGGATTTATGCCGCTGGTTTTAAACGAAGCAATGGTCCTGTTTTTATCAGCCAGTCTCCAGTCGGCAAAATGTGATCCGCTATATACAACTGCAATCATGCTTAGATAGATAAGATAGCAGCCATCTTCATCAAATCCTCTTCCAGTTTAAATTCATGTTGATTAAGCGCTTCTTCAAGGCTTGTTATTTTTATGTGGTTAGCTTCTAACCCCACCATCATCTGCGATTTGCCGTCAATCAGCGCGTTAACAGCTGCAAAGCCGAGCCGGCTGCCCAATACCCTGTCAAATGCCGATGGACTGCCGCCGCGTTGCAAATGGCCCAATATGGTGACCTTAATATCGTACAGCTTTACTTCTTTTTGAACCATTTTGGCAATGTCAAAAGCGCCGCCATGTTTGTCACCTTCAGCAACGATCACGATACTGGATGATTTTTTATTAAGCTGTCCCGCTTTAAGGTTTTCAATCAAATCGTCAATGGCAGTTTCTTTTTCGGGCAATAATATAGCTTCGGCTCCGCACGATATTCCGGCACGCAGGGCAATGGCCCCTGAGTCGCGTCCCATAACCTCTATAAAAAACAAGCGATCGTGTGCATCCGCTGTATCACGTATCTTATCAATGGCTTCAATCACCGTATTGGTGGCTGTATCAAAGCCAAGCGTATAAGTTGAGCCATACAGGTCATTGTCGATTGTACCGGGCACGCCCATAACGGCTATATCGGGATATTTTTGCGAAAAGCGCAGGGCGCCGGTAAAGGTTCCATCGCCACCGATTACAACGAGCGCATCAATGTTATGCTTTTTTAAATTCTGATAGGCAGTTTCCATGCCCTCGTCGGTACGGAATGGTAGGCAGCGGGCTGTTTTTAAAATAGTTCCGCCTAAATTCAAAATGTTGCTGACAGACCGCCGCTGCATTTCGTACATGTCATCGTCTATAAGGCCCTGGTAACCGCGCTTTATCCCTATCACATCCAGGCCATTATATATGGCAGTTCTGACGACTGATCTGATGCAGGGATTCATCCCGGGAGCGTCGCCGCCTGACGTAAGAACTGCAAGTTTTGAAATTTTAGGCATCTTTACAACACTAATACTACACTAAATTTTATGGCACGAAGATAGCGTGTGAAAATTACACCATTAAATTTAATTTATTTTTTTTTACATTAGCGGTCAACCATATATTCTTTAATTATTTACCTATAATAATTCACAGTTTGGAAGTTAAACTACCCTCATTTGATTCAGTATTTTCAATCGATTGCGTTATATTCGGTTTTGAAGCAGGTGAACTTAAGATATTACTGATAGAACGAAACGAAGAGCCCTTTAAAGACTGGCTTGCACTTCCCGGTTACATTGTTGAACAGGATGAAAGTATTGATGATGCGGCCGAACGCATATTGTATGAGCTTACCGGCTTGCGCGATTTGCACATGGAGCAGTTTCATACCTTCGGCGAAGTAAACCGGCACCCGCAGGGGAGGGTTATCACGGTTGCCTACTATGCGCTTATCCGTATCAACGGGCAAAAGGAGTTAAGGCCGGTAACCCAGTTTGCGCGTAAAGCTTTCTGGCACCCGGTAAATGAATTGCCTAAGCTGGCTTTTGACCACTCGGAAATATTTAAAACAGGTTTTAACAAAATACGCAGGCGCTTAAATTATCAGCCTATTGCTTTTGAGTTACTGCCCGAAAAGTTTACCCTTACGCAGCTGCAATCACTTTACGAGGCCATATTGAATAAAAAGCTGGATAAACGAAACTTCCGGAAAAAAATGCTGAGCTACGGGTTTTTAAAGGAGCTCGACGAAAAGCAAAAAGGGGTGTCATACCGCGCCGCCAAGTTGTATAAATTTGACCGCCGTAAGTATGCGAAGATATTTAATAATGAAATGTACGTTGCTTAAGTTAAAAGTCAAAATTCAAAAAGTTTGGACGAGACAAATAAATCAAAAATCCGGTTACTGTATAAAGTAAAAAGCCGCTTCGTTAATGATGTGGCTTTTATATGTTATATGCTTTTTGACTTTTAATTAGTGAAAGCGACAGTTTTTGAATTTTTACTTAGATCTGCGTGGGCGCCAAATCCAAATGGTATTTTACCAGGTTATCTATCGGCGAGCGGATAATATTGCCGATTACCATTCCGTTTTCCGTAACTATTTCTTCTAAAACATTCCTGAAATTATAGCCTACGGAACCGATGCAATTGAAGGTGTATTTCTGATAATCTGGATAATGCGTTACCAGGTTGCGGAAAAAATCTTCAAACGAAGTTCTTACCAGGTTACGGGAATATTCTATATGTACATTATTATCGTACACAAATTTGCTGAAACTGGCGCAAAAGCGGTTTGCCCGGGGCTGGGTGTACACTTGTTCGTTCACGTCATCAGGTGTAAGCTGAAAGGTATCCCAAAAGTTTTTTCGAACGGCTTCAGGCATATACCCTCTTAAATAGTCGACAAGTAGCTTTTTGCCTATGTAACACCCACTGCCTTCGTCGCCCAATATATATGCTCCTGAGTCGATATTTTGAATGATATCTTTGCCATCATAAATACAGGTGTTGGTGCCGGTTCCTAATATAGCGGCAAAGCCTTCGGTATTGCCTAATAGCGCCCTGGCTGCAGCCAGCAGATCATGACCGATGTATATTTTTGATTTGGTAAAAACCGCCTGCATCGCCGTGGCCACCTGCTCACGCTTTTCGGGGGTTGAACAGCCTGCGCCATAGTAGTTAACTTCGGTTATTTCGTCCTTTTCAAGATCGGTAGGCAGGTTTTCATGTAATGATTGAATGATATAGTCAATACTCGCAAAATAGGGGTTGTAACCTTCTGTATTAAAATATACTTTTTTACCCTCATCAGTAACCAAACACCAGTTTGTTTTGGTCGATCCGCCGTCAGCAATTATGATCATACAATAAATTTATTTAAAAAAAAGTTGTTAAAAGTATCATTTACTTATTGTAAAAAAAACACTTTGTATTTTTTATCTGAAAAAATGTGGTTTTATACTTGGTTTTGTCATCTTTTAGGCTAAAAATCAGTGCAGTAACGTTACAAACAACTGAAACAGTTAATAGTTTCGCTCTTATTATCAACCATATAATTTACGGTTATTGCAAAACCATTAAACAATAAAATCAAAGCTAATGAAGATAAGGTAAATTTTTGGTTTTGAGCGGATTTTTGCATCTTTGCACCGCGTTAAATCGCAACGGTCCCATAGCTCAGCTGGATAGAGCAACAGATTTCTAATCTGTAGGTCTTAGGTTCGAATCCTAATGGGATCACTCTTAAGATAAAAGCCTAAAGCGAAAAGCTGGAGGCTTTTTTGATTCATATGATATCTGTTAGGAATAGCTGGTCCTCACCTTTCTAATTCATACCGGCCCGAATAAAATCAAATTTAGGTCACTTCTTAAGTTACAGTTTTGACATATAACGATAGAAAACAGTATCACGATGCCCGTTGGCGTTATTAAGTGTATAAAAAAGGATGCCGTTGTTTTGCATATGGCCCGTAAAATAAATTGATCCGTTTTGGTTTGTTAGTGAAAGTTTTACATTCTTCCCTTCCCGTGTATAAACGCCCCGATCGGTATAGTTTATTTTTAGCGATTTCAAAGGCAAATCCTGGTAGAAATTTTTTACGTTCGACCCTGCGACAATTCCATTTTTAGAAAACCTTATTACTGAAAAGTAGTCGACCCCGGTTTTTTTCAAAACGTAATAGCCTTCTATCGTTTGCACGGTTACAGCGGGCTTGTCTATACTGAAAATAGAATCACTATAACTATATATTTTGTTTTTGGGTTCAGGTTTCACCGGATGGGGTGTTGCCGGCGTTACGGTATTTGTTTTTTTAAACGGATCCGAAACAGAGTCTTTAGTAATGTTTGTTTTTTTAAACGGATCGGAAACAGAGTCCTTCGTAATGACAACTGGCGGTTGTGCTTTTTTATCTGCAATGTTTGATCCGGTCTGCTCAACTGGGATATAAGTGCTATAGCCCTTATGTGAATAATGACGCCACAGTCTGAATACTACAAACGCTGTTATACCGGCAGCAACTATCAGGGCCACAACTCTTACCGGGCCTGATTTGAAAAGCGACCTCCAGTTAGCCCTTGTTTCTTCTTTATTTTCTTTGTGAAAATCACCCTCGTTCTTAATATTTATCGTTTTATTTTCTTCGCTGCCCAGCGTGACACCTGTTATTTTATCCTCCACTTCTTTTTCCTCTGCACTGTCCAGCGCAGGTTTTACAGGTTGAATAGCATGTGACCTTGCTTCAGCGATTTTTTCCTGGCAAATCCTTAAATTGTCTTTTAAAGCGGCTTCGGTGTTATTTAATTTTAACGCCTGCGTATATTTATCAGCTGCCGCAAAATAATCCTCCTGTTTATAAAAGAAAGTATTGGCTTCCTGTACCAATTGGTTATATCTGAAAACTTTATTGTAACCGGCCTGAACCTTCAATAATTCATCATCATCGGGATACCGGTCAATTAACGATTCCAGTTCGGCAAGCGCATCTTTTATTCTTCCCTGTTCGAACAGTTTTTTTGGAACTTCTTTTAACTTTTCGTAAGAAAAAGCCGGGTTAAGTGAAATGAAAAACTTTTCGGGGGATATGTTCAGGTTGTTTTTGGGGATAGGCGAGGGGTAACTTTTTTCGACAAGTATTTCCTTGCTTTTTTCATACAGGTCTTTTAGTGAAACCATTTCCTGTGTGCTTTCCACGCCATTTTTCAGCAGCTGGATCATTGCGCCGGTAAAAAGAGTATTTCTGTCTTCCGGCAGAAAGTACGATGGCTCATCGCCCGCAGAAGAAGCCAGCACATAGGTGCCTTCAACATCAATGTCGTAAGATGAATAGTACGCGGATTGTGCGGCCAGGCCGCTGTGACATGCGTCCAGCAGTACTATTTTTTGTTTTGCCTGCGATTGCTGCAAAATATCATTCTTAATAAAATTGTAGTCGATGCCGCCAAAAATGGTTATATCGTCAATCTTTTCGGTGTTGGTAGCGGTAAGGAATAGTTTTTTCGCACCTGCCTGGTATCCGTGACCTACATAATAGATTATCAGGGTTTGAATGCCCTGGATGCGGCTGGTTTTATAAAGAAGGGATTGTATCTTATCAGAGGTGCCATTAAAAAGGGTGAAAATATTTTGGGGTTGCAGCCCCATGCACCTTTTATCGGTTAACAACAGTGTCATATCCTCGATATTACCTTTTGCGGGGGGTATATCGGGGAAATTTTTATTGTAATCACCGCAGCCTATCAATACGGCGTACGTATTATCCAAATCAATTGCATAGTTTATATTATTGAACAGCTGCCGGGTACCGTCGTTGTTTTCATTAAAATACAGCGCTGACGTGCCGTCTTTTACTGAAACACCCAATTCTAATGGTTGAGGCAAACTATTAGCCGAAGCATTTTTTTTAATAATATTTGAATAACCTTTTTGTACCGCCGGCCAGATAGCACCTTCCCAAACATGGTGGATAAACAAGCTAATCGCTACCTCGATGGAAGCCGTCATTATCGATTCAAAAGCGTTTATTTCCATCTGGGATGGCAGAGGAGGCTTAACCTTTAAATGAACATCCTCCAGCCCGGTGCAATTATCGCGCAAGTAATCGCGCAGCTCCTGGAGTACTTCATTGGATAAAGGTGTTCTTATCTCTATTTCAATTTGAATGGCCATTTCAAATATGTGAAATGTAAATATATAAAAATCAAGGGTAATTATTTAGGTAGTTGCCCGTGATGATGGTTCAAAAACTCAATTAATAGAACGTTTTATCAAAAGCCAATCAAATAGAAGACGGTGAAATTATATGTTGCCCGTTTTCATTCGTTTATTTTTTAACTACCTTACCATCTCATTTCTATTTATGCCGACAATAAAAAAATCACTTCAATTAACATTGCTGATACTAAATCTGTCGTTCATCAGTTTTTTTTCAACCGCTCAAAAGGTCAGCTCACCGCCTGTCATCCAGGAAGAATGGACCCGGGATTATCAGCCTTTCCGCATTTGCGGCAACCTGTATTATGTAGGTACCTATGACCTTGCTTGTTACCTCATTACTACGCCAAAAGGGCACATATTGATCAATACCGGGGTGGAGGGATCGGCACCTATGATCCGTTCGCATGTGGAAACATTAGGATTCAAGTTTTCAGACATTAAGATATTGCTGGCTACGCACGCGCATTTCGACCACGTAGGCGCCATGGCGAAAGTAAAGAAGATAACAGGCGCTAAAATGATGATCGAAGAAAGCGATGCAGCCGTGCTGGGTGACGGGGGCAATTCTGATTATATATTCGGCGGCAAGGGTGAACTCTTCGAACCGGTGAAGGCAGACCGTTTGCTGCACGATCATGACATCGTTAAATTAGGAGGGATGCAAATCACAGTGCTGCATCACCCCGGCCATACGAAAGGCGCATGCAGCTTTTTGTTTGATGTTAAAGACGAACCCCGTTCATACCGGGTACTGATAGCAAATATGCCTACCATTTTGGATGGAACGAAGCCGGGGATGCCCACATACCCGAACGTTGCGGGTGACTACGCTTATACGTTGGATGCCATGAAGAAACTGCAGTTTGATATCTGGCTTTCCTCACATGCAAGTCAGTTCGGGCTGCATGAAAAACACAAACCGGGCGATGCTTATAACCCTTTGGCATTCGCCGACCGTAAAGGATATGACGCAATGCTCAGTGATTTACAAAAAAGATACCTTGAGAAACTCAAGTAATCAGAACCTCAGACTTTATTTAAAAAGTTCGAGAACTTGCTTTTTCAACTAAGTCAACCCACCTTCAATCAGCACGGCATTTACTTTTTCGGTTTCTGCATAGCTTCTTTAAAGAAATTTCCCGCATCGGTTAGCTGGTAACCATTCCATGATTTCAACATTTGCGGGCCCCATTCGGGATCATATACCCATGCAAGCCAGCTGATGCCGCGCCCTTCCAGGTATTTGGTGATCTGGTTGCCGTAATGGTCGGGGCCGATTGTTGTTCCGGGTCGCACGCCGAAACCAATTTCGGTAGCGATAATCGGATAGTCAGCGGCGGCAAATCCAAAGTCCTCTTCCCATTTAGCGGGCCACGGCTGGGGCCTTTTGTTTGCATAAGGGTGTGCGGTATAGCCGATATTTTGGGCATTAATGGGAGCTTCACGCAGAGGTGTAAGATCGTAAGCCCAATCAAAGCCGGCAACGAGTTCGATTTTTTCCTTGTCGAACGCCTGGATAAGATGGATGATGTCCTCATTCATTTTTTTCCAGTCGGCCCAAGAGACATTTCCCAACTGGCCGCGATAAGTGGTCGGCTCATTAAAAAGCTCATAGAAAGCTGTGGTGTTGTTTCCTGCGAAATGCCTTGCAATGGTTTGCCAGAATTCATAGGTCTCCTTTTGGGAAGTATTATACATCGGGTCCTGGAACAGCTCCATTTTTAAGTTACCGATGCTATGCCAGTCAATATCAATGTACATACCCAAGTCGGTACACCAGCTTGCGGCGGAATCCAGCAGCTGCATATATTTAACGGGTGTGCGTTCGCGCCATGCAACCGGATGTACAGGTATTCGCACCAGCATAGTACCCAATTTTTTAACTTCTTCAAACAATTGTTTATTCCAATGCCCCTGGTGTTCAAGCTTATCAGGATCGGCTATAGAAAGGCCGCGAAAAAGAATGGTATCGCCGGTGGCGCTAACAAATTTGTTTTTCTGAACGTGCAAAAGCGGCAGCAGCTTTTGTTTTGGATTTTGCCTCGCCCGCTGCGGATAATATTCGTTCCACCATGCATGGTATTTCCTGGTAGTATCCTGGGCGAATGCTTGTTGCGATACAACAGCAAGAAGCAGGCAAATAAAAAATTTACGTGGACTCATATTATTTTCAATTGAGCGAAGGTTTGCGATTGTTGTTGCCAGATTTTAATTGATTTTCTAAGGTATGAAGAATCAATGGTATTGCTAAGGATTGTTTTGTCACATCTTTGTGGTTACGAATG
>Ga0206797_1021_pt1 | contig 44355 bp, 30 predicted proteins | sample Alteio_BWOrgCont_69_FD_152894 | JGI IMG/M metagenome (GOLD analysis project Ga0206797, IMG submission 152894) | Enriched cells from forest soil in Barre Woods Harvard Forest LTER site, Petersham, Massachusetts, United States -... | ecosystem: Environmental > Terrestrial > Soil > Temperate forest >...
AGGTTGCAATACCCGGGGCCATACCAGGCAAGCATTATACGATTACGGTGTCGCATAAAGGAACGTTGCAATCAGGAGCACAGGATTATGCCCTTATCGTTACAGGTATCGGCGGCCAGGCTTATTGTACGTCGGCGCCGCTTTCCAACGCAGATTCGCGGATAAACAATGTTAGCTTGTCGAACATCAATTATTCACAAACAACAGGCTGTACAAGCTATACCGATTTAACCAGTCAAACAATCCAATTGGAGCAGGGAAAAACTTATCCGCTAAGTATTACGCTGGGTACCTGCGGATCAAACTTCAGTAAAGCCGCCAAAGTATACATCGACTGGAATGGCAACGGCGTTTTTGATACGGGTGAATTGGTAGCTACCACCGCTCTTATTAATTCCACAGGTACTTATACAACCAACATAACGGTGCCTACATCCGTAATTCCGGGTAACTACAGCCTGATGCGTGTGGTACTGACAGAAACAACCGATACCTCCGTAATTAAGCCCTGCGGGACCTATGCTAAAGGAGAAACCCAGGATTACCGGGTTCAGTTTCTAAAAACCGGCACGGATGCCGGGGTGACAGCTATCGTTCGTCCCGATTCAACAAACGCATGTGCGGCGCCCACCCAGGTCACAGTGGCGTTAAAGAATTTTGGCGCTGCGGCCATCAGCAACATACCCGTTACCGTCACCATTACTTCAGCCAATCAAACCGTTACTACTTTCACCCAAACCTATACGGGGACGCTTCAGCCGTTGGAGCAGGAGAATTTTACATTAAATGGCATTTTTAATGCTGTTGCGGGCGCAACTTACACTATCACCGCCTCCAGTAATCTGCCCGGCGATCCCATTATCGCCAATAACCAGGCAACCGCAACTGTTGTGATAGGTTTGCCGCCGAGTATAACCAGCCTGAGTGCTAATTATTGTGTTAACAGTAAGCAATACCAGCTTTCGGGTGTGGCAGATGGAGAATTACTATGGTACCAAAACCTGGGAGACGCTATCCCGATTGCTTATGGTTCGCCGGGCATTGCAACAACTCCTCCTATTAATAATACCTATTATGCGGGTCTTAATGACTTTACCGGCAGCATCGGTCCGGCAACGAAAAATGTGTTTTCCGGAGGAGGCTATAACCAATTCACGCCTTTTGTAAGCGTATATAGCGCTATACCAATGGTTATTGAAAGTGCGCGTTTGTATATCGGTAATTCCGGTAAAATAACTTTCAATGTTTCGGATATAAACGGTGAGATTGTATCAACTACAACTGTTAACGCAACGGCTACGAGAGCTAACCCTCAACCGGGCGCGCAGCCGGACGACCCTACAGACCCGGGTGCGGTTTACACCTTGAATTTGTTGCTGCCAGCCAAAGGAACCTACACCATCAGCACTGTCTATGACAGTACGGCAACCATCTACCGCAATAACCTCGGTGTAACCGGGTATCCTTTTAAAATCGGAAATATATTCAGCATTACCGGCAATAATGCTACGTCGGGAACCGACACCACTTTTTATAAAGGGTATTATTATTATCTGTATGATATTAAATTAAGAAGCGCCGGGTGCGCAGGAACGGCAAGGCAGCCGGTAACAGTCAGCAAACCAACTATCACCCAAACGGGTAATGTTTTAAATTCTAATTTTCAAACCGGCAATCAATGGTTTTTGGGAGGAGCCGCTATTCCCGGTGCAACAGGTGCAAGTTATACACCGCTGCAAAGCGGCATCTATCAGGTTGAAGATACGTTAAGCACCGGCTGTGTACTGCAATCAGACAATTTTGTCTATGCGGTGCTGGCGAACAACGCTGGCAGCAGCGATATCGGGCTAACCGTATTCCCTATACCTGCAAGCGGGACATTAAATGTTATTTTCGTCGCTAAAGCTGATGAGAATTTAACGTTATCACTTATAAATGTTTCCGGAAAAACAGTTTACAGCGGCGAGCAGGCGATTACGGCAGGCAACTTTAGCACGGTAATCAGTGTGGCTAACCTTCCGACCGGTGTTTATGTATTAAAAATATTATTAGGTCAGAAAGTGTATAAGGCGAAGGTAATTGTTGACAGGTAGCGAGTAATTTGCCGGTTACATTGGTCGTTGTTTATTGTGGATAGATCAACTTAAAAATCTTTAATGAAAAAATTAACCCTCTTTTTATCAGTCTCCCTATTTTTTCCCTTTGCTGTTTTTGCGCAGCCCAATCCTAATAATTCGGATATAGCGTACGTGAAAGCTAATTACCAGAAGTTTGAATATCAAATACCCATGCGCGACGGCAAAAAACTATTTACCGCAGTTTACGTGCCCAGGGATCAAACAAAAAAATATCCTTTCATGATGGTGCGAACGCCTTATAATGTTGGCCCTTATGGCGCTGACCAGTACAGGAGCAAATTGGGCCCTTCGGAATTATTTATGAATGATGGCTATATCTTTGTTTACCAGGATGTGCGTGGCCGCTGGATGAGCGAGGGGATTTACGAGGAAATGACTCCCGAAAAGGAAACACATAAAACCAATAAGGATGTCGAGGAGGGGACAGATGCTTATGATACCATCGACTGGCTGCTCAAAAATATACCGAACAATACCGGCAAGGTTGGGGTATGGGGCATTTCTTATCCTGGTTTTTATACCACTACAACATTACTCAGCCGCCACCCGGCACTGGTAGCTGCGTCGCCGCAGGCGCCTATTTCCGATCTTTACAGGGACGACGGGTTTCACAATGGCGCATTAATGGTAATGGCCAACTTTGGCTTCTATCCTTTTTTTACTAATCGCCAGGATGGCAATCCAACACAACGATATGCTAAGCAGTTTGATTATCATACTGATGATGGCTATGAATTTTATATGAAAGCAGGCTCTGCCCAGAACCTGAGTGATAAATATTATAAAGATTCCATCCGGTTATGGACCGAGATGATTGACCATCCAAACTACGATCAGCATTGGAAGGACCAAAATGTATTGCCGCACCTGCATGACATTAAAACAGCTGTATTGGTTACTGGTGGATGGTATGATGCCGAAGATTTGTATGGCGCCATCAAGACCTACGAAACGCTGGCAAAAAATAATCCATCGACACCTGTTTATTTCGCGATGGGGCCATGGGTACATGGCGGATGGTCGCGAGGCGACGGTGATCATTTAGGTGATGTTGATTTCGGCGGGCCGACAGGGCCGTTTTATCGTGAAAAAATTGAGTTTGCTTTTTTTAGTCATTATTTAAAAGGCACTGACCTCGACCTGCCGAAGGTATCTGTATTTGAAACGGGTGCTAACCAATGGCGAAAATACAATGCATGGCCGCCCAGGGAGGCAGTTGAAAAGAATTTATACTTATTACCCGGCGGTAAGCTTTCATTGGATGAACCAAAAGCAACTGATGACAATTATGACCAGTTTATTTCGGATCCTGATAAGCCCGTTCCCTTTATCAATGATATAACTATCGACATGAAAAAGGAATATATGACCGCCGACCAGCGTTTTGCCGCACGCAGGCCCGATGTGCTTACGTACCAGACGGAAGTGCTTGATAAAGACGTTACACTGGCAGGCAATATTTGGGCCAACCTTAAAATATCAACCACAGGCACCGACGCTGATTGGGTGGTTAAAGTGATTGATGTTTACCCCGACTCGGTCATAAACAACAAGCGGACCAGCTCTGTCAAACTTTCCAATTACGAACAAATGGTACGCAGCGAAGCCATGCGGGGCAAATTCCGCAATAGCTTTGAGCAGCCGGAACCATTTGTGCCGGGTAAGATAACACCTGTAAATTTTGAGCTGCAGGATGTTTTGCATACTTTCAAAAAAGGCCATCGCATTATGGTGCAAATTCAAAGTACCTGGTTCCCGCTTATTGACCGCAACCCACAGGTATTTGAGAATATTATGAAAGCAAAGCCCGGTGATTATAAAAAAGCCACCCATCGGATTTATACTTCGAAAAATAATCCAAGTTATTTGAAGGTGAGGGTGTTAGCGGGGGAGTAGTGAGTTGGCAGTAGCAGTTTATTCGAACAATCAACAAAAAGTGTTAACCCTGCATTTTGTTAATAAATTGATTATCAATTATTTAACAAAAGTTAACATTGAATTGTGTTAAGTTGTGTTAACCCTTTTTTGTGCTGTCAGCAATGAGTTGGTGGAAGCGGCGGTATTCTAGTTCCACTTGCTAAGAAACTCGTTGAACGCTTCTTTGTATTGATCACCGACCGTGATATTAACCTTATTTATTTGCAGGGCGTTACGGGTAATGGAGTTGATCTTATCCAATGAAACGATAAAAGAACGATGTACGCGCATAAACCTTTTCGAAGGCAATTTTTCTTCGAGCGCTTTAAGGCTGGTTAGTGACAGGAGGGGTTTTTCGGCACTTTGCAGCCATACTTTTACGTAGTCTTTTAAGCCTTCGATGTATAGGATATCGGCTAGTGCAATGCGTACCAATTGATATTCCACCTTTAAAAAGAGGTATTCGTCTTCTATGCGGTCTTCGGATATGGGAGGAGCGGCTGGCGTGGCAATGACAGCATTTGATTTTTCCAGTAATTCCGAATAAGCCAGCGCCTTTGTTGCGGCATGTAAAAACTCTTCGTAGTTAAAGGGTTTGAGGAGGTAATCGAGTGCATCTACACGATAACCCTCCAGCGCAAACTGGTTATAGGCGGTGGTAAAAATAATACGGGGCTTATTGCCTTTACTGTTATCAATCACGCGCGCTAGTTCGATACCGTTTAAATCGGGCATTTGTATGTCCAGGAACACCACATCTATCTTTTGGGCATGTATCGCCTTTAATGCCTCAATCGCGCTTGGGAAACGTCCGACGAGCTTTAAAAACGGCGTTTGTTCAATAAACGAAGCAACCAGCCCAAGCGCCAGGGGCTCATCATCAACAGCGATACAGTTTAATATCATGACAAATCGAGCGTTAAGTGAACTGAATAGGTGTTTGTAACTGTATTTTCATCTATCACTAAAGTGTATTTACCGGGGTACAACAAGTCAAGCCTGCGCCGGGTATTGTTAAGCCCTATGCCGCTGCCTGCTTCTAAGTTATTATTTTGTTCCTTAATTATGTTGTTCGATATTTTTAATTCAATGGTAGTATTTTGCTGGCTCACGTTTATATCAATATTGCTGGGTTGGGTAGCGCTTACACCATGTTTAAAAGCATTTTCAACAAAAGGCAGAAATATCATTGGCGCAACAGCCATATCCTTTAATGTTGCCGGTGTTGTAAGGTTTATTTTAACTACATCGGTTAACCGTAATTGCATCAGGCTGATATAATCCTTTATAAACGCGATTTCCTGGCTCAATTGCGGTATGGCGTTTTGGGTATCATACAATACGTAACGCATCATTCTTGATAGCTGGTGAATGGCCTTACGGGACGTATCGGCATTTACCAATGTAAGCGCGTATATATTATTAAGCGTGTTGAAAAAAAAGTGGGGGTTTATCTGTGCTTTCAGGAACGATAACTCTGAAGACACCCGGTCCTGCTCCAAATCCTGGTGAAGCTGCTTATCATGCTGCCATTTTTGTATAGTAGTTATACTGGTGCTGATGCCGATTACCAAAGCGGTAGTAACAATCATGAATATATCAAATTCATTATTGCGGTTATGATGTTTTGGCGGCCCACTTTTATGAAAAGCAGCACCCATTAACTGGGGGATGTTCAGCCATTGATCTGAGTAATTATTTGCCATTACTATTATGACCGCTACACTTATAATAATCAAGAGATAAATGCTGGTGCGATTTTTTAACAAAAGCTTTGGGACTAGTACAGATGAATTAAAATAATAAGCGATAACCAGCAGGCTAACCACGATCCCGTTTTTTACCCAAAACTGGTAGGGCACGACGATATTCCACGTAAGTGGCTGGAAGAAAAATAAGATCAATGCGAACGCTACCCATATCAATACATGGATAACTATTGTCACCAGCCCGCTCTTTGATTTTGCAACGATCATCTTCTAATTGTTTTGCCATCAATTGCTTATACGCAATTAATATAATAGCAATATTACAAATGAATTAATCAATCCGGCAATAAAAATCTATCGGCAAGCCAAACACACCGACAGAGAGGCAATTATCATCTTTTAATAACCACTATTCATCGGTCATAGCCAAACTGCGACTTTTATAGGGTAAATAAGGGCTTTTATCTACTTGTTTAGCCCGCCGGTCTATTGCATTTTTTAGTGTTAGGATTTTGGTATTGATTTGCGGCATCTAATAGAGAACATATGAAACTATCACATATTTTTATTGCCGCTGCCCTGCTGATCAGTGTTAATGGCTATGCCCAAACGGGCCGCGATGTACATGGGTCGGTAATCGACTCAACGAAAGTTACCCTGCCCGGTTCCACCGTTAAAATTTTGACCGGCACGGACAGCTCCACCACAGTAACTGACATGAAAGGCGCGTTTGTGTTCCCGAACATGAAAATGACCGGCCAGTTTAGCCTGGTTATACAGTCGATCGGTTTTGAACCGTTGAGGCGACGCTTTACTTTGGATAACACCAACGATCCGGTGTTTTTAAAGCCGATCATTTTAAAAACCTCGACCACGATGTTAAACACCGTGGTAATATCTGATGTGTTACCGGTTAAAGTAAAGGAAGACACGGTTGAGTTTAATGCAGCGGCCTATAAAGTACGCGATGGTGCACCAATTGAAGATGTGATTAAAAAGGTGCCGGGTGCGGATGTGGATGCAAACGGTAATGTTACCTTCCAGGGTAAAAGCGTAACCAAGGTAAGGGTTAATGGTAAAGATTTCTTTGGCGGCGATTTAAAAACAGCTACCCAAAACTTGCCGGCTGATGCGGTGCAAAATATACAATTTGTAAATGATTATGGCGACCAGGCCAATCTTACCGGTATAAAAACCGGCGACCCCGAAACGATACTGAATATTACTATAAAACCCAGCCGTAATCACGGGTATTTTGGCCAGGTAAGCGCTGGTGACGGTAAGGACCTGATACCGCAGGTAAACGGCGACAAGGATGCTAACCGACATGTATTGCAGGGCAATTTATTCAATTTTAACGGTAGTCAGCAAATAGCGGTGTTAGGTAATTTAAACAATACCAATACCAATCTTTTTAATTTTGGCGGGCCGGGCGGTGGCAGACAAGGTGGCGGCGGCCCTCCGGGAAGCAATACCACCAATGGCATTACAGACGCACGGTCGATAGGATTAAATTATCGCGACACCTGGGGAAAAAAGATAACCGTTTACGGAAGTTACAGTTTTTCAGATAATACCGTTAATACCATCAGCTCGACACTACAAAATAATATTTCGTTAATCAACCCGAGCTTAAACTCGCAACAAAATAACCAAACAGACCAGCGGAAGAATCACCGCCTTACCTTCAATATGGAATACAGGCCAGATACGGTGAATTATTTTAAAATAAGCCCTTCCTATTCTTACGCCGGGGTTAACACTACGCAATTTGGCTCTAATCTACTAGCTAACGGCGATAGTACTTTATCAAAATATAATTATAAAACATTAAGCAATTCGTCGGCGCCAAACTATGGTATCAACGTATTGTATAATCACCGGTTTAACAGCCACGGGCGTAACTTCAGTGTGAATTTTGGTACCGGGCGCTCAACAAGCAATCAGTATCAAAACCCGGTTTATACCTATCTGGACGGCAACCCGAATGCACCTTTAGATCAGTTTATAACCACCAACAGCCACACGGATACCGTTGGCGCCTACTTCTCCTACATCGAACCGTTAAGTAAACGCTCATATGTTGAATTGAATTACAATTTCCGCCATGCCTATACCATCGCAGATAAAGAAACAGATACTTTGGCAACCGGCGATCAGATAAACAATTATCCGCTGTTAAGCAACAACTATAATTTTACTTTTATAACCAATCGTATTGGCTTAAATTATCGTTTTGTTGAAAAGAAATATAACTATGTATTGGGAGTTACCGCCCAGCCCTCGCTGTTGGAAGGCAGCTCGCTGGAAAGCAGCCCTACGCACGTAACTGCCTTTAATTTTTCGCCAAACGCGCACTTCGTTTATAATTTTTCGCGTACACAAACGCTGAGCGCCAATTACAGCGGCAGCAGCAACCAGCCGACCTTTACGGAGTTGCAGCCCGTTACTGATTTTTCGAATGCGTCATACCCTGTAACGGGAAATCCCGACTTGAAACCGGAGTATAACAATACATTTTCCATCCGTTACAATAACTTCAATTTTACAACGGGGAATGTTTTCTTTAGTAATTTCTCCTTCGTGCAAACAGATAATAAGATTGTTTCCAACACTACCACCTATCCGACTGTTTATGCACCCAATAGCAAGTTCGCGAACACAATCGCAACCAACTATCTGAACGCACCCGGTTACTACTCGGCGCAGGCATTTTACGTGTTTGCCAAGCCCTGGGAAAAACGGAAATATAACTTGTTTTTCACCGGAAATTTATCCTACAGCAACAACATATCCTATATAACCAATGTTGACCCTACCACGCTGGATTTCGACATGCAAAAAAATATCGCAAAAACGCTGGTGGCATCGCAGGGTGTACGTTTCAGGGTTGATATTACCGACGTGATTGATGCGGAACTGAACACAACTTACAGTATCACTTCGTCAAAAAATTCTATCAACCAGCCCGGCATCCAGGATAATTTCAGATCGTGGGTATTGGGGGTGAACGGCAAGAATTATGTTTGGAAAGACTGGACCTACAGCTACGATTTCTCAAAAACTATTTATTATGGTTACAAAGGCTCAACCAACCCGAACGTTTTTAATACTTATGTAGAACGTAGATTTTTAAAAGGTAACATGGGTACTATAAGGTTATCATTAATGGATGCCTTTAACCAAAACAAAGGCTTCACCAGCACGGCAAACGGCAGCTTTATTACACAATCAGATGTAAACCGGTTGGGTCGTTACGGGTTATTAACCTTTACTTACCGATTTAGCAAAACGTCGGGTAAGTCACCTGATCCGGGGCGCGGCGGTTTTGGCGGCCCTGGTGGCGGCGGTCCGCGTCCGGGCGGTGGTCCTGGTGGGCCGGGCGGATTTTAATAGGTCTGTTTGGTTCCTGTTAATGGGTTTGCGTTAAGTAGATTAAAAAGATTACCCGGCGTGCGCGGTATCTTCTAATGCCTGACGGTTGTCATCAGATTGCATTGCGACTTCAGACACCTCTGCGACCTTGCCCTGCAGTATAGCTATAATCTCGTTATAGCAATCTATCTCAAAATCGGTGCAGCAGCAGGTTAATACCACGTTATCATATAAAACATTAGCCACGGGGAATTTATGGTGAACCGGGCACGGCTCACTTTCAACTTGTGATTTTATCCTGGCGTATATATCCATAGCTAGTTAGCAGTTTTTAAGTTTAGCGGCAGCGTGTTTATTTTTGCAATAGGCAGGTCGTTATAAATGGCCCTGAGTACATTGATGCCGGTGCGGCAGCGGGTTTTAACCGTGCCTAACGGTATGGCAAGTTCGTGCGCCACTTCGGCATGCGTATACCCTTTAAAGTAGATCAGGTCGACAATATCCTTTTGACTTTTTTTGAGATTTTTGGTCCAAAGCTGCATACCTAACGTGTCGGTATTTAAAACCATACTGCCCTGCTGTTCCACCTTTTCTATATGATTTTCCAGCGGAACGGTAGCCATGTATTTGTGGTGCAGTTTGGTACGCAATGCATCTTTTGCCACATTACGTGCTACGCAGCACATCCAGGTAAACAGCCGGCCTTTTGAAGCGTCGTACTTATCAAACGAGTTCCATATCTTCATAAACGCCTCCTGGAATATATCCTCCGCCATTTCTTTATCGTTAACAATTCTGAAGATCACGGTATACAATGTTTTGCTATACCTGTCATAAAGCATAGTCGACCCTTCCCTGCTTTTGACCCTGATCGCAGCAATAAGTTTATCCTCGGGTAAAATTATTTTCGATAGTTTCATTATAATTTGAAAAGCAATTTACTTGTCAACCCGGATCGGCTTTACATCCCATAGCAGGCTCAAAATTGTTTTAGTCCGTTAGTATTATGTAATATTAACATAATCAATTGTCAAATGTTGAACCCTGGCGCCTCTACTTTGTTAACTACTTAAAACTTGAAGTTGTAAAGACTTTTTTTTATAGGATAAAAATTAATTATATAGTTAAATTTAACCGTAAGTTTGATCAAACATGTACGATATCAACACGGTAGCTGCCAATATCCGGATGGCGAGATTGTTCAGGAATTACTCACAGGATTATCTTGCCTATAAGCTAAAAATATCTCAAAACGCTTACAGTAAAATCGAGCTGGGTTATACCAAGATCGGCCTGGAACGGCTAATGCAGATCGCCGAAATACTGGAAGTTGATATGGCGCGGCTGGTTGAAACCGGCAACATCAGCGATGATGTGGATGCGGTTAACCGTATAGCCATAGTGCCCAAGTTGCTGGAGGTAGTTTGCCGCACAACCGGGATGGGCTTTGCCGCCGTGGCCCGCGTTACCGAAGACAAATGGGTGGCCTGCAGCGTACGCGACGAGATTAATTTCGGATTGGGTCCCGGCAGCGAATTAAAGCTGGAAACCACTATTTGCGATGAAATACGGCAAAGCGGCAACGGCGTTATCATTGACAACGTTCCCGAAGACGAAGCTTTTTGCAACCACCACACACCGGCCATGTATGGTTTTAAAAGCTATATCTCCATACCCATTATGCGGCAGGACGGCACCTTTTTCGGCACCCTTTGCGCCATCGACCCCAACCCGCATAAACTGAACAATGTGGAAACCATCGGTATGTTTAAACTTTTTGCCGAACTGATCTCTTTTCATTTAAATAATGTTGGCTTTAGTAGGACCCGGCCGGTTGGTTCATTAAATAAAGTGGGGTAAAATAGAGTTAGGTAAGTTGAATCTTCATAATCAAATAGATTGTCATTCTGAGCACAGCGAAGAATCTTCTTCGCTGGATGTGAACGCAGGACAAGTATAACGGCGACCTGTCCTTTTAGAAGATTCTGAGCGTAACGAAGAATGACAAAGTGGGTGTTTAACTATCTATCAAGGCAATCCTAAAATCCTACGCATCATGGTTCAGACAATTAGCCTCCCCGCTAAAAATCCGCCCTCCGACATCCGTCCTCCCCCTCACTTCGCCAAATAAAACTTCTCCCAAAAGTCTTCTGATTTGTACAGGGCATCGTGACCCTCATCGCCGGATGCACTGCTATGACTACCTCCGCGACCACCACCGCCCCGTCCTCCGCGACCGCCACCACCTCTTCCGCCATGCCCGCCGCCTGATTCGCCCGCCGCATCGCTTGATTGTCCCGGTGTTTTCCGTTGCAGTCCGTTTATTTTGAAGTTAAACGACCATTCATTTTTAGTAATATCTGCATCATGAAAGAAGCTTAGCGGGATGGCGGCTTCACAAATAAGGTAGCCCTTTTCGTCATAATCTACAGCTGTTTGAAAGCCGTAGGTGTTAGAGGTGGTGATCATATCGCCCTCGATATCTTTAAAGCCTACTACTCTTATACCCCTCAAACTGGTAATTCGCTCGCGCATCAGCTCATCGCGGTCGGCCTGGGTAACGTCGCCGCCTTCATCCTGGTGCAGGTCGGCGGTTTGCAGGCTGCCACCTTGTACGCTAACCGGGAAAGTGATGCTATAAGTTTCCTTTTTTTTGCCTTTTGGATCGATGCTAAACGTAAGGCCAGCCCGTAATATACGGCGCTGCTGGGACCGGTCGTTAATACGTATCGCCATGTACAGCGTATCTTTGCTGTTGGCAAGGGAGAAGTTTATTTTTTCCTCCGCATTGTAATAGTGCAGGCTGTCGCCCCACTCTTTAATATCACCATCAATTTTAACATTGGCCGGAGGAGCCTGTAAGGCGCCCGCAGCCGTTTTCGATTGAGCAATGCTGGTATTGATAATAAAAAATTGGATAATAGCCGCACAGGCCAGGTAGGGGTAAATTGTTTTCATTTGTTGATGAGGATTGAAACCGGTTATTCCATGGAATAAGTGAATGCTGATTAAGCCACTCTTAAAACACAATTGTACCCATTTTATTATTGTTTTTGAGTAATTTTGTGATTACAATATATATATGCCAACTGAAGTACAGGAAGAAACCTTTACACTCGAAGAATTACTGGTCGGACTAAAGGAGATGCGTCGCCTGATTTTGTGGAACGACGATTTCAACACCTTCGATCATGTGATTTTTTGCATGATGAAATACCTGGACTATTCAGAATCGCAAGCCGAAAAAATAGCCTGGAAGGTACACAACGACGGTAAGTGTGCCGTACTGGAAGGCTCATTCACCGAAATGGAAGTGTACCGCAAAATTCTTCAGCAGGAAGGACTGACGGTGAGCGTGGAATAGAAAAAGTTCATAGTTGATGGTTCATAGTTCATGGAAGAAAGTCCATGGTCCATAGCAGGAAATCCCGATACGGAATTAAACGTCCCGGCTTTTTTCCTAATCTCTAACCTCCAGTCTCTAATCTCTATCCTATAATATAATTCCACCCATGCGTATCTGGCTTAGCGCCATATTTTATAGCATTCAGCTCGGCTAAAACCTTTTGAGAAAATTCGCGGGTTTTGGGATCGCTCAGGAAATATTCTTCGCCTTCATGGAATATTGAACCTACAGGCGCAATTGTGGCGGCAGTTCCCGCGCCGAAGGCATCCTGTAGCTTGCCATTCTTCGCACCTTCAATAATTTCAGCAACAGAAACGCGTCGTTCTTCAACTGGTACACCCCATTCGTGCGCCAACTTTATAACGGTATCGCGGGTAACGCCATCTAAAATAGTATCGCGGGTTGATGGGGTCAGCAATTTACCGTCCAGTACAAACATTACGTTTGCAGCGCCCATTTCTTCTATGTATTTATGCTCTTTGGCGTCGGTCCAGATCAGCTGATCAAAGCCTTCCTCTGTAGCTTTACGGGCCGGCAGCATGCTTCCACCATAATTACCTGATGATTTTGCATATCCCATACCGCCTTCGGCAGCGCGGGTATAATGAGTTTCAACTTTAACCCGCAGCGTTTTTGAAAAATAAGGGCCAACAGGACCTATCAATACCATGTATTTATAAGTTGTCGATGGCGCTACGCCCAGGAAAGGGTCGGTAGCAAACATAAACGGCCTAATATATAAGGAGTGGTTTGCCTGTGATGGCACCCAGTCGCGGTCAATGTCAACAACGGCTGCAATGCTTTGGATAAATATTTCTTCAGGCAAGGCTGGCATGCACAACCGCTCTGCTGATTTGTTAAACCGGATGGCATTTTTATCCGGACGGAACACGGATATCTGTCCGTCAGCGTGCCGGTAAGCTTTCAGCCCTTCGAAAAAGGACTGGCCGTAATGCAAAGCAGAAATAGCCGGGCTCAATCCAATTTCGCCGTAAGGAACGACCTTGAAATTTTTCCATTCACCATCGGCATAGTCAGCCACAAACATGTGGTCAGAAAATGTTTTTCCAAATGGTAAGTTGTCAAAATCCGTCTCGTTTAAACGGGAGTGGTTGGTTTTTGTGATCTTGATATCCAGCGTCTCAGTCATGGCCTTAAGTATTTAATTCTGAAAATGGCAAGTTAGGGAATTTGTGCCATAGTTCATAGCTGAAATTTAAATACAGGCAATAATCTTGTTAAAACTAATAATTTTGAGACGTTTGTATTTTACAACGGCGCAATTCAAATTTTCGCCTCGAAATCAAACGTTCCGATGGAACGTGAAATCGCTTTGGATATTTTCTACCGACCACGCGTCCCGCTGGGACGACGAAGACAGTTTTCGTCCCGGCGGGACATTTGGTTGGTAGCTAATCAATCAAACCAGAGCTGGGCGTTCCATAGGAACGCTTGGTGAAATGCGACATTTTGAATTGCACCTGTTATAGCCCCAGATCTTTCATAATCGAATCAATTTTTGCGTCAAGCTGCTGATCTGTTTCCAGGTAAGCTGCCTTGCTGGCCAGCTTGCCGTTTACACTACAATAAAACTTGATCTTCGGCTCAGTAACCGAAGGGCGGGCAGAAATAATACTGCCATCTGCAGTGATAAATTGCAGCACATCCGATTTTGGCAGTTCGATCGGTTTAGTGGTGTTGGCCTTCAGGTCAGTTTCAATGCCTCTTTCGTAATCCTTCAGCGTGATAACTTTTGACCCGCCCAAAGTAGCCGGTGGGTTTGTTCTGAATTTTTCCATCATGGCTTTAATATCCTCAGCACCGGTTTTGCCCTTCATGGTGATGGATATCAGCTTTTCCTTATAAAAACCGTATTGCAGGTAAGTATCAACCAGCGCATCAAATAAACTGCTCCCCTTGTCTTTGTAATAGGCCGTCATCTCCGCAATAAATGCGCTCGAAATAATGGCATCCTTATCACGCACCAGCTCACCTACCAGGTAGCCGTAACTTTCTTCGCCGCCGCCTATAAAGGTTTCCTTGCCCTGTAGTTTGGTCATTAACTCGCCGATATATTTAAATCCCGTAAGGGTATTAAAAAATTTAACGTTTTTAGCTGTCGCGATCGCTTCTATCAGGTTGGAGGTAACGATGGTTTTAACGATGTACTCCTTGCCGGTAAGCTTGCCTTTTTCTTCCCAGGCCGTTAACAGGTAGTTAATTAACATACTGCCTGTCTGGTTGCCGTTTAGCAGGATAAATTCATTTTGATCGTTTTTTACGGCAATCCCAACGCGGTCGGCATCAGGGTCGGTTGCCAGCACTAAATCGGCATCAGTATCTTTGGCCTTTTTTAATGCGAGGGTAAGCGCTTCTTTTTCTTCGGGGTTCGGATAAATAACGGTCGGGAAATTGCCATCCGGTGTTATCTGCTCGTCAACTAATATCACGTTTTCGAAACCAAAACGTTTCAACGCCTGCGGTACCAAAGTTATACCCGTGCCATGGATAGGCGAGTAAACGATTTTCAGGTCCTTTTGGCGCTTTATGGCCTCCGGCGAAACCGATAGTTTGGTAATCCCATCCAAATACAAAGCATCAATTTCTTCACCTATTTCTTCGATATTTTCGTCGACACGGTTAAACTTTACTTCATCGATGCTTTTTATAGCAGCCACTTCATCCATTACGGCCGTATCATGCGGCGATACATATTGCCCGCCGTCGTCTCCGTAGGCCTTATAGCCGTTGTATTCTTTTGGGTTATGTGAGGCAGTAAGCATAACGCCGCTTTTGCAGCCTAAATGACGAACGGCAAAGGATAGCTCGGGTGTTGGGCGCAACTCTTTAAAGAAATATACATGTATGCCGTTTGCCGAAAAAACCTCGGCGGTAACTGTCGAAAAAAGGTCTGCATTGTTACGGCTGTCGTGCGCAATGGCTACCTTAATTTTTTCGCCGGGATAGGTTTTTTTAAGGTAATTAGCCAATCCCTGCGTGGCGGCGCCAATGGTATATTTGTTGATACGATTGGTTCCAACGCCCATTATCCCGCGAAGGCCGCCCGTTCCAAATTCAAGGCTCCTATAAAAGGAGTCGGTTAATTCTGTATAAGCCTTATCGTCAAGCATTTTTTGAATTGCCTGCTTTACATCAGCGTCATAATTTCCCTGAAGCCATGAGTTTGCCTTCTCAAGAATGGTTGGATCTAGTTCCTGCATAAGTAATAATTAGTATTCCGGGTTGCTGGCGCCGGTTAGGTTCAAATATGATAATAAAAAAGTATTTTGAGCAAATAAGGTTTTTATTATCTAAAAAAAAATTAACGCTCGAATGTGGTAGCTACAGGCTGGGATTTAGGCAGGCTTGCTAATGATATTTTCAACCCAACCCCTACCCCAATTCTCCACTTCATCAACTGACCATAAAGCAGGGTAAAATATTCGTTTTTGAAATCTTGGCGGCAAATATTTTTGCCAGTTGGTGCCGCCGGTGGCTTTGATCTCCTCCGGTTCGCGTTGTAGGTACCGCACTGCCGATTTAAAATGCGACAATGGCCAGTTCACATTTACGTTTATATCCAGCTGCTTTAATTCATTTACCAACTCAGGAGTAGACTGGCTCTTATTTTTTAGCTCGGCAAATAAGGCATTAAAGTTAAGGTGCAAATTTGCCTTTCCGAGTTCGATAAATGTATGGGCGTATTTCTTTTCGAACTGTTTTAGGGTCAATGTTTTTTTGCCTGTGGATAGTTCGGTCGCGCCGAATTTCCAGTAGAAATATTCAAACTGTTCTTCGATAGTCGCATTTCGCAATTCCTCGCGTTTATCCTGCGCTACCAGGTTGATGAAGTCGGTTGCATAGATCTCGATCATCCGGTATTGCCCTGATTGAAAACCGCTTGCCGGCAATAACGACATCCGGAACTTTAAAAATTGATCCTTTTCCATACCCTCCACCATAATTTCGAACGACTGCGTAAGCGCTTCAAAATAACGGTTAATGCGCTTTAAACGACCCGTAAAAAATTCGGCTGTTAAAGGAACCGCAGCAGTGATTTGTTTACACTCATGTAAAACCAGCTTAAAGTACAGCTCGGTGATCTGGTGGTAAATGATGAAAATCTCCTCGTCGGGGAAGGGCGTTTTGGGGTTTTGCAGGCTCAGCAGCGTATCCAGATGAATATAATCCCAATAAGTCAAAAAATCCGCGTGAAGCAAACCATCAAGGTACGAGGTCATGTCCTGGCCCATTGCTTCATATTTTTCCTGCAAACGTGCCAGGCGCTCTTCTATTTCGGGAGAGAAATGCATGGGTAAATGTAGTGAAGATTTGTTTTAAATAGAGAATTGAGAACCAGGAACCAAGAACCAAGATTCAAGAGTGAAGCTATAAATTGGGTGTATTTTACCTTTTACCTTGATTCTTTGGTCTTGATTCTTGACTCTTAACGTCCTGATTCTTTTCCCAAATTTCTCATCGGATACAAACATATTCTCTCTAACTTGTTATATCTTTATAACCAATCTACTGCATCCATAATGATCAAAAAAATACTTATCGGTATTGATGACAGCAAATATGCTGAGCATGCCGCCAAATACGGTTTTGAAATAGCCCGAAAATTTAATGCCGCCGTCGGGCTCGTAAATATCGTTGAGCCGGCCATGCCGCCACAGGTGTCAGCCGGCACCGACCCGATTCTGGGCACGCTCTCGCAGGGGATTGGTTTGGAAGAAATGGAGATAATGGATATTCAAAAAAATCAATCTGAAAATATAGTAGATAGTGCCATTGCGAAATTTGCGGGTGATTTGCAGGTATCGCACTTTACCGAATACGGCTCAAAAGCTGATGGCATTATCAACTGCGGCAAAGAATTTAAAGCTGATTTGATTGTGCTGGGCACTCATAGCCGCTCGGGCCTCGACCGCCTGCTAATGGGCAGCGTAGCAGAACATGTGGTGCGCCACTCCGAAGTGCCGGTGTTAGTGGTGCCGTTTAAGGAGTCCGAAAGTCAGTAAAGACCGAAAGTCCGAAAGATGGAAAAGTTAATTAGATGAAAGTTACTTTCGAACCCCAAATAATCTTTCGGACTTTTCGGTCTTTCCGACTTTCGGACTAATACAACAACCTAAACTTAATCGTCTGCTCAATGGCTTTCAGTTCATTCAATACTTCCGCATCATAACCAGTATTTACATCGGTAATCACATACCCTATTTGTGAATTGGTCACCAAAAACTCAGCTACGATATTAATATTGTGCCGTGCGAACACATCGTTTATTTTAGCGAGTATACCCGGTACGTTTTTATGGATATGTATTAGGCGGTGAGCGTTATTAATCCGCGGCGGCTGCAGATCGGGGAAATTACAGCTGGTATGCGTTTTTCCTTCATTCATAAATGCCATTACCCTTTTTGGGATAAAGTCGTCATTGCGCGGGTTGTGCTTGGGGTCGTCAAAAATAATAATACCATTCTCGCAGGCGGCCTCGGCCAGTTTTTTACCGCTGATCTTGCCAAAAATACCAATCACCTTTAAACGCCCTGCAGTTTGAACCTGCTCCGGTGTAGGCTGATGCTCTTCGTCACAAAACAAAATACCGGCTTCTTCCAGGTACTTATCTTCGATGCTTTCACGCTGGCGTATATTATAGCCTTCTTTTTTCATTTGTGCCAGCGCATCTTCCTCAACTTCGCCAACCACCAGACATTTAATACGATTTTTGGGGTACGATATAGCCCGCGGCAGCTTATTGATAAACAAAAATTCGTCGAAGCTGGGGGTGATATGGTCCGCCTTTTCGGCAACCGATTTGCGTTCGATATTTTCGGTAAAAGCGAAGAACTTTTTGATCATTCCCGATTCCTTTAGCTGAAAATCCGAATAACCGTCGCCGATGCCATAAATATCGCCGGGTAAATTAAGTTCCTTCAGCAACTTTACTTTGCCGCCCTCCTGCGAGAGCGGGTTGCTGCGATCATAACCGGTAATATTCCCCTCTTCATCAAATTCAAACGTGTTGGCGTAGATGTTTTCTTTTTTGATATGGTACTCAGTTACCACAGGTATAATAAACTCTTTAAACCCTCCGGATACAATCAATACCTCGTCGGCATGGTTCTTAAAAAAGATGGTATTACGCGAAAACGAGGTCGATACCTTTTTCTTCAAGTGTGTAACAAGTTGTTTCAGGTGTTCGCGGTTAGCTTCTAATAATTTGACCCGGGCTTCCAGGCTTTGGGTAAATGACAGCTTACCTTCCATGGAGGCATTGGTGAGATCCTCTATTTTTTTGTAGATGTTTTCCCTGTCGGGATGATTTTTTAAGGATATGCGGGCCAGTTCATCTAAAGCTTCTACCTGTGTAAATGTGCTGTCGAAATCTATAATAAAGTATTGATCCATTTATTTTGATGTGCAAATATGCAGATGTGCAAATGTGCAGATTTTTTGTGTGAGTGTTTATAAGGAATTTTTTAACATTCATTTCAATGAGATAATTTCTATTTTATTAGATTTGATGTAAACTTGTTACACCAATTACAACTTAAATCGTTAATTATCAAAGCCAATCAATAAAATCAAATTTGAATGGACCAATTATAATTCCGCCTGTTAGAATTAATTTAAACAATATAAACCCTAAAATCACGATTATGGAAGTTCATGTAAATTACCTCGCCGTAGTGGTAGCTGCAGTTGCCAATTACATTATTGCCGCCATCTGGTACGCTGCAATTTTTGGCAAATTATGGCAGCGGCTCACCGGCATTACCGACATGAAACCAAAGCCAGTTAATATGGTGCTGGTTTTTATCAGCTCATTTTTAATGGCCTATGTTTTGGATCATTCACTTGTTTTTGGTAATGCCTATTTAAAAACCAGTGGCGTACAAGGCGGCCTCATGGGGGCATTTTTTCTTTGGTTAGGTTTCGTGGCAACAGTTACGCTTTGCACTAAACTTTATGAGAAAAAACCATGGGGACTTTGGTTGCTGGATAACGCTTTCTGGCTTATATCTATGATGGTTATGGCGACCATTCTATCCGTATGGCCCGGCAACATGACGGCTTAAAAAATTGATAACCAAATATTGACTGCCTTAAGCCAACCTATTTGTTGGCGGGGCGGTCGATATTCTCAATTCCTTCGGGTAATAATTCCGCGTGTTTAATACATTTGTAATAACTAAAACTTATTCCTATGGAACCCAAGGTTTTCAATACGCCCAATGCGCCCCAGCCCAATGCTTTTGTTCCGCAGGCCGTGATTGCAGGTAACTTTCTTTTTGTATCCGGTACGTTAGGTACTGATCTTTCAACGGGTAAACTGGTAACCGGCGGCTATGAGGAGCAGGTAACACAAGCGTTTAAAAATATAAAAACAATTCTGGAAGATGCAGGGAGCTCAATGGATAAAGTGGTGAAGATAACAGTGTTTATGGTATCAGGCGAAGACCCTGATTTTTCTATCATCAATAAAGCTTATAGCAATTTCTTCCCGAACTTAACACCGGCCCGCAGCGCACCGCAGGTTATGCCGTTCCCGGGAGGTATTCTTTTTTCTGTTGAGTGTATCGCGGTAATTTAATTGTATAGGGCTGATTGTTATAAAATCAACATTTTGAAAATGAATTCAAAAGCCTGCATCGGTGGGCCTGGCCGATAATATCCTCAATTCCTTCGGATAATAATTGTTTATCCTGTTTGGCAGAAGCTTCGCCCATCCAAGCGGATGATCCTCAAATGTCATCAGGCTCCAGCCTTTTTCGGTTATATTGATATCGATATTTTCCCTTCGCAGGTATTGTATCGCCTGCTCGTAATTGAGCGGCGTTTGTAATACTATATCTTTATTGATAACAAGGCTCAAGGCTAGCTCGTGATCAGGTATCAGGTCGTTGCCCATTAATTTGCCCGCCCGTACCCCCGATTTTTTAAGGTATAAATGCCGCTGCAGCGTGTCCAGGCTATCTTTATGCGACCGATTGATCGCCATCCAGTCGTCATTGACTTTAAAAAAATAGAAGGATGATGGTTCATTGAAGTAGGTTTTCACGATTTCCATCTCTTTTAACGCTAATTTTTGAGGCCCTTTGGTTTTAAATGACGGCACCTGCTGTGTTTGGGCTTTCTTTTTTAAACATGCCACAAACAGGCCCTCGCCTTTTACCTTACCTGGATAAAAACGATAGCCCCACGCTTTTTGTGCTGCGGATGCAGTTTCTACAATGCCCCACTCCTTATTAATAGGTATGCGTAAACTCTCCATGTCAAATTCGCCACAAAGCCAATCCAAAATATCTTCGTTTTCCTGGTGCGAATAAGAGCAGGTACTATATATAAGGTATCCGTTTTCTTTTAGCGCGGGATAAACGTCGGCCAGTATGCGTTCCTGCCGCTGGTGGCATAAATTCACATTCGCCTCCGACCATTCATTCATTGCCTGAGGGTCTTTCCTGAACATTCCCGAGCCGGAGCAGGGAGCGTCCACTAATATCATATCAAAAAATCCCGTTAACCTGCCAAAATCGCGCGGATCGTTATTGCTTACAATAGTGTTTGATGTACCCCAACGGTTTAGGTTATCGCACAAAACCGGCACGCGGGTTTTGATGATTTCATTGGCAACCAATAGGTCGTTACTATTGAGGGCCGAATTAATAAGCGTGCTTTTGCCACCGGGCGCGGCGCAGAGGTCCAGTACCTTTATAGGTTCGTCTTCGTCTTGCCTTATAAATTTAAGGACATGATCAATAAACATAGACGATGCTTCCTGCACATAATAGCATCCTGCGTGAAAGAGCGGATCGAATGTAAAGGACGGTCGGGTATCCAGGTAAAACCCATCGGCGCACCAGGGCACCTGCTGATCGGTTTTTAACGACGCGGGTTTAAATGGATTTATGCGGATAGCAGTAGGCGATTCGGTAAATAAATGCGCGTTTGTGAAATTTGCTGCATCGAAACCGGGTTCGCCGGCCAAAGAATTCAGAAAATTTTCAGGGAAATTATGTCCGTTCATATTTGAATTTCAAAGATACGAAATTCAATACTGCCTGATGTTTGGTAGGAAACGATAACATAATGTTTTGGTAACTATTAATTTACAGGCACTTAGAAATGGTGATTTAGCTTTTTGTAAATTCTTTTGGCAGGTAGCCAATTTCTGTGTACATTTGTGGCCCGCTTCAAAAAAAGCGGTTGTTTTTTGAAGATTTAGCGACTAAAAACATTCTGAAAATAAGTGAAATTAACACTTGACAGGCAATTAAAAAAATCGCATCTTTGCAGCCGCTTCGGCAACGAGGCAAAAGGTTTAAAAATTAGGAACCGAAAGGTTTTTGAAATAAAGTTCTCTGCGACAGAGAGCAACAAACGTTCTTATAAGGTATAGAAAATCATGTAGCGTAACAGCTAATTGAAAGCGGAAGTTTTCGGGGAGTAATTTCTGAGATCGGAAGCCGGATCGAGGTTAGTTATGTAAAAGAGAAGAAGGGATACTGTAAGAGATACAAAAGGTGAGAGGTTAATAGTGAATAGTGAGTAGCAATACTGACTAATAAAGCAAGGAGAGTAGCAATACTCACCACTGCGCACTGCCCACTCACGAAACAATTACAGATTCTATTATTAATAATAGGGTCAGTGTTTAAACTAGACATTATACAATGGAGAGTTTGATCCTGGCTCAGGATGAACGCTAGCGGCAGGCCTAATACATGCAAGTCGGACGGGATATGGGAGCTTGCTTCCATTGAGAGTGGCGCACGGGTGCGTAACACGTATGTAACCTACCTTTATCAGGGGGATAGCCTCTCGAAAGAGAGATTAAGCCCGCATAACATCACGATGCAGCATTGTAATGTGATCAAATATTTATAGGATAGAGATGGGCATGCGGAACATTAGCTAGTTGGTAAGGTAATGGCTTACCAAGGCTACGATGTTTAGGGGATCTGAGAGGATGACCCCCCACACTGGTACTGAGACACGGACCAGACTCCTACGGGAGGCAGCAGTAAGGAATATTGGTCAATGGGCGGAAGCCTGAACCAGCCATGCCGCGTGCAGGAAGACGGCCCTACGGGTTGTAAACTGCTTTTGCAGGGGAATAAACCTCCGGTCGTGACCGGAGCTGAATGTACTCTGAGAATAAGGATCGGCTAACTCCGTGCCAGCAGCCGCGGTAATACGGAGGATCCAAGCGTTATCCGGATTTATTGGGTTTAAAGGGTGCGTAGGCGGCCTGTTAAGTCAGGGGTGAAAGACGGTAGCTTAACTATCGCAGTGCCCTTGATACTGATGGGCTTGAATGTACTAGAGGTAGGCGGAATGTGACAAGTAGCGGTGAAATGCATAGATATGTCACAGAACACCAATTGCGAAGGCAGCTTACTATGGTATGATTGACGCTGAGGCACGAAAGCGTGGGGATCAAACAGGATTAGATACCCTGGTAGTCCACGCCCTAAACGATGAATACTCGATGTTAGCGATATACAGTTAGCGTCAAAGCGAAAGCGTTAAGTATTCCACCTGGGGAGTACGCCCGCAAGGGTGAAACTCAAAGGAATTGACGGGGGCCCGCACAAGCGGAGGAGCATGTGGTTTAATTCGATGATACGCGAGGAACCTTACCCGGGCTTGAAAGTTAGTGAATGATTCAGAGACGAATCAGTCCTTCGGGACACGAAACTAGGTGCTGCATGGCTGTCGTCAGCTCGTGCCGTGAGGTGTTGGGTTAAGTCCCGCAACGAGCGCAACCCCTATGTTTAGTTGCCAGCACGTCAAGGTGGGGACTCTAAACAGACTGCCTATGCAAATAGAGAGGAAGGAGGGGACGACGTCAAGTCATCATGGCCCTTACGTCCGGGGCTACACACGTGCTACAATGGGCAGTACAGAGGGCAGCTACCTGGCAACAGGATGCCAATCTCAAAAAGCTGTTCACAGTTCGGATCGGGGTCTGCAACTCGACCCCGTGAAGTTGGATTCGCTAGTAATCGCAGATCAGCAATGCTGCGGTGAATACGTTCCCGGGCCTTGTACACACCGCCCGTCAAGCCATGGAAGCTGGGGGTGCCTGAAGTGCGTAACCGCAAGGAGCGTCCTAGGGTAAAACCGGTAACTGGGGCTAAGTCGTAACAAGGTAGCCGTACCGGAAGGTGTGGCTGGAATACCTCCTTTCTGGAGCAGTATCCAAAGAAACTCTTCAACCATAACAGCCGCGGCTGTTACCTGCATGATTCTATTCTTATATTTAGTTGTGGTTAGTTGATTGGTGATTAGAGACCAGGGATTAGTGAAAACGGATCCCTGTCTTGATACTAAATACTAACTACTAGATACTAAAAAAAACACAAAAGGAAAACCCAAAAGATGAAGCCATCGGTACGAGTGCGGATCGATTGGGCGGCGAGATTGTAAGAAATTACGAATTACGATTTACGAATTACGATTGACTAAATCTGAAATCGTAAATCTGAAATCCGAAATCAAATAGTCCTGTAGCTCAGTTTGGTTAGAGCACTACACTGATAATGTAGGGGTCAGCAGTTCAAATCTGCTCGGGACTACAGCGCAGCGCAGCTGCGGGTGAATAGGGAATGGAGAATAGAGAGTGGTTAAAACCACTCACCTAATCAACCACTCACTAGTAACCATCTTAAGGGGGATTAGCTCAGCTGGCTAGAGCACCTGCCTTGCACGCAGGGGGTCAACGGTTCGAATCCGTTATTCTCCACTTAACATTGCGCGAAGCGATGTAATAATTACATAATGAAAACAGGAAATCAGCCGATAGGGGCTGGAGCATCCCGATTTTACATCGGGAGGGTCAACGGTTCGAATCCGTTATTCTCCACGCTTAAGCGAAAAGCAGAAAGCGAAAAGCACAAAGCCCTTAAAAGCTTTCAGCTTTAGACTTTTAGCTTTAAGCTTAAAAACGTTCTTTGACATATTGGAAGAAGTAAATTGAAAGAGAAGACAACAGTATAGAGGACTGTTAAGGCTTCAAAGGTAAACGAGAACAAAGGTAAAGAAGTCGCAAGACCAATGAACCAATGAACGAGTGAACCAATGAACGTAACAGGAATCAAAAAAGCATACCTACCGAGCAAAAGGCGGTAGTGTAGAAGAAAGTAAGAAAGGGTACACGGGGGATGCCTTGGCTCTCAGAGGCGATGAAGGACGTGATAAGCTGCGATAAGCCGCGGGGATCAGCAAATATGAATTGATCCGCGGATTTCCGAATGGGGAAACCTAACTATTTGAAGAATAGTTGCATAAATGCGCGAACGTGCTGAACTGAAACATCTAAGTAAGCATAGGAAGAGAAAACAACAGTGATTTCCTGAGTAGTGGCGAGCGAAAGGGAAGAAGCCCAAACCGGTTATGTTACGGCATAACCGGGGTTATAGGACCACAACATGAGACTTAAAGAAAACCGGAACGGGGTGGGAAACCCGGCCATAGAGCATGAGAGCTGCGTACGGGTAATTGATAAGAGGATAGTGGAATCCTGAGTACCGCGAGGTCGGAGACGCCTTGTGGGAATTTGCCGGCACCATCCGGTAAGGCTAAATACTCCTGAGAGACCGATAGTGAACCAGTACCGTGAGGGAAAGGTGAAAAGAACCCCGAACAGGGGAGTGAAATAGAACCTGAAACCGTGTACTTACAAGCGGTCGGAGCCCCGATTTATCGGGGTGACGGCGTGCCTTTTGCATAATGAGCCTACGAGTTACTCCTCTCTGGCAAGGTTAAGTGTTTAAGACACGGATCCGAAGCGAAAGCGAGTCTGAAAAGGGCGTATAGTCAGAGGGGGTAGACGCGAAACCTTGTGATCTACCCATGGACAGGTTGAAGGTGCCGTAACAGGTACTGGAGGACCGAACCGATAAACGTTGAAAAGTTTCCGGATGATCTGTGGGTAGGGGTGAAAGGCTAATCAAACTGGGAAATAGCTCGTACTCCCCGAAATGTTTTTAGGAACAGCCTGGCGGTTGAGTTAATAAGAGGTAGAGCTACTAATTGGGTGCGGGGGAGTCAAATCCTACCAAATCCAGATAAACTCCGAATGCTTATTAATATACGCTGGAGTGAGGCTCTGGGTGCTAAGGTCCAGGGCCGAGAGGGAAAGAACCCAGACCATCAGCTAAGGTCCCCAAATTACCACTAAGTTGAACTAACGAGGTCCGATTGCACAGACAGCTAGGATGTTGGCTTGGAAGCAGCCATTCATTTAAAGAGTGCGTAACAGCTCACTAGTCGAGCGATCGGGCATGGATAATAAACGGGCATCAAGTGGTATACCGAAGCTATGGATTTCATGAATAATGATCTGGTAGGGGAGCATTCTATCGACCGGTGAAGCAGGAATGTAAATGACTGTGGAGGTGATAGAAAAGCAAATGTAGGCATAAGTAACGATAAGGCGGGAGAGAAACCCGCCCACCGAAAGACTAAGGTTTCCTGATCAACGCTAATCGGATCAGGGTTAGTCGGGGCCTAAGGTGAAGCCGAAGGGCGTAGCCGATGGACAACTGGTTAATATTCCAGTACTTTTTATAACTGCGATGCGGTGACGGAGTAGTGACACTGACGCGAACTGACGGAATAGTTCGTTAAAGGCCGTAGGTAAAGGTTTGGTAGTAAAGTACGCCAGACTTGCTGAAAGCTGATAGTACCTTAAACCTTCGGGGGAGAGGATAGTTCAGGTAATCAGACTTCCAAGAAAACCCGCTAAGCTTCAGGTTATAAAAACCCGTACCGTAAACCGACACAGGTAGTCGAGGAGAGAATCCTAAGGTGCTCGAGTGAATCATGGCTAAGGAACTCGGCAAAATGGCCCTGTAACTTCGGGAGAAGGGGCGCTTCAGCAATGAAGCCGCAGTGAAAAGGCCCAGGCGACTGTTTAACAAAAACACATGGCTATGCAAAATCGAAAGATGACGTATATGGCCTGACACCTGCCCGGTGCCGGAAGGTTAAGAGGGGATGTTAGGAGCAATTCGAAGCATTGAATCGAAGCCCCGGTAAACGGCGGCCGTAACTATAACGGTCCTAAGGTAGCGAAATTCCTTGTCGGGTAAGTTCCGACCTGCACGAATGGTGTAACGATCTGGGCGCTGTCTCAGCCATGAGCTCGGTGAAATTGTGGTATCGGTGAAGACGCCGGTTACCCGCAACGGGACGGAAAGACCCCATGCACCTTCACTACAACTTAACATTGAAATCGGCTACAGGATGTGTAGGATAGGTGGGAGACTGTGATCTGGGTTCGCTAGGATTCAGTTAGTCAACGTTGAAATACCACCCTTTCTGTATCTGGTTTCTAATCCCGCACTGCGGGAGACATTGTTTGGCGGGTAGTTTGACTGGGGTGGTCGCCTCCAAAAAGGTAACGGAGGCTTTCAAAGGTAAGCTCAGTACGCTTGGTAACCGTACGTGGAGTGCAATAGCATAAGCTTGCTTGACTGTGAGACAGACAAGTCGATCAGGGTCGAAAGACGGATATAGTGATCCGGTGGTTCTGCATGGAAGGGCCATCGCTCAAAGGATAAAAGGTACGCTGGGGATAACAGGCTGATCTCCCCCAAGAGCTCATATCGACGGGGAGGTTTGGCACCTCGATGTCGGCTCGTCACATCCTGGGGCTGGAGAAGGTCCCAAGGGTTGAGCTGTTCGCTCATTAAAGTGGCACGCGAGCTGGGTTCAGAACGTCGCGAGACAGTTCGGTCCCTATCTGTTGTGGGCGTTGGAAGTTTGAGTGGGGCTGACCTTAGTACGAGAGGACCGGGTTGGACTAACCTCTGGTGAATCTGTTATGGCGCCAGCTGTATTGCAGAGTAGCTACGTTGGGAATAGATAAGCGCTGAAAGCATCTAAGTGCGAAACTAGCCACAAGATGAGACTTCCATTGAGGGTCGTAGCAGACTACTACGTTGATAGGTTACAGGTATAAAGGTGGTGACATCATAGCCGAGTAATACTAATCGCCCGAAGCTTTCTTCGTGTGAAGTTCATTGGTTTATTTGTTCATTAGTTCATTGGTAGCAATATCGATAAATGAAGAATAGATAAACCGATGAACCAAAACAAACAGATAAAGTAATGATACTGCTGTCTTTTCTTCAAAATACTTCTTTCAATAATATGTCATTGTTTGTTCAATAGTTTACTGGTTCAATAGTTCATTGGTAACTGCGGATCAGCACTAAAGAAAAACAAATAAAATACCGGTTAAGGTTTATCTCATAAGTCCACAGGTAGCAAACTATGCACCAATGAACTAATGAACCAGTAAACCAATGAACCAAAAGAAATTCAGGTGCCTATATCGGCGGTGTCCACCTCTTCCCATTCCGAACAGAGAAGTTAAGCCCGCCAGAGCCGATGGTACTGCAGTAAAATGTGGGAGAGTAGGTCGGTGCCAGATCTTAAAGAACCCTTAGTTCATCGAACTAGGGGTTTTCTTGTTTTTACTAATATCGAATGTACCGGCTGTGCTCCCTCTTCCCTCCCGATAGCTATCGGGACCGAACAGAGAAGTTAAGCCCGCTCCAAAGGAGTCCTGTGGACCACAGCCGATGGTACTGTCCGCCAACCGGCGGATGGGAGAGTAGGTCGGTGCCAGATCTTACAAGAAGCCTGTGATCATTCGATCATGGGCTTTTTTGCGTTTGTAATTAGGCTAATTGGAAATGGGTGGATACGCAGTGGTAGCTTGCAAGTCATCTACTTTCTGTCAGAAAAAGCAGTATCACCAACACCACTAAACTTCCAATCTCATACAAGTAACACCAAATAATAAATATTTTATTCACCTTTTATTTTTGATTACGCCAGCTATCAAATTAAAAAATAGCCCAACAAATGCCGCGATACATACGAAGTTGCTGTATATCACATGGGCCACAATCTCGTCATTATTAACAGGCATCGTAAATTTACTGCAGGTGTAAAGAAACATACAGCATGCTAAAAATATCCAGAAGGATGGCTTATTTATTGTTACCATTCGGGCCAATGGATGGGGTGCGCCTTCAATCATTTCGAATTTAATTACGATATATACTCATATCCCAAATGCAGCATATAGCTGTTGAATAAACGGCTACTTATTGTTGATAGAGCAATTGCACCTTCGAATTTACTTATCAAAAATCTTATACAAAATCCAGTCGTTGGTTTCAAAAACCCGGCGAAGACGCAGTTCGCTGTTGTTTTTCTGGATAACGGGTACGTAGCGGTCATTCAACTGGGTAAAGCCGGTTACTTCGTTATTAGCGGTGGCTAACAAGATGTAATTATCGTATTTGTCTGGTGTTTCAATGGCCGTTAAGAATATACCCTGGTATGGCAACGTTAGCTTACCGATATCGTTGCCATTGGTAAAGGCAACAACAGGATAGGCAATAGCATCATCAATTAAAACGTGCGAACCTTTCGGCAGGTGGTTGATGTAGTTTGCCAGGTCGCGATTTTCAACCTGCAACGGATCCGGATCACGGTTCATCAACACATCAACAAAATGCACTTCCTCGCCTATGGCCGAGGTCTTCATAAAATAATAGCCTGTATAAAGTTGTACCACCGCAAGAATTGCCACTATTATCTTCAGTGTTTGTTGATTCCTTAATGTTTGTGCTTTGTATAAAATACACAGCAGCGCAAAACTAAAAAGATGAGGTAATACTCCTGTGGTAAAAATACCTTTTCGTATTTAATGTGTAAAAACTCTACAAAAGCAAACGGCGTTAACAGCGTTAGCAGCTGGTAGGTACTGTTCCTGAATAAGTAAAGGGCCACTAAAATAAGCGGGCAAAAAAGCATCATCTTGCCGGATATCAATATCGATGCCTCTGGCAGGCGGTAAACCAAATTAGTTGACAGCTGATCAAACGTTAACTTATCGGCTAATACCGTCCATGTTGCATAGGGGCTCTCAACGGAATAATTTAAGTCGTTTGCATGGGTTAGGTTAAGCAGCTTGTAACATACCACGCAGGCCAGCGGCAAGACGAAAATGATGATGTACAGTGCAAATGTTTTATTAATGAGTTTGCGCCGCAAGGATGGATTATTGAAGCTGATAAACAACCTGAAGATAGATTCCTGCTCGCTGAGATTCAAACTTTGTATGGTAATGGACAATACCAGCGGAATGAAAAACAGGGAAAGCCAGATAAATTTATAGTCGCAAAAGATAAGTATAACCAGGCAGATGCTGGCAATAGAAACATGGAACGTAGTATTCGACCGGTAAAACTTTAACAGGTTGAAAAAGAACAGGAAAAAGAAAACCAGCACCAGCGCCACCGATTTGCCAGAGCATGCTGCATATAGTATACCCGGATGCAACACAAAAATGATGAGCAGGATAATTAAATAGAAATCGTCGCTAACACGTTTTAAAAGCGTACTGGCCATAAAATAAAACAGCATGGCTGTACCAATGGACGAGGCTATTATTGGGGCATACAGATTGGTGAGTGAAAAAATAAAGGAAGAATAAAACGGCAGTATCGGCGCGGTTAGGCCCATTACCCTCAGTTTGTTATCCAACCCGTGAGCCACTATTTTCGATTTTTCGATATAAAAAAGAGCCTCCTGGCTAAAATAACCGAGGTGATTTAAATAAATACCCGCAATAAGGTAGTACGCTCCCAAAAAAAGAGAGATAACCAAAAGGTATTTAGATTGATTGCTCCTCATTTAACAACGTTTGTTGGGCTGGTAATTTTACTTAAGCCGTGGTCGGTTTTTTCCCAATAAAAAGGCTTCACTATTAATTGGTACAAGCCTTTAAATGCCGCCGCCGAGTGCATTAGCCAATAGATAGGATTGGCAATGGCAAATAGTATCAATTCGTAAAATCGCCTTTTAAATACTGCCATCATATTGATATATATCATCAACAGATTACCTACCATCAAGTTAAAAATAGACATAAACAGCACCCAATCCGGAAACAATGTACGGATGGACGACAGGTCAAATATCAGGTAACTAAAAAATATGGCCAGTAAAAACGGGTAAACCAAAAAAGTAAGTGGCGTGGCGCCGATAAAAAAACTGAAGCCTAAAAAACCTTTCCATCCCAGCTTTTTCCATAATGCTACCGGGTTGCGCATGTGCACCAGGTAGGTTTGCATATATCCTTTTATCCACCGTGAACGCTGGCGTATCCAGTTAAAAGGCTCGTTGTTGGCCTCTTCATAAGTGGTTGAATTAATAACAGCAATTTTATAGCCCTTCGCATAAGCCCGTACTCCCAGGTCGGCATCTTCAGTAACGTTAAAGGGATCCCAGGCGCCTAATTCAACTAAATTCTCCAGCTTAAAGTGGTTACTGGTGCCACCCAGCGGGATCGGAATATCAAGGGTATCCAGACCCGGCAACATATAATCAAACCAGTAAGAATACTCCAGGGTAAACATCCTGGTCAAAAAGTTTTCATTGCGGTTATAGTAATTTAACGCGCTTTGTATACATATATAATTGGAAGGCAGTTTACTAAACATGGAAACTACTTTTTTCAGCTGGTCGGTATCGGGGATATCCTCCGCATCATAAATAGTTAAATATTTACCTCTCGAAAAATGAAGTCCGTAGTTACATGCCTTCGGTTTTGTTTTTGGCATGTGAAACGGCACAACGATCACTTCGAAAATAGCCGGGAAATCGAGATTTCTTACGGCATTCAGGGTTTTATCATCGTCTTCTTCTATCAATAATTTTATATCCAGTCGCTCACGGGGATAATCAAGTGCCTGTAAGTTCCAGATTAGCTTTTTGATTAGCTTATCTTCTTTGTAAACGGGTAACAGGATGGTATATATTGGAAGGTCGCCTTCAACAAGCTCTTTCAGATCGTCGCGGGTAACTGCCTGGTGTAACTCAAACCGCGAACCCATCAAAGCCAGGAACAGCTTGAATATAATTGCCACCAGGAAAAAGATACTTACGATAACGTTGATGACTATCGAAGTATTTTTGAAGTCAATAACTAGTCCTATTGCAACAATACCAAGCAGCAGGAACAATGAAATAAGCTGTGCTGAGGAAAAAGTAATAAAGGCTGAATTTGCGGGATCACGGTTTAAAAGTTCAAAAACCGCTGATTTGACGTAAGGATCGCCCAGTAGCTTGTGGCTTAGCCAAACAATGTCAAGATCGGAAGCGACTATTACCTCGGGCTCAAGATCAAATGTGAACCTGATGAAATCGAGGAACAGCTCGTCGGATGGATCGGCCATTACCGTTATTACACGATTATTCTCGATGCGCAGCGGCATAGCCACATGCTGGTCGGCAAACTTTAACTCTATCTTTGTCAGTACGTCGGCATCGAAAGGCAGTGTTCTTATTTGCTGGAATTCGTGCCCTGCGTTTGCTATCGAACGTTCGTAATTTTTACGCGATATGTAGCCAAAATTGAGGGCTATTTTTATAAACGACAGCCCTGACCTGGCTGAAAAATCATTAATCTTTTCCCGATCCCCGTGCGTTATAAAACCATCTTTAACCAAAAGCTCAGGAATTGACATATTCTGTTTAATTCAATAAAACGTTAAAACAACTTATTAAGCAGCCTTAGCATTTTAATTGGCTAAGGCTGCCGGTATAATTATATGATCTTAAAATCAAAGGCTAGTCATTATAAAGTTCCTGCGATCTTTGAACCCTGGAGCGTACATAAAGGAATGACAACAATATCAAAATCAAAATACCCAGCAATATGTACAGGTTATAGGTTTCCCAGAACCGCGTCAGAGAGCTCTTTGTATCCACATATTCAAGATTGTCATGTGACGACTTGTTGATGTTAAACAGGTATTTATTTGAATTAACATCGGTAACGCACACATTACTTGAAAGCGTAGACAATTGCTCTGTAATTGACTTTGATGCCGCTAAGAAAGCGTCTGATAGCCGGGAACCTGTCGCCGTTAATACCAAAGTGGCATTGTTGCTGCGTCCATAAAAAATTTGTGCCAAGCCCGTTGAAACCGTATCAGACAATGAGTACACCGTCTTGTTATTGTCGGTATTATAAAGCACAAAGTTTTTATTGAACTTTATAGGTGCATCCGGAAACTCATTCATCAAGGGATCGTCCTTGTCAAGCAATGCAATGATATTGTATTTCTTTAAATCGCCCGCCGCAACCTGGTCTGAGTACACAAATTCAGGAAAATTATTAGAGTTGATATTATTATTCAATTCATAAATAATTTCGCCCACAGCGGCTGCAGCATATTTGGCCCGGTTTTTTGATACTACTATCCGTGTGGTACCGGTGTTGAACGTTTCGGGGTATTGGTAAAAACTAAGGTCGCTGGTAATAAAGGGATTTTTTGATTCCAGGTATGATTTATCTACATCAACCTCTCCAAAAAAGTTTATAAAGCTGTTTTTGCAGATGCCATTTGTTGGGAAAAACCTGAACTCCGATTCAAGCGTGTTATATTTATGATGCTGATAGCGGTTTATAGTTACTGATGTATTTAATTTACCTGATGCATCGAGCTTTTCGCTGCTGATTAACAAGCCGTTTAGGTATATATTAAAATAGCCGCGGTCACCCGGACTCAAGCCACTATAATTGCCTATAAACCGTATTTCGATTTCCTTAGGCGTAAAGTTGAAATCGCTGTTTTTAAAGGAGTATGCATTTTTCAGGGAGCCGATGCCCGACAGGAAATCGCTCGTTCCGCCAACTTGTTTTAATGATAGTTTTGAGCGGTTCTCATCTACATTTTTGAAGAAAGAATTTTGTGCGATGTTAATCAGCAGGTAATCGCCAAAAGTTGAATTTAGGATATTAATGTTGCCCAACGCGGTGATCGCTTTATCATAACCGGCATCGTCGCCACCGGTGATAAACAGTATTTCTGTCGGCACTGTTTCTTCGGCAACGGATCTGTGGGCTACCATTACGCCTTTTTCGTCAACCATATGGGTTATCGTATCAGTAACAGTGCTCATTGACTTGCTCAGGTAAAGCAGACCTTCTCCTGCCTGTGGAGTAACTTTTATTAATGAGCGCTTATCGTCGGGCAGTATACCATAGTTACCCACAATTACGTAATTTCTTACGCTGTCGGGCACCTGGCCGGCTTCAAACATGTATATTTTTTTGTTGGATGATTTTTTGAGTCTTGAATAGGCCCATGCGACAGCTTTAAGGTCGTGAAGTGTCGGATCGGCAGGATAAACGATTGCTCTTTTTGAATCGAAACAATTGCTGATGTTTACCTTATCTGCCAGGTTTTTGTTGTTAGTTACCAGCGATAAGTATGAATAGTCTTTTACCTTAAGCCACATTGCTGGATTATCAAGGTCGCGACATATATCGTCGGTGATGGTAAGCAGCGTTTTAATTTGTATTTTCAAAAATTTATCTGGCGAAAGATCTTCGTTGCTTAAATTAATGGTCACTTTCTGGATTGAGTCTTTAGTTAGATGAGCGCTATAAACCGGCCTGTCATTAAGAATCACATTAATAAAGGAATGCTCTTTTATTAGGGCTTGTGAGGGCTCAAAATATAATACCAGTTTACTGCCATTCATCTCAGTTAGCGGAGATATCTTTAAATAAAATGAACTGGCGCCGCTCATGCCATAAATGGCATCGTCTTCGTGCCCCATTGATTTGAAGGTTTCAATGCTTTGGGTTTGCGCCAATGATGCCTTACTTAAAAGAAAAACAAGGGCTAAAACGGTAAATAACTTATTCATTGGTTGTCGTATTAATTTATTACGTAAAATTCTACTCTAAAATAGTTTCCATTATCATCGCTGCGATACATTAATTCGCCGCCCATTTCCTGTGTCATCAGTTTCGCAATTGAAAGTCCGAGGCCAAGCCTGCTTTCTATGTGGGCAGATGCTTCGCTTAGGGTTTTTAGCTTATTAAACATCATATCCAGCTCTTCCTGGCCGATTGGAATGCCTTCGTCAATAATCTCAAACACAAATTTTTGCCGTTGCAAACTGGTTACAACCCGGATGTTATTATTGGTTTGTGAAAATTTAATGGCGTTTGAAAGCAAGTTTTGAAATACCTGTCCGGCGAATACACGGTCGAGGTTAACATTCAGGGGTAGCTTTAAAATGTTATCGATCAGGTGAATATTTTTCATCTGGGCTGTTTCTGCCAACCCTTTAAATACATGTAAAACCTCGGCATTAATATCAAAAACCTCCAGGTTAAATTTCATTTCCTGCGATTCAATCTCTTTTACATCCATCAACTTATTAAGCAGGTATTGCATTTTTTCGGATGCTTCCGAAATATAACCGACCAGTTCTTTTTGGTCGGCGCTAAGACGGTAATCCTCATCCTTTAGCATGTTGTTGCTCATGATAATAGAACCTACTAAGTTTTTCAGGTCGTGCCCGGCGATATTAATAAAGCTATTTTTTTGATTATCCAGTTTTCTTAATTGTTCATACTGGGCATCAATAATGTTATTTTTTTCGTTGATGTCATGATTTTGGCCTTTCAGCTGTTCATTGGATTTTTCAATTAATAGCTGAGAGCGAACATCGCGCTGTATAATTTTAAATCGTGCACTTGGAACAAGGCACGAAATAAAAGCTACCACAAAAAGAAATTGCCCGCCATTATTGATAACAGTATCTAAAGTATACTGACTAAGCAGGTTGAAAAATACGGCAAGCAGCAGTATGGCTATCAGCGTTTGGATAACTGAATTGATTGGTTCCCAAAAGGCCTGCAGGTTAAAAAATAGAATGATGGCCGAAAAAAGCAAATAGTAAATATTTAATTGCGCGAGGTCGACTATGTTACACAAAATAGCCGAGGTGACCGAGAGCAGAAAAAACGAAATATGGAGTAACAGCCTGTAATTGTAATTTTTTCGCTGAAAAAAGCTATACATCGCCAGGATAAGGAGGTCGATGATAATGCGGACTATAAAAAACTGAAGCCAGACGGCGTTGGCAAATATGAAGTCAATAATACTAAAGAGGGGAAAGATAAATATTACTGTCCAAATGATATTGTTGGTCTGATACCAGGCTTTTTTCGAGATTTCTTTTAAAAATTCTTCTTTGGTTATTTGAACGAACATTATTAGTTTCTTAAATTACGATAATATTTTTAGCTATCAATAAATTTAATTCGTATAAAGTAAATGAAAAATATTAAAATTCAGCAAATATCTTATGCACATTAAATACATTATGAACATTTTTCCAACTGGTTAACATAAACAAATGTGCCCTTGTAACTTACAACAACGCTTTCGGCGGTTTGTGTTGTCGCAAATAGTCCATTCGATTGGAAAAGTGTTAAACAAAGCTACTTTTACGGATTTAAGCGTATAATATGTTGCCATTATAAAATTTTAGTGAATTAGAAACTTAGACGAAATAATTGTTATCGTTAAACCGGGGCTAAAATTACCATAATTGTACTGTCTTCATGAAGGTAATTTGTGCGGTTTAGCTGTCAAAAATGGATACCTTATTATTGTTATTAATCGCTACCTTTGCACATTAATAAACAGTTATGATATTTTTCGAAGAAAAGAGGCGGGAAGTAATGAAGCATATTGAAGTATTCATGCTTGAGAAAATGTATGAATATTTAAAGCCGATTGACACCATCTGGCAGCCCTCAGATTTTTTGCCAGACTCTTCCCGTGATACTTTTTTTAGTGAAATTAAGGAGCTGCAGGAGAGCGCACAAGGATTATCTTATGACCTGATTGCTGTTTTGGTTGGGGACACGATTACCGAAGAAGCATTGCCTACCTACGAATCATGGTTGAGCATGGTGGAGGGTGTTTCCCGGGATGAAGAAGGCGGATGGATGAAATGGACCAGGCATTGGACCGGTGAAGAAAACCGCCATGGTGATTTGTTAAATAAATACCTGTACCTGTCTGGCCGCGTAAATATGCGTATGATGGAGGTGTCAACCCAGTACCTTATTTCTGACGGTTTTGACATCGGCACCGGAACAGATCCTTATCGCAACTTTATCTATACCTCTTTCCAGGAACTGGCTACCAATGTTTCTCACCGCAGAGTAGCATCCCAGGCAAAAAAGGATGGCGATACTTTATTATCAAAAATGTGTGGTGTAATTGCCAGTGATGAAGCCCGTCATGCAAAGGCTTATAAATATTTTATTGAGAAAATCTTCGAGGTTGATCCTAACGAGGCTATGCTGGCTTTTGAGGATATGATGCGGAAGAAAATTGTTATGCCTGCGCATTTCTTACGCGAAGTTGGCTTAAAGATCGGGCAAACTTTTGGTCATTTTACGGATGCAGCGCAACGATTAGGCGTTTATACGGCAATTGATTATGTTGATATTTTAAAGGAACTGATTGAGGACTGGCATATTGCCAGCGCAATTGACCTAAGTGAAACCGGCGAAAAGGCAAGAGATTATATAATGAATTTGCCGGACCGTTTGTTGCGGGTTGCCGAAAGAATGAAAAACCCGATGCTGGAATATAAGTTTAGCTGGATAAATTCGTAAATTAGTTTATTAAGTTGTCCGTAGGACTCCCCGGGAGATTAGGTGATTAGTTGATTGGGTTGAAGAACAACGCCAATAAAATAATACCCGGCTTATTCCAGTTTTGTTATTGATTCGACAATATCATCCTTCCAGAACCAGGGTAACTTTGCCATTTTCTGCGAGCTCTGCAAATAACTCATTCAATATTGACTCAAGCGTCAGCGAATTAACATCGTCAACATAATGTTCGGACCGCGTGATCAATAGTTCATCCCCTCTGATTTCAATCCTGAATAAAAAACCTTCGTAAAGATCAGGTTGTGATATCTCGATAACACCTCCTTTATCTTCGGTTTTAAAATCAATGTTCTCCTGTTTTTGTTCCCTGAAACGCGGGTTAAGCTTCTTTTGTAATAATTGCAGCAGTTGCGTATAAGCTATGGTGTTATGGATGTTTAAAATTTTCATGGCCTTTATATTTCCTTTATTAATTACAAGTACCTTTTAATATTGTTTCAATTATGCGGCTTCAAATAGATAATTTCGCATAAATTGTGTGAAGCTAATTAAGCTTTTAGCTTTGGCCTTTCGGCTTTATACTTTAAAAAAAACAGCTATATGAAATACAAATTACTTGGCCGCTCGGGCCTCAAAGTATCGGAACTATGCCTTGGTACTATGGGATTTGGTACCGAAGCAGGGTGGGGTGCGGATAAAGAAACCAGCTTTGCCATTATGGACACTTTTGCCAATGCCGGTGGAAATTTTATTGACACAGCTAATATCTATAAGCTGGGGACAAGCGAAAAAATAATCGGCGATTATGTAAGCAATCATGACAGGGATTATTTCGTGCTGGCAACCAAATACACTTTAAAGGATAATCTAACTAATCCGAACGCATCAGGTAACAACCGGAAAAATATGATGCGGAGTGTTGAGGAAAGCCTTAAACGTTTAAAAACTGATTTTATTGATGTGCTATACCTGCACATCTGGGATGATATTACACCGATTGACGAGGTGCTGCGCGGGTTAGATGACCTGATTAAACAAGGGAAAGTAAATTATGCAGCGATCAGTGATACCCCGGCATGGGTAGTTTCCAAAGGAAATACAATGGCGGAACTAATGGGCTGGAACCAATTTATAGCGCTCCAGGTCGAATACAGTTTACTGGCGCGCACACCGGAGCGTGAACTGATCCCGATGGCTAAACATTTCGGGATGACGGTTACGCCGTGGGCGCCTTTAGGCGGAGGCGCATTAACAGGCAAATACCTGCGTGGAGAGCAGGGCCGTATAAAGCCGGAGAGCAACCGTTTGAACGACCGCAGTACAAACATTACGAAAGCTGTGATAGCCGTTGCAGCTGAGCTGGGAATATCCCCGGGTAATGTAGCTTTGAAGTGGACTATGCAGCAAGGATTTTCGTCGATACCTGTTGTTGGAGCAACGAAGGTTTCGCAACTGGAAGATAACCTTAAAACTGTTGACGTTAATTTAAGTGATGATCATTTGAAAAGGCTGGATGAAGTGAGTGCCATTCAGTTGGGCTTCCCCGGTGATTTTTTTAAAGAAGATGCGGTTAAAGTAAATACATTTGGCGGATTTTACGATAAGATTCAGAAGCGCCTTTGATGCGGTAGAAGATAGCAAATTAATGCCTTAAGGTCGAAAAAGATATATTGATTGCGAAATAATATGCATATCGGTTAGGTTTTGCACCCACGGAGCAAATAAAATCATTCATTAATTCAACCAATATTTGGCTCCTATGGAGCCTTTGATTTATATGTAAGATGTCGGTGATATTGAATTCCTATAAGATTTGAAATTACAAATTACCGAATGATCCCATCGGGATCAAACCTTGGTAGTGGAAAAAAAATAAAAGATTTTCGCTCCGTAGGTGCGAAACCAATTGAAGCGATAGGATTCTATCAATAATTATTTTTTATCGACAACACGGGCGGGATTGCCAACAATTAGCCCTTTATCGACCTGGATGTTTGAAACAACCGCATTTGTCCCTACTGTTACTTCGTTGCCAAACCGGCAGCCTTTCAAAATAACAGCTCTTTTGCCTATCCAGTTATCATTACCAATAACTACTTCTTTGGTGATTGGTTTCTCCGTTTCAGTCCCTAAAAATGGAAAATCTGCTTTTGATCGTTCCCGCCGTATTTCGGGAGGGTAGCTGCAATGCGTGTTGGTATCATAGATCATGCATTGATACGAGATCATATTATAATCGCCAATTGTGACAGAGTGATCGCACCTGATTTCGGTTTCCTCGTTAATGCAGTTGTAGGTTCCGATGGTGCAGATGCCACCAAATCTCAATTTGATATCGGCCTTGATTACATTGTACGCTCCAATAACTAATTTACCATTGTTTACTGATATGATTGGATTCAGCGCTTGCCGCCCTTTTATTAAGTGTGAATAACTTCCGATTTCTAAACTGCCATCTGTGATATGGATATCGTAGCTTTCTAATTTTGCATTATCGTGGATGATCAACGTTGATCTGCCTTCCAGCAAAATATTGGCGTCAATAATTTCAACGCCTGCCCCCTTGGTAAATACAGACTCAGGGCTTTTGTTCAAAACAAAACCAGGCTTCGCCGCACTGCTGAATTTACGTTTGATACTTTTAAACATGATGGAAAGGATCAATTATAGTAAAAATAAAATGCCCCCTGAAATTTCAGGAGGCATCGTTGTTTTATAAAGCAGCAGATTTACTTCTGCTCTTCTTCTTCAGGCTTTTTGTTTTCGCCTTTATTTTTGTCGATTATTTTTATTTCACCGCTTTCTTTATCGAAATCGATCTCCATGGTATCGCCTTCGCTTAATTCGCCTTTTAATATTTCTTCGGCAATCGGATCTTCCAAATATTTTTGGATGGCACGTTTCAATGGCCGTGCACCAAACTGTGAGTCGTATCCTTTGTCCGCAATAAACTCTTTCGCAGCCAAAGTAAGCTCAATTTTATAGCCTAACATGTGAACCCTGTTAAATAAGGCAGCAAGCTCAATGTCGATGATCTTAAATATTTCTTCTTTGCCTAACGAGTTAAACACAATCACGTCATCAATACGGTTCAAAAACTCAGGTGCGAAAGCACGTTTAAGTGCGTTCTCTATAACTCCCCTCGAATGTGAATCAGCTTGCGTGGTTTTCGCGGCCGTAGTAAAACCAACACCCTGGCCAAAATCTTTCAATTGGCGTGCGCCAATGTTAGAGGTCATGATGATGATCGTATTCCTGAAATCAACCTTACGGCCCAATGAATCTGTGAGCTGGCCCTCGTCCAATACCTGCAACAGGATATTGAATACATCGGGGTGGGCTTTTTCAATTTCATCAAGTAGAATTACAGCATAAGGCTTGCGGCGTACTTTTTCGGTAAGCTGTCCGCCTTCTTCATAACCCACATAGCCCGGAGGCGCTCCAACCAAACGTGATACAGCGAATTTTTCCATGTATTCGCTCATGTCAATCTGAATCAGCGCGTCTTCCGTATCAAACATAAAGCGCGAAAGCTCTTTTGCCAATTCGGTTTTACCTACACCGGTAGGTCCTAAGAATATAAATGAACCGATAGGTTTTTTAGGATCCTTTAAGCCTGCACGTGTGCGTTGTATAGCACGGGTCAATTTCTTTATGGCATCGTCCTGCCCAATAACCTTGCTGCCTACGGTTTCCGCCATATTGAGCAGCTTATGACTGTCGGCCTGACCAACACGCTGAACAGGAATGCCGGTCATCATAGATACTACTTCGGCAACATTATCTTCAGAAACGGTATACCGTTTTGATTTTGTTTCCGCTTCCCAAATCGCTTTCGCCTGGTCAAGTTCTTCCAGCAAATGTTTTTCGGTATCGCGCAACTTTGCAGCTTCTTCGTATTTCTGACTTCTAACTACTTTATTCTTCTCAATTTTTATCTGCTCAATCTTTTGCTCAATATCCAATATGTTTTGTGGTACATGGATGTTGGTTAAATGAACACGTGAGCCCGACTCGTCTAAAGCGTCAATAGCCTTATCCGGTAAAAAACGATCGGTTATGTACCTGGTTGTTAAAGTTACGCAGGCATTGATTGCTTCGGGCGTATAAGTAACACCGTGGTGCTCTTCATATTTTTCTTTAATCCTGTTTAATATCTCGATGGTTTCATCAGGGGTAGCCGGTTCAACCATTACCTTTTGAAAACGACGGTCTAAAGCACCATCTTTTTCGATATACTGGCGATATTCATCAAGGGTAGTGGCACCGATACATTGAATTTCTCCGCGAGCCAAAGCAGGCTTAAACATATTGGATGCATCCAATGATCCTGAAGCACCGCCTGCGCCAACTATCGTGTGTATTTCGTCGATAAATAAAATAACATCAGGTGATTTTTCCAGTTCGTTCATCACTGCCTTCATCCGCTCTTCAAACTGCCCGCGGTATTTCGTGCCGGCAACAAGTGAAGCAAGGTCAAGTGTAACTACACGTTTATTAAATAATACACGTGATACCTTGCGCTGTACAATACGTAATGCCAAACCTTCTGCAATTGCCGATTTACCAACACCCGGCTCACCAATTAAAATAGGGTTGTTCTTTTTACGACGGGAAAGGATCTGTGATACCCTTTCAATTTCTTTTTCACGTCCCACAATCGGGTCTAAACGCCCGTCTTCAGCTGCTTTTGTTAAGTCGCGGCCAAAATTATCTAATACAGGAGTTTTTGATTTAATGTCCGATACCTTTTTCGGCTGATTAAATGATTCTTCTTCTTTAAAATCATCATCGCCACCGGTAGGTGATCCGGGCATTTCGTCAGTTACATCGTTTTTGTGCGATTCAACCTCGCCTTTAAAAATCTCGTAGTTCACGTTAAACTGCATTAATATCTGTGATGCGATGTTGTCTTCATCACGAAGGATGGAAAGCAGTAAATGCTCAGTTCCAATCACATCGCTTTTAAAAATTTTGGCTTCAAGATAGGTGATCTTTAATACTTTTTCCGCCTGTTTGGTCAACGGGATACTCCCAATATGCACGTTTGTGCCGATGGTGCCTTTTACGGCATCCTCAACCGAGCGCCTCAATTTCACCGTATCAACGGTTAATTCCTTTAATAATTTTATTGCTACGCCATCCCCGTCTCTGATCAATCCCAACAAAAGATGTTCGGTACCAATATAATCATGGCCAAGCCGCAATGCTTCCTCCCTGCTATATTGTATAACATCCTTAACTCGTGGCGAAAATTTAGCTTCCATATATATCCTTCCAATTTTATGACCGGCCCTAATATATTAATTAGTTTCTATTTTGGGCAGGCGTTGTTATACACTTATCAACAATATTGTTGCCAACTTTTTTGATTGCAGATAAACAGACATTGCTATGATATGCAAACAATTAAAGTTAAAATTTATCCGGCAATTTTATTAATAAAAGCCACAAAAGCAACATTTATTTTACAAAAAACAATTAAATATACCTTTTTAATGCAATTTTCATAAAAAACTTTAATAAAAGTTGCAAATATTTTTACACAATGCGATAATGTCAGTGAAAATTATTGAATATATGACATTAAGGCATTAACATAGTTTAATTCGTTTTATTGCTGAACAGCCTATTTATTGAAAAATTACGGATTATTAGCTATTCAAACTTCACTAAACATATATACGCATAAACATTATAAAATGATTTGCCAAGCGCATATTTTCCTTCATATTTGTCACGCTAAATACCAATTAACTGAATACAATGGCAGACGAAAAAATAATTTTTTCAATGGCAGGGGTTAGTAAAGTCTACCCTCCGCAAAAAACAGTTTTAAAAAACATCTATCTATCGTTCTTTTATGGAGCAAAAATAGGGGTGATCGGCCTTAATGGCTCCGGTAAGTCGTCCTTGTTGAAAATTATTGCGGGCATCGACAAAACAAACATAGGCGAAGTAGTTTTCTCGCCCGGCTATACCGTAGGCTATTTAAGCCAGGAACCTGAGCTCGACCCGAATAAAACGGTAAAAGAAGTAGTGGAAGAAGGTGTCGCTGAAACTACAGCCTTATTAAAAGAGTACGAAGAGATCAACGAGAAATTTGGTTTAGAAGAATATTACGGCGACGCCGACAAAATGGATAAACTGATGGCCCGGCAGGGTGAGCTTCAGGATAAAATTGATGCGGTAAATGCCTGGGAGATTGATGTTAAGCTGGAGCGTGCGATGGACGCTTTGCGCTGCCCTGATCCTGATACCAAAATTGCCATATTATCCGGCGGTGAAAGGCGCCGTGTCGCCCTGTGCCGTTTATTATTGCAGGAGCCGGATGTTTTGCTGTTGGATGAACCTACGAATCACCTGGATGCTGAATCCATCGATTGGCTGGAACAGCATTTGAAACAATATAAAGGAACAGTTATAGCTGTTACCCACGACCGTTATTTCTTAGATAACGTTGCCGGATGGATACTGGAGCTAGACCGCGGAGAAGGCATCCCCTGGAAAGGGAATTACTCGTCATGGCTGGATCAAAAAGCGAAACGCCTGGCGCAGGAAGATAAAACCGAAAGTAAACGCCAAAAAACACTGGAACGCGAACTGGAATGGGTGCGAATGGGACCGAAGGGCCGTCACGCAAAATCAAAGGCCCGTTTATCAAATTACGATAAATTAGCATCCGAGGAAACTAAAGATCGGGAAGAGAAACTGGAGCTGTTTATTCCGCCCGGTCCGCGTTTAGGCAATATAGTGATTGAAGCTAACGCTGTAAGTAAATCCTACGGGGATAAATTATTATTTGACAACCTGAGTTTTTCTTTACCGCCTGCGGGCATCGTAGGTATTATTGGCCCCAATGGCGCCGGGAAAACAACCTTGTTTCGCCTGATCACCGGGCAGGATAAACCGGACTCAGGCACATTCCGCGTTGGGGAAACAGTTGCCTTGGGTTATGTGGATCAGCTGCATGATGACCTTGATCCCAATAAATCAGTATGGGAAAATATTACCAACGGGCAGGAAACAATTTTAGTAGGTAACAAACCTATCAATTCAAGGGCCTATGTTTCTAAATTTAATTTTAACGGCGCCGATCAGCAAAAAAAGGTCGGCGTTTTATCCGGCGGCGAGCGCAACCGGGTGCATTTATCAATTACGCTAAAAAAAGGATCAAACGTACTGTTGCTGGATGAGCCAACCAATGATATTGATGTAAATACCCTGCGTGCCCTGGAAGAGGCATTGGAAAACTTTGGCGGCTGCGCGGTG
>Ga0206797_1023_pt1 | contig 42826 bp, 51 predicted proteins | sample Alteio_BWOrgCont_69_FD_152894 | JGI IMG/M metagenome (GOLD analysis project Ga0206797, IMG submission 152894) | Enriched cells from forest soil in Barre Woods Harvard Forest LTER site, Petersham, Massachusetts, United States -... | ecosystem: Environmental > Terrestrial > Soil > Temperate forest >...
GCCAAGCCTGGAGAAACACCTATTGATCTATCACAAGATTCCGCGCCGCATATTTCCCCTGAAGAATTTCATCAATGGATCAAGGCTAACAAAAAAATGGTGATCCTGGATACGCGTAATGATTATGAATATGAAGTCGGCCGTTTCACGAATTCACTTCATCTGGGGACCAAACATTTTTCTGATTTTGAAAGAGACCTTCAAAAAGCTCCCCAAGAATGGCAGGAAACCCCCGTGGTTACTTTTTGTACCGGCGGGATCCGCTGTGAAAAAGCGGCACCCCTTATGCTCAAAAAAGGTTTTCAAGAGGTTTATCAGCTGGATGGGGGGATCTTGAATTATTTTAAGAAGCTTGGCCGCGGCTATTTTGAAGGGGAATGTTTTGTCTTTGATAAACGCAGGGCTGTAGATGACGGATTAAATCCAACAACAGTTTTATCATGAAAGGAAACAGGATATGGCAGCGGAAGCACAAGAACAATGGTTAAAATGGGTCGCCTTAACAACAACTATCCTTGCTGTTTGCACTGCTTTTGGTTCTTTGAAAGGCGGCGGGTATTCAACGCAAGTGCAATTGATGACCACGCAAGAAAGCGATCAATGGTCATACTATCAAGCCAAAAGCGTTAAAATACATATAGGTGAAATGGAAAAAGATATCTTAGGCCTGGAGCTTATCAAGGACAATACCCCCATTGTCAAAAGTGCCGTGCAAAAAAAGATCAAGTCGATTGATGATAGCGCTAAGCGTTATAGTAAAGACAAAGATGATATTAAAGCCAAGATCGATGAACTTAACGATAGACAGGCCCTGCTTAAGCGTCATGGCGGGAATTTTGGTTTAGCTGTCATGCTTTTCCAGATCGCCATCACGCTTTCTGCCATTGGGTCCTTATTAAAACAGAGGGCAGCATGGCTCTTTGGCCTGGGTCTTGGGCTTATTGGGCTTTTATATTTCATTAACGGTTTCTTTTTGATTTTTTAAACCAACAGAAGAAAGGGAAAGCATGAAAAAGTTAGCAGCAATAATGGCAGGGTTGTTCGTTTTAAGTTTTACAGGTTTAGTTCACGCAGATTATATCGGAAATAAGGATTCAAAGTTCTTTTTTCCAGAAAACTGCTCCTATGTGAAAATGATCAAGAAAGACCACAGGATCGTTTTCAAGACCTCTAAAGAAGCGATGCGGGCTGGTTATAAGATCAGTTCTAAATGCAAAGATGTTGAGCCTGAAGTCATTGTCTTCGTAGGGAATAGAAGTTCAAAGATGTATTTTCCAGCTAATTGCTCTTATGTAAAGATGATCAAGGATGAGAATAAGGTTAGCTTTAGATCAGATAAAGAAGCTTTAGCTGCAGGTTATAAAGTCAGTTCCAAGTGTTCTGAGAAATAAGATAGCCCCCAAACCCCCCGTATTCATCTAATGGATACGGGGGGTAGAGAATCCAGTGATGGAACCTAAAAAACCTGCAGATCCGTTACATGGCGTGACCCTCGAAATGATGTTGACCCATTTGCTTGCATTTCATGGATGGGAAGGCTTGCACAGCCGCATTAAGATCAATTGTTTCGCCAAGAACCCCAGTATCAAATCCAGCCTGACCTTTCTTCGCCGCACACCATGGGCAAGAGAGAAGGTTGAAAACCTATATTGCTATCTAAAACCAAAAGATAGAGCACAGCCGACCCCGCCAGCCTAAGCTTCACCTTCCTAAAGAAAGTTCGTTATTACCTTTAAAAGCATCTGAAGGGTGGTAAAATAAGGAAGATTCTGTCAAAGACGATAGGGTCAAAAGCCAAAGGAGGCGTTAACATGGATACTCTGCACTCAATTTTGGTACCACCCGTTAAAATGATGCTTGCCCAGATCGGTGTGTTTGTCAGCAGTATGTTATTGGTTTTTATCATCTTTACCCTTGGTTTGCTTGTTTCTGAGTTCATTATCAAGAATGGGGTCACTAGATTATTGAAATTATTAAAATTTGATGATCTATCCCGTCGTATTGAGCTTGATGCTATCCTGTCAAAAGGCGGCATTAAGCTTGGACTGGCAGAATTAATAGGTAATATTTGCTATTGGCTGTCCATCCTGATCACTATAGTGGTTGCTTTGAACGCAGTGGGACTGACAGTTGCCGCTGATTTAATGCAAAAAGTGGTACTTTTCATCCCGAATATCATTGCTGCAGTATTTATTTTGATCGTAGGGATGTTTGTGGCTGTCCTGGTCAGGAATGTTGTCAGGGTTGCTGCCAACAATGCTGGTATTTCTGAAGCCAATCTGATGAGCAATATCTGTGAAGTCGTGATCATCGTTTTTGCTGTAGCCATTGCCCTGGAACAATTGCAGATAGGCGGCAGGATCATTGATCTGACGATCAGCATTATATTAGGTTCTTTTGGTCTCGGCTTTGCCTTGGCCTTTGGTCTGGGCTGTAAGGACATTGTCGGTAAATTTGTAGGCGATTCCTTGTCCAAATTAAAGAAATAGCCCTATATTTCCCTCCCCCTGGACAGGATAGCAAAAAGGGGGAGGGAAGTACTTATCCTCGCAAACCCTCCTGCCCTTGAAATTCTTGGATTTATCAGGTATATTTAATCTAGATGAGCTTCACCTCCCCATTATAAGCCTGCCCGCTCATCCGAAGCAGGCCACATCCAATTCCTAATAATTGTGATCACTGGGGGTGTTTTTATGAGCGGACAAGAAGATTTAAAGATCCTTATTATTGATGATGATGTAGATGTCAGGGAACGGCTAAGTAATGTTCTCAAGCGCCGTGGGTATTCCATTTTAGTCGCGGAAAACGGCTTAGAAGGCCTGGAGATCGTAAAGAAGAGCGCGGTTGATGTTATTTTTTGTGACATTGTCATGCCCGAGATGGATGGGCTCGAGTTTTTGAACAAGATCCACCAATATACCCTAAGGGCCGAAGTTATCATGGTAACCGGTCTTCCCTCTGTAGAATGGCTTGCTGAGTGTATTGAAAAGAATGCCATTGAGTTCATGGCCAAACCCTTGACTATTGACGATATCCTTCATAGTTTAAACCGCGCCAAAAAACGCCTAAAAGAGAAAAAAGAAACTTTTAATGCGGCCTTGCAACGGATGCAATTAAATCATATCGTGTAAAATCCGCTTCACTCTGAAAAACGTTTGAAATAATCCCGCAAAAGAAGTAATCTAAAGCTATGAAAAAAACAACCCTAATGCCGTTCTTGCTTTTGATTAAAAAAGTAACATTTATTATATTTTTATTCTTCGTTGTAGCTGGTACATCTCCGCTTTATGCCGCAGAAAATCTCTGGCAATTAAAGACGACAAAGGACGGGATCACTGTGTATACGCGCAAGGTCGATGGCTCTGAGATCCTGGAGTTTAAAGCCACGATGACGGTTGACGCGCCGTTAAACAAGATCGTTTCTTTATTTGAAGACACAAAAGAATTGAGTTCCTGGTATTATCAATGCACGCATTCTGAATTGATCAAGGACGAAGGGCCCCAAGATAAGATCATTTATATCGTGCTTCACCTGCCATGGCCTGTGACCGAGAGGGACTCTTATTTTAGACAGACCAAATCGATCGATGCCAAAGATTCGAGTGTTAATTATTCCATCCTGGCATTGCCTGATTATCTCCCAGCCAAAAATGGCAAGGTTCGCGTGCTGATGATCAATTCCCATTGGCGCTTTACGCCTTTACCGGACGGAAAAACAGAGATCTATTTTCAGCAACATAGCAATCCAGGCGGCAGCATCCCATCGTTCCTCGTTAACGCCTTGGCCGTTGATACACCCCTGAATAGTCTTAAAAATTTTTGCCGATTGCTCTCGGATTAAAAAATGACCGTACTTTTTATCGATAGATGTAGATCATTTATAGCCGCATTTTTGCTTATTTATTTTTGCGTTTGTTCAGCGCATTTATCTCATGCCATGACGTTCGAGATCTCTCAGGCAGATATGATGCTGATGGCTGAGCGTGTGTTTAAGAATGAGTGCAGTGTAGAGAAAAATTGTTTGCTCGAGTGGGGTGCGGGTGAGGATTTTTTGTCCTTAGGCCTGGAGCATTTTATATGGTTCCCCGATAATACTCATGGCATTTTCAAAGATAGCTTCAGGTCTTATCTTCAGTACGCCCGAAAAGCAGGGGAGCAGCTTCCGGTTTCGTTAGATAAAACACCGTTTCCTTCATGCCTGTGGTCTTCCAGAAAAGAATTCCTTAACAGCAAAACAAGCCCGGAGTACCAGGATATTGTAAATTTCATGACCAAGACGAAACATTGCCAGGCGGATTATCTGATCGAGACGACGAAACGTTCATTGCAGAAGATCATCGATGCGGCACCTCAAGCTCAACGGTCACGCATCACTAAAGATATCTTCCAGCTTTCCAGTAATGCCCAAGGCTTATATGCGATCATTGACTATATAAATTTTAAAGGCTCAGGTATTGGGCAGGATGAACGGTATCAAGGCGAAGGGTGGGGATTATTGCAGGTATTAGAAGGGATGAATGACACATCCAACGCGCAGGAAATCTTAGCTGAATTTGTCAGATCAGCCAAGAATATATTAAATCATCGGGTATTTAATGCCCCCAATAATAGGCATGAGGAGCGATGGCTGCAAGGATGGTTGCGAAGGGTTGAGACATATTTAATTTTCCAAAGTGGGGGACAATCATGAAAAAAGCCGTGAAAAATGAAATAGATCTGCTCGGTTTAATCACCAAAATACAGGATCAACTCAATGCGCTGGATAAGAAAATAGACAGCTTGATCAGCCGTTCAATCCCAGAAACAAAGCCAGCGCCAAAACCAATTGTCAATAATCCCAATTTGACAGTAAGGCCTAACGATCGAAACAATGGCAGGACAATGCATACCGCAATTTGCGCGGATTGTAAAAAAGAATGCACGATCCCTTTTAAACCCAGTGGAGATAGGCCTGTCTATTGCAAAGACTGTTTTTCACGACGTAAAATGGTCAGTTTGTCCAAGATAGGCATGGAGGATAAGCCTCCAGTTATTGTTCAAGAGCCGCCGGTTAAAAGTAAGAAGAAAGCTGTTGCCGTCAAAAAGCCTATTGCAAAAAAGAAATCAGCTCCCAAGAAAAAGTGATATAAAAGTTACCTTCTTGACAGCGATGATGATAAGTGATATATTTCTAAGATCATGATCGACCATAAGATTCAATTAAACAATCTCGTAGCAGTCGCAGCCGTCGTCCTATCTATTAAGGTAGGACCAAGGGGCCGAGGTGTGTTTAGTTTGAATTGATCGACCAGAAGTAAAAGTTAAAAATTTAAACGCCACCGGTTCCCAAAGGTCCCGGTGGCGTTTCTGTTTTATAGGGTTTGAAACTGCCGGGCCAGGAGGGATGGGGCAAAACAACAGGAGGAAGTATCATGAGAACACCGATGGATCAGAAATCAAGTTTGTCAGAAATACGGGAGCGGTTCGACAAGGACGTTGAACGGTTTTCAAATCTGATAACAGGCCAGCAAGCCACCATGGATGCACCCTTGGTCATGGAATTGATCACTCAGGCTGCCAAAACCGCAACACCCCATGCCAAACGGATATTGGATGTTGGCTGTGGTGCTGGCAACAATACCTTGAAATTACTGCAAATGATCAATCCTATGGATTGTGATCTGGTCGATTTAAGTGAGCCAATGCTGGAGCGTGCCCGGCAGCGGATATCATCTTACAACAAGGGACGTGTGCGCTTGTTCCAAGATGATATAAGGACAGCTGATCTGCCCAAAGAGAGCTATGATGTTATCCTGGCCGCCATGGTTTTGCATCATTTGCGTGATGACAAAGACTGGGAAGATACCTTCAGAAAATTATATCAGCTGACCGCACCTGGAGGGAGCATCTGGATCGCTGATTTCGTGAGCCATGAAAATCCATCTATGCAGACCATCATGTGGCAGCGTTACGGCCAATATTTGGAGTCGATGGGTGGGGCTGGTTACAGAGAAAAAGTTTTTGCCTACATCGACAAAGAAGACAGCCCAAGGCCCGTGACCTATCAGTTGGACTTGTTGCGTAAGGTGGGTTTTAATGAGGTGGAGATGTTGCATAAAAATTCCTGTTTCGTGGCTTTTGGTGCCATTAAAAGGCCCTGAAAAAACCTTTGATAAGTTTCAGGGAAAGTTGTAATCTAAACCATATTTCTTCTTAAGAGAAAGTGAGTCGATCCTGTGCCCAATAATAGCTTAATATCCAGTATCATCCTTTATGTTACGCAAATGAACCAATGAAGACCGTCAACCGCATCCCTAATGCACTTTCAATATTGGCCATCGTTGGTTTAGGGATCATCGTCTATTCCAATACTTTTTTTTCCTCGTTTCACTTCGATGATGATTTTTATATCATTAATAATTTTGCTATAAGGAATATTCACGATCTGCAGGATATCTGGAAGATCTGCCCTTGCCGTTTCATTACTTTTTTTTCATTAGCATTGAACTATCATTTCAATGGGCTTAATGTATTTGCTTACCATCTCTTTAACATAGCGATCCATTTAGGCTCAGCGTGTTTTGTCTGGTGGCTGACCCTTTTAACCCTTTCCACGCCTGTGATGAGGGAAGAAAAGATATCACATCACGCCAATATCATTGCTTTATTTGCAGGCTTGATATTTGTAACTCATCCGGTTCAAATTGAAGCAGTAACCTATATTTGGCAACGGACAGCTTCTTTGTGTGCTTTCTTCTATCTGGCGTCTTTATGTTTCTATGTTAGATCAAGGTTAGATCAGGGTAGAGCGTATTACATTCTTTCATTGATAACAGCCGTGCTGGCAATGTTTACTAAAGAAAATGCCATAACATTACCGCTGATGATCGTACTTTATGAAATTAGTTTCTTAAAACTAAAGAAAGACCTGAACTGGGAGCAACTTTACCCATTCTGGGTTATCCTGTTCATTATTCCTCTGACAATGTCGTTGACCAATTCAGTCAGATTCCAAGAGATCCAAAGTATAACAGGAGGTCCCGGCGGCATATCACCCATTCACTATCTGTTGACTCAATTCAGGGTAATGATCGCTTATATTAGATTATCTTTCTTGCCGCTACATCTGAACCTGGATTATGATTACCCCATTTATAAAAACCTTTTTGATATACCCGTCTTAGCCAGCTTTTTATGTTTAGCAGGCATTCTTTATTTTGCTAAACACATATTCTCAAAATACAGGCTGATCTCATTTTCCATATTTTGGTTTTTTCTGACACTATTACCTGAATCAAGCATTTTACCGCAAGAAGACGTCATTTTTGAACACAGGCTCTATTTGCCATTGGTGGGGTACTGTATATTTTTAGCTAGTGGCGTGTACTATCTTTTAGGTAAAAATAATCTTAAAACAATGATTATAGTCCTATCGTTAGTCGTGGCTTGTAATTCCGTCTTAACCTATCAAAGAAACAAGATCTGGAAAAATGAAATTATTTTATGGCAGGATGTAGTTCAAAAGTCTCCTCATAAGGCAAGAGCTTACAACAATCTGGGCTGGGCATATTACAATCAAGGTAATTTCACAGAAGCGATATCTGATTATAATAAAGCCATTGAAATAAACCCTCAATACATATATTCCTATGATGACCGAGGCCTTATCTATGCCCAAGAAGGGAATTTTACTCAGGCTATTGCTGAATATAATAAAGCCATTAAAATTAATCCTTATTACGCGCAGATCTATTACCACAGGGGCCTTGCCTTTTCTAAACAAAATAATAACCCGCAGGCTTTAGAAGATATGGAGAAAGCAAAAGAATTAGGATATAATGGAATTTAAATGATCACCAATAATGACATTATGAAAAAGCTTCGAGTGGCCCTTAAGCTCAAAGATACCGACATCATCGATATCTTGAAATTAGCCGAATTTGAAGCTACTCCATCAGAACTATCTGCCATTTTCCGCAAAGAAGACCATGCCAACTATATGCCTTGTGGAGATCAGATATTAAGGCGTTTTTTTGACGGTCTTATTATCCGCAATCGCGGTAAGATGGAAAAGCCATTGATAAAGCCTCAACCAGCATGGGTTAAATGTCAACCGCTGCGCACTAAGGAGGCTAAAGCTAATGCTTGAAATGATCAATGTAGGCTCACCAACGATCGAATCCATTGGCTACGAAGCAGGCAGCAAGCGGCTGCATGTCAATTTTGTATCGACCGAAAAATATATTTATCAAGGCGTTCCTAAGATCATCCATGCACGTCTGATGCGTGCGCACTCCATAGATACTTATTTCGCAGAAGAGATCACCAATAAATACAGGCATACAGAAATATATTAATCCAAGGAGGCTACAATGAGTTTAAACAGTGTCAACATCATGGGCAATTTAACAAGGGACCCGGAATTAAAGAATATCGCTGCCGGCAAATCAGTATGCACCTTATCGATCGCCAATAATCGAATCTATTCCAAGAACAATGAAAAAGTCACCGAAGTGTCCTATTTTGACGTCGACGTATGGGGAGCTAGTGCTGAAAACTGCGCCAAGTATTTAAAAAAGGGCAGCGGCATCATTGTGGAAGGCCGTCTCAAACAAGACCGCTGGGAAAAAGACGGTAAGACCCAAAGCCGTGTCCGTATCACCGCCAACAGTGTCCATTTCATGCCTAAAAGAAGCGATGATGGTGGTTCTACAAAATCCGATCCTAACAGCGCCTTAGACGCCCATGCAGCTGACAGCATTAACCCGGAAGATATTGCCTGGAGCGAATAAATATGTCTAAGCATGTGCCACAGCCAAAGCTGATCAAAGCCGCAGGCAATCTGCCTAAAGAGATCTATGAGTTCATTGGACGCGTTAATACTGGTACAGAAGAAGTCAGCATTGCCAAGATGGTCAGCCCCCAAGGCTGGCTAGAACCCGGCCAAACCCCAGAGTTCAATGAATATTCCGTCGTCTTAAAAGGCGCGCTGCATCTCAAATTTAAAGACCGCACCATGATCGTCAAAGCCGGCCAAGCCGTCATTGTGACCGCAGGGGAATGGATCCAATACAGCACACCTGATGTCGGAGGCGCTGAGTATATAGCTGTTTGCTTGCCGGCGTTTTCACCACAAAGCGTGCATAGGGACCAATGAAATAATGAAAAAAACATATACTCCGTTAACCAATCCTGATGAGATCATCCCTCTTTTAAATAAAATTTCCGCATTTGGAAGTTTGCGCGACAATCAGCTTCAAGGGATATTAAAATTATTCAAAACAGTACGATATGATGAGGGGGAATTTATATATAAAAGGGGGGAGCCTTCAAGTCACATTTATATTATAAAACAGGGTGAAGTCAAGATGATGATCGATGATGAAGGGGTATTTCTGGAATTGATCACCTTTAGAGAAGGAGATTGTTTTGGCGAGACCTCAGTGATCGGGATCCAGTCTCATTCATCCAGTGCCAAGGTTGTAAAACCCACCGAATTGATCGTCATAGAACCCAAGAATTTATTAAATATCTTTGAAGCAGACAAGGAAGTGTTTGGCATACTGATCCTTAACATTGCCAGAGAAACCGCGCGTCGATTGCATCACTCCAATGAAGCATTGGTGAGCATGCTCTTAAAAGATAGAAAGAAAGATATATGAGGGCTATTCTCCTCATTGCTTTATTGTTAGTTGCCACGCACAGCTATGCTAAGGAGACCAGGCCAGATCTAAGTATTGTTGATATCCAAGGGACCAAGCATGTCTTGACTGAGGATGATTTTCGACAACTTCAACTAGATTCCATTGTCGTTCTCGACCCTGTTTATAACAAGCATAAGCGCTATGCCGGTTATTGGCTTTCAGATATTTTGACCCTAGCAAGGATACATCCTGATCCTAATACTGTTTTGACATTCACCGCCTTAGATGGATATAAGGCCAGTATAGCTATTGCAGATGTCGTACAATCCGGTGCTAAAGCTTTTGTGGCCATCGAAGACTTGGACAAGGCAGATGGTTGGGAGAAATTGCAGCACGGCAAGGAATGGATATCTCCGGGGCCCTATTACCTGGTTTGGCAAACCCCGATGATAGATGTGACTCCCAGTATAAAATTACCTTGGCCCTATCAGATAGCTGAAATATCGATCCATAAGCCTGATGAAGGCCTAGAAAAGCTCTTTGCCAACAGCAATGATAAAAGTGAGTCAGTTACGAGCGGATATAAAGTATTCCAGCAAAACTGCATGGCCTGTCATTCTTTGAACTTGCAAGGGGGAGTGGTCGGTCCCGAATTAAATGTGCCCAAAAATATCCTGGAGTATGAAGACCGCAAATTCCTAAAAGATTTTATAAGCGATCCAAGCTCTTACAGGGCCAGGAGTAAAATGCCCGCCTTTAACAGCACATTAACACCCCAAGAGATAGATGACGTGCTTGATTACCTGGCTTGGATGGGAAAACACAAGTTGTAGGATGTCCAAATTTGACAGCTTTAAATTTTAGAGTATAATTAGATCATCTAATGGAGAAGTTGTACTTTTGTTGACGCTAGTAGAAGCCCAACTAGCATCACATCTTTTAAGATGGGGATCAGGAGGACGCAAAACGGGCACCTCCCAGCAAAGTTAACACTTCTCCTTTTTATTTTCCCCCATCCAATGAACCAACGGACCTTTTAATGAAATTTTTAGGTGAATATAGCTCAGAAACGGCAAATATTTATAAAGATAAATTAGAAGGTGAGGACATCTTTGCTACAATAGAAGAAGTAGGAGGCTACTTTGGAGGCAGTTTTGCCACCATGGGTTCGATCAAGCCCAGGATACGATTAACGGTGGAAGATAATGACTATGATAAAGCTGTAAATCTCATAAAAGATCTAGAAAAGAATTTTGAAACGAAAGTGGCGGTTGATGGTAAAGAAGCAGACAAGGTAATGATAAAAGTAGTAATGGTGCTTGTTTGCCTTTTTACATTGGCTATATATTTAACTTATTTAAGAAAGTAATGATATACCTGGAGAAATGATGAAGAAAACATTAATTTTGGTGATCATTCTTGTCTTTGCTTCTTCGATCGAATGCTTTGCAAAAACAGTTAAAGAGTATTACCCCACTGGATCTATTAAATATGTGGCGCATTACAACAGTCAAAATCAACTTAATGGCTGGTATAAGTTTTATTACCCCAATGGACAATTAAAAGAGCAGGGACATTATAAGAACGATAAACTTGTGGGAACAGTTCAGCGGTACTATCCTGATGGCAGCCCTATAGAGCAATGACCAGTTGGCCTTATTGCCCATACTTCATCTGCAATTGAAAAATTTTAGGAAATTCCGGGTAAAATTCCCCTTGAGGGCCTATGAAACCTCCGTTGGATTTTTTGAGAACAACTGCATTATACCCGCCGTGCACATTAGGAATATTAACAGTAATTTCATCTGTTGGAAGGCTAGAGGGCGGCGCTGGTATATTCGAGATCACTAAGGGACCGTTAATATAGATAGGTGCGATGGGTGCATAGTCAGCAGGTCCAACGTAATTAGCTCGATCAATGTAAGCTGAATAAGGATGGTCCCGACCGCTTCCATTATAATCCCAGCCATCATTTTCAGCATAATCATGCCAGGCAAAAGAAGCAGTGGGCAGGAGGATTAGCCAAGAAAAAGCTGGGATGAGGATTATCTTTTTAAATCTGTTTAGCATAATTTATCTTAACACAAATGTCAGAGACCAAGCAAAAACTCATCAAACATATCGAGCAACTGCGAAATTGCCGTCTATGCCCTAAAATGCATCCACCGGTAGTAAGTGGCGGCCCTGTTGTCAGCCGTGTCATCCTTGTTGGTCAAGCCCCCGGAGATAAAGAGCCTAAACTCGGCCGACCATTTGCATGGACAGCAGGCAAGACTCTTTTTAAATGGTTTAAAGAGGGTACCAGTTTGGATGAAGCGAATTTCCGTTCCTTGATCTATATGGCCGCCGTATGCCGTTGTTTTCCAGGCAAAGAGCCCAAAGGTGGCGATCGTACCCCAAACCCTCAAGAGGTCAAAAACTGCTCTAAGTGGTTCAAACAAGAACTTGATATATTAGATCCTGCTTTAGTGATACCCGTCGGAAAATTAGCCATCCAGCAATTCCTCCAATTTGATAAACTGACAGATGTGATCGGCAAGCAATTTAAAATTACTTATGAAGGCCATTCTTTTGATATAATTCCATTAGCGCATCCTTCAGGCGCCAGTCCTTGGCATCGGATGGAACCTGGAAAAACTCTGATCAAACAGGCCTTAAAACGGATCAAGAAACATCCGGCATTTAAGGGGATAAAGGAGAAGTTGAATGAAAATCACAAGGGTGATGGTTAAATCAAAATCAAAAAATAATAAGACGGTTGTATCCTACTCTCCTCAAATTGAAGCAGCTATTCGTATGAAAGCATACGAATTATATTTGAACCGTAAAAAAGACGAAGTTGGCAACGAGATCGAAGATTGGCTTACGGCCGAACAGGCAGTGTTAAAAAAACACAAACAGTCTACTAACTAATATGGCTGAATACAATATCGGCGACAAGGTTATTTTAAAAGATGATGGCCAGGTGTATAAGGTGGTGGGCGTACGAACGGAAGATCGTATCGTTCTTTTTGATCTAGAGCAAGGTGATGAGAGAGCATCTGTAAAGATAACAGTGTTAAAGAGTCAAATAGCCATACAAAAAGCCTACAGCCCGCAACAGCCCCAAACTGTTATTTATAAGAAATATGAACCATAACGATTTGATCAAAGAACAATTTAATAAGCAATCAGCCACCTTTGGTACCATGACAGGCCATTATGAGGCGCTTGATTTAATTATAAGTTTAAGTCAAGCAACCGCCAAAGACACTGTGCTGGATGTGGCTTGTGGGCCTGGTATTGTGGCGTGTGCTTATGCTCAACAAGTAGCCCATGTTCATGGCATAGATCTCGTACCCGCCATGATCGAGCGTGCCAAAGAGTCACAGAAGTCTCAAGGCTTAACCAATATGAGCTGGGATATCGGCAATGTTGATCCGCTGCCTTATCCGCATTGCCGTTATTCAATTGTCGTCAGCCGTTTTGCCTTTCATCATTTTACCGATCCTTTGAACATCCTCAATGAAATGACCCGTGTGGTGAACTGGGAAGGGAAGGTGGTTGTGATAGATGTCTTTACTGCCTCTCGAACCCAATCTGATCTATATGACCACATGGAAAAATTGCGCGATCCTTCCCATACACATGCATTAACTTTAAGTGAATTGCAGACCATGTTCAATGAGGCAGGTTTAAATTTAGTCGAACAGCATTTGTACCGCATGGAAGTTGATGTGGAAGAGCTTCTAAAGGCAACATTGACTCCTCCCAAAGAAGCTGAGGAATTTAGAAAAATAGTTAAAGCCGATATCAATCATAACAAACTCGGCATTAACGCTTTCATGAAAGACAATAAGCTTAAATTTTCATTTCCTATTGTCATCATGGTAGGTATAAAACAAACCCCCGAAAATTACGGAGTTAGCTGCTGTGGGTAAGAAATAGGGAGTCTCTATGCAATTCATTCAAATGATGGACGAAACGGCTCTTTTTTTCTTTCAAAGTATCCGCCTGGATGTTCTCACTGCATTCTTCAGTATCTTCATCAAGCTTGAATTCTGGTATGTTGTTGCCGTTGTTCTCAGTATCTATTCTTTTATCCGCACAAAAACATTTCGTGCGCCCGTGGTTTCCTATTTTCTAGCCTGGAATGGGGCCATTACCTGCTTTTCATTCCTAAAAGGTTATTTTCATCGGCCCAGGCCTTTTCTAGCCATCAAAGGAATTATTTCGGCCATACCAATGCCGCATGGCTATTCTTTCCCCTCGGGCCATGCCACCATGGCTGCCGCCATCGCTATTGTTCTAGCATACCATTTCCCTAAAGCCCGTTATTTTGTTGTAAGCTTGGGTCTTTTAGCCGGCATCTCGCGAGTATATTTCGGCGTGCATTACCCGAGCGATGTCTTGGCTGGATGGATATTGGGAACGATCGTAGGCGTTTTAAGTTTATGGGGTGAGAAGATCATTTTAGCTATTAACCGATCTCCAAAAGGCTAGACATGAATAAAATGAATCCTAAAGTTGATTTTTGTTTCAATAAAGCCAAAAAGTGGCAGGAAGAATTGAAGAAATTAAGAACCATCGTTCTTGACTGCGGCCTTACCGAAGAATTGAAATGGGGCCAAGCTTGTTACACGTCTCAGGGTCGTAACATCGTTTTAATACATGCATTTAAAGAATATTGCGCGCTTCTGTTCTTTAAAGGCGTCTTGTTAAAAGATCCCAAAGGCATTCTGATCCAACAAACCGAGAATGTGCAGGCAGCCCGCCAGATTCGCTTCACCAATATCCAAGAAATAGTTAAACTAAAACCCGTCTTAAAAGCCTGCATTAATGAAGCTGTTAAAGTGGAAAAATCTGGTTTGAAGGTGGTTTTAAAAAAGACAACAGAATTCAACATGCCCGAAGAATTCAAGAATAAATTAGATAAAAACTCCAGACTTAAAAAAGCCTTTGAAGTGCTAACACCAGGACGCCAACGCGCATATCTTCTTTATTTTTCTGCAGCCAAACAATCTGAAACCAGGGTGGCAAGGGTCGAAAAATACATGCAGCAAATCCTCGATGGTAAGGGATTAAATGATTAGTTCCATGTTCCAATTTTTTCTTTATTTAATTCTAATCCTCACCATAGCACATCCAGCGCATGCTCAAACCAGTTTCAAGCATATCTCAACACAATATATCGTAGCCTTAGGCGATCCAAATGCCAACTCCGGAACCGACGCACAAACATGGGGACTATGGCGTCAAGATCCCGGGCCTAGAGGCTGCCTCTTGGGTGATTATGATAAATTAAAAGCTTCTGGCGGCATTGCTCCTGCCCAGTGGAAATTTGATAACAAGGACTGGTGGCTTGAAGAACATGGCTCAGTGATGGAGAAGCCGGATTTTCCTTTGCCTCCCGGAAAATACGTAGTTACCGGTGGCCGGGAAATTACAACTGTTTTAACCATTGATCCTATGGATAATAACGGCAAAGAACGATGGGAGCTAGACAATGGGGCAAAGCTGTATGATGTCACACATCTGCCATGTCACGCAGCCCGTTACACACCAGCAACCAATGATAATTCCTGTTCACCCGCGATGATCCAGAAAGAATCCTTTCCTGTAGCACCCGGAGTCCCCATGCCACCGATCAAAGGATGCAACAAGAAGGAGTACGCCGTACTTTTTGTGATAGGAGAGGCTGTTACAAATTAAATAGGGAAGTAGAATTATCAAAAATAATTCAGACACATTAATTTTATAGATTGGAGGAATAAATGGGAATTGTTAAGGTAGCAGCTTTTTCAATCTCTCTTGATGGGTTTTCAGCGGGGCCAAATCAGGATATTAATAATCCTTTAGGACTTCGTGGCCCTGAAGTTTTTGACTGGTTCTTTAAAACAAAAATGTTCAATAAAATGCACGGTATCGGTGCTCAAGGCGGAAGTGCGGGGATTGATAATGATTGGGCCGAAAAATCTTTTGAGAATGTAGGATCTTGGATTTTAGGGCGCAATATGTTCGGCCCCATCCGAGGTTCGTGGGGTGATGAGTCTTGGAAGGGCTGGTGGGGTGACGAGCCGCCGTATCACATGCTTGTTTTTGTGTTAACGCATCACCCAAGGGCTCCGATTGTCATGAAAGGTGGCACAACCTTTCATTTCGTGAGTGATGGGATCACATCTGCCCTGGCTAAAGCTAAAGAAGCCGCTCAAGGCAAAGATGTACGTATTGGAGGTGGCACGGCCACGATCCGTCAATACCTGCAAGCAGGCTTGATTGATCAAATGCATTTAGCGTATTCACCTGTGTACTTAGGCAAAGGAGAGAATCTTCTTTCAGGTATTGATTTAAGCAGTTTAGGATTTAAGCTTGTTGAGCGAGTATACGGCGAAAACGCCATGCATGTAATTTTAAGAAAAGCATGAGAAAAAAAGTATGTCAGCCTATCTCATAAAGCATCCCAGAAAATGCAGTCTCTGCGGGAAGCGATTTTTAGCCACGCATCCAAACAAATCATACTGCCAACCCTGTTCTCATTTCCATCGTCGGATGGAATGTACACAGCTTTCTCTAAAAGCCAAAAAAAGCATCATGAGCTATGTACGAAAATATGGTTTTACATGTGACTATTCCGGAGTATCTCTGGAGTTAAAGGATTTCACCGGTCCATGGCATTACAATTTCAGCTATCCCAACAAACGTAATCGGAATAATGCTGTTCTTGCCGCCGCTTTATTTAGTGTCATGAAAGAGGAGCTTACCAAACCGGAATTTCGGTATTATATTCTTCAACTCCATGATAATAAAACAAAACATACAAAGATCAAAAAAAGACCGATCATCCATTGGAACCGTTTAGGTGAGGGTGGTTGTTGTATCTGCGGACAATCTAAATTGTCAATTCAAGCCAAATATTGTCCAACTTGTTCCAAAACAGCTTTTCGAATGAAGGTGCTGCGATTGCCTGAAAAGACCAGGAAAGCCATTTGGGATTACATTAGCAAATATGGGTATGTATGTTATTACACAGGGATGGAGTTAGATCTAAAAGATCCCCATAGCCCTTGGCATTTATCCTTTGACCATTGCAATCCGAGGGATCCTCAAAAAGTGGTCATTACATCATACTTAGTCAATGAAATGAAAAACGAACTAACCGAAGCTGAATTCTGGTATTATATCGCCCAACTAGCCAATCATTTTAGGAAAGGCACGTCCGTAAGGAAGATTAAGCTAAAATACTGGTCCCGTAATTACGTGCCATCATAATTCATCGGTTTCCCCCAAACCGACGTTAGTTAATCCAATCCAGCTTTCCCCCAAGCATCAAGTTAGTTTCTTTGACTTGACAACTATACTTCATTGAAGTATACTTGAAGGGAGAAGTGCGTGGAGTTTATTGAAACGATTCTTTTCAGAAAAAGGGCTATAGGTCTATTAGACGATGATGAATTAAGACAGCTCCAATTGGTTTTAACGTATCATCCTGACCGTGGCGTTGTTATTCCAGGATCTGGGGGAATAAGAAAGCTTCGGTGGGCAGTAGCAGGAAAAGGCAAAAAAGGTGGTTTAAGAATAATCTATTATTGGGTTACAGCGGATCATAAAATATATTTTATAACATTGTTCAAGAAATCATGTAAAGAAGACCTAACTTCGCAAGAAATAAAGTCTTTTAAAACAATGATAGAAAGAGAGAGTTGACATGGACAAACGACTTTTCAAAGATTTAGTTCAAGGTGTTAAGGAAATGAAATTGATCATGGCTGGCAAGTTGAAGCCTGCCAGGGTCACTAGAATTGAAATCAAACCGATTTCAATCAAAGGTATCCGCAAAAAACTCAACCAATCACAATCGGAATTTGCCTTTATGATCGGAGTGAGCCCTTCAACGCTTAGAAACTGGGAACAAGGCACAAGGGAACCAGAAGGCGCTGCCAGAGCCCTGCTAACAGTAGCCCAAAAGAATCCTAAAGCAGTTTACGAAGCGTTACACGCCTAAACCCCTCGAATTTTTCACCTTGTCCAAACCCATCATTTAACATACAATTATTCAATGACCATGCCCCTAGAAAAAGCCGAAAGCAAATCAATCCGCATCCTTTTTAATTCAAAGAAATGCATTCATTCCCGGGGCTGTGTTTTATCCCGTCCTGATGTTTTTGTTCCCAATGTAAAAGGCGAGTGGCTCCATCCTGAATTAGCGACACCCCAAGAGATTGAAGAGATAGCCCATCTTTGCCCATCAGGAGCAATCCAGTATGAAAGATTAGATGGAGACTCACCTGAGAGGCCGCCTAAAGTTAATGTGGTTCGGATCAGGGAAAATGGCCCTTTAAGTTTTCATGGAGAGCTAGAGATTAAGGGATATGAATCAACAATCAGAGCAACCCTTTGCCGATGTGGAATGTCTCAAAACAAACCTTATTGTGATTCAAGCCATGCAGCAGCTGGATTTAAGGCAAGCGGGGAAGCAAACCCTGTTGACAGCCCAACACTCGCGACCAGAAACGGAAAAGTCCAAATTAATCCTGCCCCCAATGGCCCTTTAATTACCTCAGGCCCGCTCGAAGTAGTTACTGGAACGGGTAAAACCATCTTAAAAACTACAAGCGCAGCATTTTGCCGTTGTGGAGCATCAGCCAATAAACCTTATTGCGATGGGACACATGCTAAGATAGGTTTTAAATCTTAGATAAATAATCCAATCGGTTCCCCAAACCGTTTAAATAAGTAGCAACATCGTGCCTTTCCCCCTAAGACACGAAAACTCAAATTCATCAAATTCAAAAGGGGGAACCATGTCTATTCCAGTCGAAATCATCCAAAATAAGATTTATCTGATCCGCGGACATAAAGTCATGCTAGATAGAGACCTGGCGGAACTTTACAATGTGCCTAGCAAACGATTAAAAGAACAAGTTCGCCGAAATCTCAAAAGATTTCCAGACGATTTTATGTTTGAGTTGACATGGGAAGAAACAGAATCTTTAAGGTCACAAATTGTGACCTTAAAAGAGGCTGATACTTCAAGGCCGCAAATTGCGACCTTGAAGAAAGGGCATAATATAAAATATCTGCCTTTTGCTTTCACAGAACAAGGCGTTGCAATGCTATCAAGCGTCCTCAATAGCGAAAGAGCCATTGAAGTCAATATCCAAATAATGAGAGTATTCACAAAACTACGTGAAATGATGATCACTCACAAAGACCTCGCTCGCAAGATCGAAGACTTAGAACGCAAGTTTAGCGACCATAACCAGAAGATAATCCAAATCTTCGAAGCCCTCCGAAGGCTTATGACAACTCCTTCAACTCCTCAAGACAGTCTACCTAATCCTTATAAAAGAACAAAAGCAGGTTTTATAGTGGACAAAGGATCCTCTCGTAAAGGACACCATACCCATTAATTCAATATCCCACTGGCCCCCAGACGACCGCCCAAGAGAAAAACTCCTCCAAAAAGGCGAAAAATATGATATAAATATATCTATCGGTTTCCCCAAGCCGTCTAATATATTCAAACAATAAGCCTTTCCCCCAAGGCAAAGTGTATTAACCTTTAATAAGGGGGACTCATGCCTAAAGCAATTATCCTTTCAAAGATCGATCAACTACCTGTACGTCCGAGTGGCATATGGATCAATAGAAAACATTATTACCTTAGGGAATACGCCAAAATTTTTACTACCGGCATGAAATATAAATGGTCTGGGCGGCTGACCTTTGTAGACCTTTTTGCAGGTCCTGGCCGTTGTTTAATAGAAAGAACGGGAGCCTTGGAAGATGGTTCTCCGTTAATTGCGCTTCAATATGACTTCAATAAATATATCTTCGTCGAAGAAACGCCTGTTCTAATGGATGCATTGAAAAAGAGATGCGGGCATGCTTCTCAAAGAACATCAATCACATATATTCAAAAAGATGCGAATACAAGTATTAATGAGATCATCCGTGAAATACCTTCAAAAAATTTAAGCCTGGCATTTATTGATCCGACAGACATTGATATTCATTTTGACACCATTAGAGCTTTATCTCAGGTGAACAATGGTGTTGATTTATTGATCAACATTCAAGACGGAATGGATCTTAAAAGAAATTTTAAAACTTATTATCGCCAAGGTAAAAATTCTAAATTGGCACGGTTTATGGGCACCGATTTTGATATAACTCAACTAAAAGGAAAAGAAGCGAGAGATGTGATTGAAATTTATAAATCACGTATCCGTGCGCTCGGCTACGGGACAGTTGAGCATCGGGATATACATGTAAAAAATACAAAAAATGCCCCTATGTATTTTTTATTATTTGCCTCCAAGCATCCCAGAGGACTTGACTATTGGAAGAAAATATCAAAGAAAGATGAACAAGGGCAGGAAGAATTGTTTTAAAATAACAATATGGCCATCATCTCCGAATCCAAACTCTGGAAAAAGAAACTAGGCGACTGGGTGATCAATCCCTATGTCGGCTGTGAGCACGGCTGCAAGCATTGCTATTGCCCAGCCATGCCCGGGGTTAAGTTCACCAATGGCGGCCGCAGCCAGAGGGAATGGGGAGAATATATCCTCCCTAAGGAAAATATCATCGCCCGCCTGGAGCATGAGCTAAAGACTTTCGATCCCAACAAAAACGCCACCAAGTGGGGCAAAGGCATTATTTTATTAAGCTTTTTGACCGACTGTTATAGCCCTATTGAATCAAAACTAAAATTAACCCGTCAGATTTTAAAGCTTGTCCTGGAAGCAGGGCATACCGTCCGCATCCAAACCCGTTCAGCTCTGGTAGAGCGTGACTTTGATATTCTGGAGCGTTTCCCCGAGCAGGTCTTACTCGGAACGTCACTGCCATATCTGGATGACAAGTTAGCCCGCGCCCTGGAGCCCAAGGCCACAGCCCCGTCCAGAAGACTTAAGATGCTCCATAATGCCGTCGGTCGCGGCATCCCTGTCTATGTAGCCATAGCCCCGGTCATGCCGTTTCATTCGTTATCAGTGGTGGAAGAAGTTTTGCAAGAGGTAGCCCCTTTAAATCCCCGTGAGGTCTTCTCTGAGGTCCTTAACCCCATGGATGATAATGTCAATATGATGAACGAAGCCATGGCCCAAGCAGGCAGGGGAGAGCGGGTTTCAGAATTCTATAAGGCCAACGAATGGGTAAGATGGACCTATGAGTATTTGTACAATGCCTATTTGATAGGCCATAAGCTAAATTGTAATTTTATCTGCTGGCCCTCACCGCATAGCGTCAAAAGCCCGTTGTCAGATCAACAAAAACAGTGGCTGCTGACCTGGCTGCCTGCTTAGTGTCATTTTGGCAATCTTTATTTTACTCTCCATTTTTCAAACATTGCTCCTTTCTTTAAAACTGCTATAATTTATGTATGCCTATTCCAAGTTTCTCCGATATTGTAAAAGTACTTAATACTGCTTTAAACCAAACTGCCGCTGTTGAGGTTCAGGCATTTATATTTGACCTTCAAAACAAATTATATGAACTTAAGGAACAGAATCTTTCTCTTAAAACTGAACTTCAAGAGAAAAATTTTCAACATCAATCTCAAATTATGGAACTGCAAAGAACATTAGATAGACAACAAAAAGATATAGACAGCGTGTCTAACTGGGAAAAAATAACATCTAAATATCAATTTGATAGTGTTCAAGGTATTTGGATTCATACGAGCACCAAGAATCCTTTCTGCCCTAAATGCTTTGCTGATAAACGGGAAACTCCATTACAAGTTCGTGATTTCGGGGCCGGTAACGTAAACTATTTCTGTGCTCCTTGTAATCAAGGTTTTTAAATCCTTCTGAAAATAAGTTGTGTGTCGTCATAATTTATAGGATTACCAGATTCAGGGATCATGGTAAAAAAGCTTAAAAGAATTTATTTTCAGAAACCATCTGATGATGTCTCTCAAAGAATGCGGAGAATTAAAAGCTCTGGTTCAAGTATTGAAAAAATAATGGCACGCATATTGCGTGCAAGAAAAATAAAATATAGAACACAATTAAATTTACCAGGGCGTCCTGATTTTCGATTGATTGGTAAAAATGTCTTAATTTTTTGTGACAGTTCTTTTTGGCATGGAAGGCGTCATAAAGAAATAACAGGTAAAGCATTTTCTAAGAATAAGACATTTTGGATCAATAAGCTTCTGGATAATAAAAAAAGAGATGTTAGAATTAATAGAAAGTTAAAAAAAGGTGGATGGAAAGTTTTACGTTTTTGGGATACCGATATCATAAAATCTCCAAATAAAATTATTAAAAAATTGGAAAAATGTTTAAATGAAGAAAAAATTTACGGCAATTGATTTGTTCTGCGGCGCTGGTGGCTTGACCTTGGGACTTAAAAAAGCTGGTTTTCGGACTCTTGTAGGCGTTGAAATAAATGAGAACATAGCAAAAACCTATAAGGCAAACAATCGTAAAACTAAAACATTAGTAAAAGATATTAGCAAGGTTTGTGGGAAAGAAATTCTCAAAGAAGCTAAGATAAGAAAAATTGACCTTATTGCTGGTTGTCCGCCTTGTCAGGGGTTTTCTCAGCTAACCGAGAAATGGAAGAAGGAAGACCCACGTAATGGTCTTGTTTTAGAAATGGCGCGGCTGGTTGAAGAAATAAAACCCAAAATTGTCATGATGGAAAATGTGCCAGGAATTGTAACAAAAGGAAAAATAATACTTCAGACCTTCGTCGAAAAACTCCAAAGCTTGGGTTATGTCATCAATTATGGAGTTCTACAAATGGCAGACTATGGCGTGCCCCAATCTCGGAGGAGGTTTGTCCTATTAGCTGGACGAGGATTTGAAGTTAAGCTGCCAAACCCGACCCATACGTGGAAAAAGCCCAACGCAAAAAATAACTTAAAACCATGGGTTACCATTGACAAAATTATACGATCTATGCCAAAACCAGTCACACTTTCTTATGCCGTAAGAAATGGGGGTCCTCAAAAATTTAATTGGCATATTGTGAGAGATTTAAAACCAATTAGTATTGATCGTTTGAAAGCTTTAAGCGAGGGTTATGATAGGAGATCGTTACCAGAGCATTTACGTCCAGACTGCCATAAAGGAACAAATGAAGGATTTAATAATGTTTATGGTCGTATGGAATGGAATAAAGTTTCTCCTACAATAACAAGTGGTTGCACCACGCCTTGTATGGGAAGATTTGGGCATCCAGAGGCATTACGAACAATTTCTATTCGAGAAGCAGCATTGATACAAACTTTTCCAAAAAATTTTAGATTTATAGCTCAACACATGGATACTGCATGCGATCTTGTTGGAAATGCTTTACCTTGTGAATTTGCATGGAAGGTAGCAAAAAGTTGTTATAAAGCCCTATGAAAATTCCAAAGAATTCAAAAATAACACCACCTGAAAAGCAAAAATACACGATGGATATTGAACGCACTATCGTGGATGATTTGGGAGTTAAGTTATATGACAAAGTTGCTGCGGTCGTTGCAGAAATAATAGCTAATTCCTATGATGCAGATGCAGAGAGGGTGATTGTAGAAGTTCCTTTAGGAAAAGCATTGGCAACGCATAAAAAGGGGAAAGTTATACAATCTGATTATGAAGTCAGAATAATGGATGATGGGCATGGAATGACGCCTGAAGAAGCTAACGAATTTTATCTTTCTGTTGGTCGGCATAGGCGAGAACATGCCGATCAGGGAGACGCGTCTAGAAATAAAAAAAGACCGGTAATGGGAAGAAAAGGATTAGGGAAATTGGCACCCTTTGGAGTCTGTAAAACAATTGAGGTTAGATCGGCGGGTGGAAAAAAGACGTCGAACGGATATAAAGTAACTCACTTTCGGTTGGAATATGATCAAATAGTTAAAGAGACTAGTAAAAAGGATAGGGAATATCATCCAAGGCCGCTTGCTGATGATGAAAAATGGGATACAAAATCTGGAACAATTATTATACTTAAAGATTTTCTTCCAAAACGCGTGCCTGACAAAGAAACATTTGGAAGGCAGCTCAGTTATCGTTTTGGTTTAGGAAGTACGGATTTCTCTATTCTTATCAAAGATGACAAAGAAAATCCTGAGCCAGAATTTTCTATTTCCCAGGTTGAAATACCATTAATGCCTGGGACTCGTATTGACCTTAGTAAAAAACCGGTATCAACAGAAGATGGCAAAGAATTACCCGTAATCGGATGGGTTGGAATGTCAAAATCTTCTTATAAAAACGAAGAATTTGCTGGGGTCAGAATATATGTACGAGGAAAAATTGCTGCTTTAACAAGAGATTTTGGTGCTCCAGCGGGTTTTACCGGTGAATATGTTGCGAGATCATATTTGGTTGGTGAAATTCATGCCCAATGGCTTGATGAAAAAGAAGATCTAATTCAGACGCATCGACAAGATATTCTTTGGAGTTCCGAGCTTGGTCAAGCTCTTTCAAAATGGGGACGAGAAATAATTAAAGAAGTGGCGAGGGCGGGGAGAGAGCCGCGAAGAAAACAAGTTAGTGAAACATTTCTTAAGAACTCTAATCTTAAGGAAGTGGCTCATGAGCGCTATAATGACCCCGAATTAGAAGCAACTGTACTAGATTTAGGGGAACAAATAGGAAAATTTGCATCTGAAGAAGAAATTGAAGATGAAGACTATGTTCAAGGCTTAACGGAAATAATACTGACGGTTGCTCCGCACAAGCTTCTTGTAGATGTGTTTAAAAGAATACAGGAAATGGCTCAAGGTGGAAAGATCGATGTAAATGCTTTGATTAAATTGTTTCAAACAGCCAATATTGCTCAAGTAGCTTCGTATGGCCAAATTGTTTCAGAAAAAATTAGGGTAATTGACGCTTTTGAAAAGACCATAAGGCAAGACAATATTGATGAAAGTCAGTTACAAAAACTTCTCGAAGATGCCCCTTGGTTAATTGATGGAAGATGGGAACATTTAACCTCAAATCAACGTTTAAAAACCTTTCGAAGTGCTTTTGAAGCTTGGTATAAGAAAAAATATAAAAAAGAAATTTCTACGAGCGCTTCTACTAAAGATAAAAAAAGACCAGATTTTATATTTTTGCATGCTGAGAATTCCATAAAAATCGTTGAAATTAAGCCGCCAAATCATGAATTTGATGATACGGATTGGCAAAGATTAAATGCTTATGATGATGCAATGAAGGAATTTTTCGAAATTAATCAAGGTTTTAAAACTGATTTTCCAGATGGATTTAATATTATTTTAATTGCTGATAAAATACAAATTAAAGATTCTTCAAATAAGAAGGCATTTGAATCCTTAAAGAAGGAAAAAATTCTTAGCCCAAAGACATGGGAAGATCTTTTAAGAGATACTAAGCAATTTCACAAAAATTTTCTGGATGCAAGAGACGCCTTCCCAAAAAATCAATAGTTATTATGAATATGTTGCACGTGGGGAAGTAATAATTCTTTAATCTGCATTTCTAAAACTCATGACTCAATCGTTCGTATAGATTCACCAACTCATCTTTTTAGTTCTTCCTAGGCGGCATGCACCTGTGGTTCGTTTGGATAAAATATCTTGAAAAAATTTCTTAAAAGGAGTAATCTCGACCTTAGAAAGGGTAATGATTATGCCCTCAAATATGGTAAAGCTTCATCGAGTGCTTCGCACAACTCCTGAAAAGCTATATAGAGCATTTATTGATCCTGATGCCATGGCCAAATGGTTGCCGCCTAATGGTTTTACTTGTAAAGTTCATCATATGGATCCTAAGATCGGTGGTGGCTTTAAGATGACTTTTACCAATTTTGGTACAGGTAATGGTCATTCTTTTGGCGGAAAATACCATGAATTGGTACCTGGCCAGAAGATTCGTTATTCCGACAAATTTGACAACCCAGACATGCCTGGCGAGATGCAAACGACGATTACCTTAAAAAAGGTTTCCTGTGGGACTGAGATCAATATCGTTCAGGAAGGGATACCAGAAGCCATCCCAACAGAAATGTGTTATTTAGGCTGGCAGGAGTCGTTGATCCTGTTGGCTAAGTTAGTAGAAGTTGATATTCCAGACATGATGTAAGCAACAAAGAAAGGAAAACCATGGGCGAAGGAGCTGACGAGCGTAAGCCCTGAGTGGATTCCCGCTTAGGGCGCAAAAAGGATTCAAATCCAGCCCTTCAAAGCTCGCCTCAGTAACTTCCTATAATATATGTTATGTTAAGTTGTAACGCAGAAAAGATGAGTCCAGAAGATATGCTCTTGGGCAAATCATGGCTACCCACTTCATCTAGCAATTGATTGAATTTTAAAATACATCAGTGTACTGATCTGCAACGGCTGCTCTCAAAACCTCAGGCAAATCCTCAACTCGGCTTCGCCTTCTATGAACTTGAAAATCAAAATTCATCAGATGTATGATTTTTGGTATTCTCATTGATTTAGTATTATTAATAATCATGTAGTATAACTTTTCGATAAATAGCCAACAGATCTTGATAGTTTTTATCCCAACTGAATTCTTTAGCCCTTGCTATCGATCTTAAAGACATGGTTTCTCTTAAATGGTCATCATTCAGGACATTTAATATAGCTTCACACAGCCCCGCCTCATCATCAGGAGAGATCATCAGCCCTGCATCCCCCACTAATTCAGGTAAAGATGAAGTGTTCGATGTTATCACAGGGGCTCCGCATTGCATAGCTTCTAAAACAGGTAGCCCAAAGCCCTCATAGAAAGAAGGATATAAAAAACATTCAGCCCCGCTGTATAGCGCTGCCAGATCTTCATCTTCAACATATCCTGTAAAGATGATCCGATCTTTTAAAATCTTATTTTTAGAGGCTTCTTCAAATATTGTATTAAAATGCCACCCCTTATCACCAACCAATACAAGGCATATTTCGTTTAAATTATTTGAATTAACAATTTTTGAAAAAGCTCTAATGACAAGTTCCATATTCTTCCGAGGTTCCAGCGTATTGAGGGTCATCACATAAGGTTTATCAGGAATGCCATATTTCCTTCCGGTCTCTATGATCTTTTGGGGATCCAGGCAAGGATAAAAGATCTTCTTATTCGCAGCTGAATAAAGAACAAAAACCCTGGCCGGGGCAATATTAACATATTTTAGAAGATCATCCTTAGTGGCATAAGACATGCAAATGACCCAATCGTCTGGTTTTATGCTATTTAAGATCTTTTCAAAGAATTCTTTATTACCAGACGTAAAGAATTGGGGGTAAATAACAGGGATCATATCATGGATCGTAATAAATCTTTGTAAATTCTTGACCCCCCTTATTTCTTTTGGGATAGGATAAAAAGGTGAATGATAAACATGGAAATTATCTAAACCTTTTAAAGGCAATGGATATAAATAAGGTTCTTTAATGATACGGTTTGTGATGTAGGCAGCGATCTTGAACACCGGATCCTTTATTAATTTAATTAAATTATTCAGACACGAAAAAAAATTTTGTAACCCAATGATCCTCGTAATATTGTGTTTAGCTTTCTTTGCAAGCTGATTTAATCGTTGTATATGGAGAAGGAATTTCCGTGCAAGTTGATTTGATCGTTGTATAAGAGGAAGGAATATACAACTTAAAACAAAATAAATCTGTCCAACAAATCTGGATAGCAGTGATGGGCGAATAAAAGGGGTTTTCTTAAAGGATTTCTTGGTCTCTAAATAAGATATGGTTTTTTCAAGCGTTTTTAGGTCTGTGCTCACACAAAAGGATACTGAACTAAGCTTTGACTCCGTCAATTGGGCAGCAACTTCCTCGGCGACCCTAAATACCCCTGCTTTCCCGGAAGGAATATCATAGGAATGACCTAGTAATGCTATATCATAAATAATTTTTGGTAACCTAAATGCTCTTTCATTGATCAATCTAAATTCTTTCTTATCATAATCTTCAACCCTATTAACCTTTTCATCTTCATCAAATTCATCTAATTGTAATCGTGGAAAGATCATCTGACTGAATATCTCGGGGGTCATATGCTCACCCTGCTCTCCGATATATTCCCCCCTATTAACACACAAATTAAGCAATATAAATTTACTTTTAAAGAGAGCGTAGAACATACCAGCATCTTGTGAAGTGACTTGAAGCCTAAAACCTTCATCGTAAAAAAATGAAACGATCTGCGCTAATGGCCGCTGCCTATAATCGACATTCTTAATAAATGAAAAATACTTTAAGAAATAAGGCTTGATGGCTTTCCATCGATCTCTCCACATACCCCATGCCCATAAGTGAGGATTGCCTGTTTTTAATTTATACAATATTTGTGATTTTTCTTCTCTCGAAAGAACAGGAGTTTCACCATGAGTAGTTATACCGTGGCAAGTCACAAAACCTACCTGCTTATCTTCTTTAAATTGTGCCAGCATGACCCTAAGCAATCGTATATAATTTTTACTTAGGATCAGATCATCCTCGATAAAAATGACTTCCTCATACTTTAATCGATCAAAAAGAAGAACTTTCGCTTCAAACTGATTGATACCTATCCCTACGTTCTTTTTTCTTCTGACAAGAACTTTATTAGGTAACTGCGCAGATCCCCAGGCAAAAACACATTCTTCTATCTCTTTTTCATCTGCCGCAATCCTTTTAGAGAATTGATTTACCGCCCCATCCTGGAACATATAAAAATCCATATCTTGTATATCAGAATTCTTCTCTAACGACTCTAAAACCGGTTTGAGGTACTGCGGCCTATTAAATGAGAAGACCGCAACGGCAATCGTATTTTTTTTAATTTTGGTTCTCAAGAACATTTTACCCTTTAAGGAATAAGTTTTTGACGTAAATTGAGAAAATACTTCTCTACGGTGAAGCTTGAAACTATCCCCATTAGGATTGCGGCAGGTATAAATAGAACGATAAGTAATCCTGGAGACATCCTGTCCCTAAAAGGCAAAAACACCGTTAAGATCAATAAATGCCATAAATAGATCCCATAAGAACGCCTGCCGATCCATTGAATCACCCCTAAACTTGAGAAAGTTGATACTCCGAGATAACCGGCCAGAAAAATGCTCAAAGCAGCCAATCCTGACAGATCATACGCATACCAAGCACGCCAGCCATCGGCCCATTTGAAAATAAACATCAGGTATACGTATAAAGAAGCCCCAATGAGCCAAAAAGCAAGTCCTAGGAACTTTAAATGACGAATGGAGATCAATAAACCTTCATTTAATGCCAATAGACACCCTAAAGCCAAGGCATCAAAATGATAAAGCGTTGCCATGGCAGTGTTATTCTCGAAATGGTAATAATACCTCAGGAATGGCGCGATCATGATGACAAGAATGGCGACCAGCATCAATGCATTACGGCGTAAAGATGCTGAGGAACATGATTTAAAGACAATAAAAGCAATTAGAGGATAAAAGAAATAGAATTGCTCTTCTACAACCAAGGACCAGGTATGCCCAAGGCTTTGAATGATCTGCCCCTGAACATTCTGAAAAAATAACAAATACCAGGGAAGCTCTTTTCCCAGGTAGTTTATTTGAGAATGCCCTATTAAAAAAAGGTATAAAAAGGTACCAATGATCAAAGCAAAATACGAAGGATATATTTTAAGGAATCGGTGGACGTAAAAACGTCCTATTTGAAGCCCCCCCTCACAATTCCCTGCCAAGATCCGGGTGATCAAGAACCCGCTGATAACAAAGAACAGATCCACCCCTAATGTCCCTTGCCCTGTCGATGGCCGATGAATTAATTCATCAAACCATATCAATTGTCCTGAAAGATCCCAATGCCACGTATTAAAGAAATAGAAATAAAGATCAGATGTCCATTTTTCTTCCAGGGGTTTGAAATGATCCAGAAGCACAAAATAATGGATATGCTCATAAAAAACCATCAAGATAGCGATCGTTCTTAGGCCATCTAAAAAAGGATATTTATTTTTCATAAATTCTTATTTTATTAATTTAGTCCGAAGGATGATCACACCGAGTAATACAATAAATCCTAACCAAGAAACGATCATGGCCGCGATCCGGATCAAGGTTGAGCCAAGGACCACCCGGATATGATGATCCCCTGGCGGAACACTAAAAAGAATAACCCCGAAAGGATTGTTTAAATAAGGCTTAGTGGATCGGCCATCGATATAAACATGCCAGCCTGGAAAATAAAAACTGTGGAAACACAATAAAGACGTCTCTGATGTTTGGAATTCAATTTCAGATTCGACAGGAGTAACGACTTTTTCCTGACCCAATTGCCCTGCTCCATAAACAATTTCAAATTTTTGAGCAGGAGCATTGTTAGGCGGGATCATGATCCATCGAGGCGTATACTCCCCTTCGCCCATGGCCAAGAAGTCTTCGATCTTCTGTTCATTAACAAATGTCGGTTTGGAAACAGAATTTAAATAGATGAGTATAGTTGATAGGCCGATCGCAATAATAACGATATTTCTGATCGTTGGATCTTTAATTAACAAGACTATCGATCCGCCCAGGAATGACATCGTAAAAACAATGATCGCCAAGATACGCCATGGGAATTGGATAAAACTTAGCATTTTGATCCTTTCCCAAAACATATGTGAATATGGCAAAGTCAGAAAAATGGCTGCCAAGGTAATACCTAAAAAGAAAATATATCCAGACCCTAAACGCCTATTTACCTTAAAAATCTTACCAATGCATGCCAATGTACCCAGGCAAAGCAATGTATGCACAACTCCAATTTGAAAAGAAAGATCATCTACAACGTTCTTATTAAAAGGCCAAAACAGTTGGCCCGCAGAAACAAAATTTTTATGAAAGTCATAGCGCATCGATATTAAGAAGCCAAGGTTTAAGAATTTCTTTTCTATTAATGCTGGCAGCCAAAAGAAAGATGACATCATCAAGCCTATGACAAACATGCCAAGGACTGGAAATATCCAGGAGGATCTATTCTCAGTAAAATATAAATAAAATACAAAAGCGATCGCAATGGGAAAGAATACCATGCTCATAATATTATGGGTCAGGCTGAGGCCAAATATGCTTCCAACCCCTAAAAGAAAGGCGCCAAGGCTCATCTTTCGGCTCATTTTCAGGATCGAGAATAAAAGGAACGGAAAAAAGGCAAAAGAACTGAATTCCGCGAAAGCCCCCCGCACATATAGATCAGCAATATGATACGGCGCATAAACATAAAGCACCGCGGATAACATCCCCCCTTCTGTGCCCCAAAACTCACGGCTCAGAAGGAACATGCCTAATCCAGACAGCATCCAGAACAAAGTACAGGCCAAATTGATAGATAAGACCATATTGTGCGTTAGTTTAAAGATAAGCACAGAAATAAAGGAGAAAAACGGCGGATAAAAATTAAACATGGGATACCCATATCCCCAATTGATGCCAGGTGCCCATCTCACTAAAAATTGACCATGCCCCATGTATTTATCCATGGATAAGGCCCTGATCAAACCTGCCATGGAATCATGGGCATTGATCAAATGGCTATTAAAGAATCCCAGGCACAAAGGGATGGTTAAAACAATGATCACGGCAAGATTAAACCAGATGGATTTAGGGAACTCTTTAAACATGGATCAACTTTCTTCTTATTTTTAAGGCAATTCCGATAACTGAAACCCCAATTTATCAGTGATCAAGCTTTTGCTGGGGTTAAGGTAAACAAAATACAGATCATCGAGGTATTCAGGTTTCGCTTCATTGGCAACGATCAAATAGGCAAATGTTTGATGAAGGATATCACCCACTATAGCCACTTTTTGCCCGTTTAAAAAAGCTTGAGCAACTGCCTTACTATACATCGGTTGACGGGACTTCAAGTTGCCGCCAGATATAATGTGCTCACGGCTAAAATACATCAGCTTCCATGACAGATCTTCATCAATAGAAAAAACATATTTTACATTTGAGGTATCTAGAAATTTAATGACCTTGGATATTTTTTGTATTTCAGGGATCTCATTGGATGATGCAGGGTTTAAACGATAAAAATCCCTGTAATTCCAGGCTGTAAGGATCCCTAAAATGATAAGGATGCCAATGACGATCCCCTGTGAGAATTTTGTAAATGCATTCTTATCAAACCATTCAAAACTTTGAACACCAAACCATAATATTAAAAATACGCTCAAAGATAAAAGATAGCGGACAGTCTCATCAAGAAAAAATGTAAATCCTAAGGTAAGCACCAGACCAATAAAAAGTAATGTGGACAATACCCCTGCTTTTTTACTGATCGATCTAAAAAGCTGTACTCCAATACAAAACATGAAAATGATACACCAGGATCTTGACACTATCATTGAAGCCAAATAATGCCCTGAATCTTGATTTAATGCTGTAAATACCCTATCTTTAAACGTTGAAATAAAGAGACCAAGATCATTCGGCCTAAACCAAACAGGTTGCCAAAAATCAGTATTGCTTTGAAGATGGGCCATTACTTTTCCTAATACATAAATCGCAATGAATCCAACAATACAGATAAAAATTGCTTGAATGCTTTTTTGTTTAAATAAAAAATATACCAAGAGAGGTAATAATCCTAACAAGTAAATCGGCTGTGAAAAGAAAATAAATCCTAATAAGATCCCAATGAACAGGAACGTATTGTTTTTAGGCTTTTGCCAATGATGGGCAATTAAAAATAGAACGATCGTTGTTAATAAAAACGCCGTTATATACCCTCCCCTGGCCTTCATAGACCAATCCATCCAAGCCGGGGAAAAAATAAGCAAACAGGTGATCAAAAATCCATAGATCCTGTTCGTCCATTGGGCCAAGGCAGCATAAAAGAATACACAGCCCGTTGTCCATAAAAGCAGCATCGGTATTTTTAATGAAAATACGGTGGCTCCAACGGATTTAATAGCCAGGGCCACCGCCCCTGCTTCGATCCAGGAAAAGCCATAATTTTGGCCCCAAAAATAAAAAGGAAATTCCTGGCCCCTAAGCATATGCTGGGCCATAAGACCCAAAACACATTCATCGCCATTATAATCAGCATGTAAATAAGGGCTCATCAATTGCGGCAAGCGGGATACGATGCACAATGCCACGATCCCGATCGTCCCCCATAAACTGACAGGGTTATACGTTTTCAATTTATTTAAACCTTTCAAAAGATATTTATTGCGGCCAAACTAACAAATGCCCATTTTTTTTAAGCCAACGTTCATCCTGCTTGTAATCAGGCATTACCTTCGCCACCTCTGCCCAGAATTTAGAAGAATGGTTCATTTGTTTTAAATGCATCAGCTCATGAACGATGACATAATCAACGACACGTACTGGCGCCATGATCAGCCGCCAGGTAAAATTAAGCGTCTCTTGATGCCCGCAAGAACCCCAGCGTGTTGCTGCGTTATTGATCTTGATAGATTTAAATCTTAAGCCAGTGACCTTAGCATAATAAGCCACCCGTTGAGTGATATGTTCTAAAGCTTGAGTTTTATACCAATATTCTAAATGATCCCGTGCATTGCTTAAGGCTACTTGAGCGATCTTTAAAGAGTTATCTAAAACCACAGCCTTGGGAAGATCCTCGACAGCTACTAAAGGATATGATTGCCCTAAAAATAAGAATTCTTCACCAGGAATAAATTTTCTTAACCGAACACTGCTCTGCTGCTCTTTAAAGTGATCTAGTTTAGCCTTGATCCAGGATTCTTTACGATGAATAAGCTTATAAATATAATCTTCAGAAGCGAAATGCGGCGCGCGCACGATCAGACGCGCATCGTTGGTTATTTGCAAACCAATGGTTTTGCGGTGAGAACGGATCAGTTGATCGATCTTTATGGACATGGTTTAATAGCAGTATTTTGAAAACTATTTGTACTGGCACAAAATTCAAATGATCTCTTACCAGACCCCCAATGATTATGTTTTAAAACAAACCCCATGGCTTCAGCATAAACACGGTTACCTATAGGATTATAATGATTGGTGCTATTCAGGTAATCTTTAGGTTTCAGGTTCAGTTTGTTAAAAATGGAGTTCAATAATTTTGCGCCATCGATATAAATGACATGGCTTGAATGCTGCAGAAGGATCGTTTGAAGAGATGGCGGCAGATCGCCAAAGTCCTGGCTATAAAAAAAGACCACAGTTGCGTGCTGCTTTAATGTTTGATCCAGAAGATCCTGGATCATTTTATTATTATATTCCAGGCGTTTGCGCTGGTAATCGGGATCTTTTTGCTGATTAGCCAGCATTTGATTGAATCTTCTCAATAAATAAATATTCTTGATAGCCAAACCTGTATTTGTGAAAGAAAAAAATGGGCATCCAAGGATCGAATGAGCGAGCTTAAGCGGATGATAAAGATACTCTTCTCTTAGATCCGGCTTAAAAAGATCCAAGGGGGTAAAGTGACGCACACGAAGTTTATCTCCTTCCAATGTCAATAAAGGACGGTATAGGGTCGAACGCCTCAAGTCCGTCCCCCCCAGCAAACTGCCGTCGATCCAGTCCCTGTCTGCTAAAAGAATATAATTGATAAAAACGATGTCCGGATTATATTGCTGGCCTTCTTTTAAATAACGCAAATAGCTGGAGCTCAAGCCGTAACCTGAGACGCCAAAATTAATAACTTCCAAACCATTGACAGCTTGTTCAAGCATATAGGGCCAGGTGGCTTCGAGAGGCTCTCCATCACAAAAAACAAAAGAGTCTCCAAATAAAGCAAGGCGCAAGGTGTTAGGGTCTGGATTTAAAGCATACTCCCTATTGGCACGAAGACCTTGAGCGCTTGAATGATAAAGCCAATATGATTTGTCTTGACCAACGGTATAGCCAAGATCCGGGTCGATTTGATAAAACGAATTATGGGGATTCTTTTGAGTGATAATGGATTGCGTGATGTCTTTTTTAATGAGAAAATCCAGGAATTTCTGATCACCGATAAGAAAGAGAAAATTTCCGGAATGCACGACACAAAGCAGGTAAAAATAAACACCTATTTCCAAGATAAGCCAATTAAATAGCACAAAAAAGATGGTGATCCGCCATTTAGAAGAGGATTTCTTTAAATAAAAGAAGCTCAATATGACCGCTAAAACAGCAACGATGATACTTAACATCTTAGGTTTACCTCATTAACGTGTTCTTTAAAATAAAACCTGCAAGATTGCGGGCTATTAATTCGTTACCGGCGCGCGTGCAATGCCCAAAATCATTGCCAAAACTATCTTTAAAATAATGACTGTACCCTTCTATCGATAACGCCTGCCTAAAGTTTTGTCTGTTTTCAACAAAAGTTATCCCTTTTCTCTGTCCTAAATAATTCTTCAGGAAGCCAATATCCCTTAAGGGGTACTGCATCACCATTACATTAATATGACGATCTAAGATCTTATCTACCAGACGGCTATAATTAGCCAATGTTGCAGGATAATACTCGGACACATCCGGCTGAACAGCTTTTTGAAAATAACTTTTGGCCAGATCTTGCCTGCCTTGTTTTTGATAGAATTCTGCCAAGACTTGATACAAACGCGGGATCTTGGGATGCAGGGAAATTTCTTTTAAATAAAAGGCCTCTTCTTTTGGAAATTGTTTTTGATCATCCAATACTTGCCCCATGTCAACGTAAGCTTGATCGATATAGGGTGCCACTTGTATCGCACGGACCAAGTATTCTTGCGCGAGATCGTTCTGTTTTTCTTCTCTTAGCCACTGGGCTACTTCAATATACCCCCAATAATCTTGCGGTTTTAGCTGTAAATACCTGGCATAAACCAGAAAAGCTTGGTCATTGTGTTCTTGATATAATGAACGGGCCAATCCTAAAAAAGCATTGCTATTCTGAGGCTCTAAGGCAAGGACTGCCTGAAAAGCCTTTATTGCTTGAGCGCTTTTTCCTTGGGCTAAATATAGCTCACCCCATTCTTGATAAACATACTGATAATTGACATTGAAAATAGCTGCTTGTTCCAAAATACCCTGGGCTTCCGGGAACGAGCCTTGAAGGCGATAGCGATGGGCCAATTCAATGCAAATGGAAGTAGCAGTAATGGCTGACTCTTTGGCCAATTGGCTCTCATGCCTGGACATATGCTCTTGAAACCGTTCCATAGAATTGGCAAGTAAAAGCTTTAAGAAATTCTCGACTTGTTGAGGATTCCCCTCCTTTATGAAAGACAGATCCTTCTTCTGAGGACCTGCCTTGGCCTCCTTTATTCGATGGGTAATATGCTCATATAAAAGGTGGGCTAATTTATAAACTCGAAGATCTTTTAAGCAAGCCCCCACATTATCCAACCAGGAAAACTTCTGCTGATCATGTAAATAAAACCTGTCATTGATCCCCATCATCACGATCACCAATTGGGGCTTATTCATGTCTAGATCCTGATCAAGATGGGCCAGGATATGATCAGTGGTCGTCCCAATAGTACCTTTATTAATGACTGTAAACTTTATTTGATGATGCTGGGCATTAAGCATCCCTTCCAATTGACTTGGGTATGAATCTTCACCGCCTAAGGCGGTGGTTGATTCGCCCAGGCATAAAATGCGGTATTCATGGTGGTCAAAAGTCAGATGATCATGCCGTTCTTGTAAATAAAGAACAATGCTTCCGGCGATACGCAAACCGATCTCAAGAAAAATGACAGCAAGGAATACACCGAAAATAACAAGTAATAATCTTTGTTTGAAGGAAGTCTTCTTCATTGATTTAAAAAAGAGTATAGATGAAAGGAACTACTGCTGAGCTTTGGACGAAAATGACCAAAAGGCTCAAAATAATAAAGATGATAATGATAGGGGCTAACCAAAAACGCTTACGTACTTTTAGAAAATCCCATAATTCTTTTAACAAACTCATTTTTGACATGGCCCCTCCATTCTACTTAAGATCCTAAAATTGTTGGGTGTAATCGCTTGGCTCTTTGATAGCCCTGTCGACCCAATAAGACGGACGATCTATTTTAAACTTTTTATTCAAAATGTCTTTATTTAATAATCTTAATAATAAACCAACAGGAGCAAAAACCACATAAAATGTCACTGTCAAAAGGACAATAGTAATACCTTGACCTATGGGATACCAAAGCTTGGTAATTAAAACCAATAACCGTTGTAATAAAGCATGATCGAACAATGCCAGGTACAAAGAAAACACCCCGAGAACAATGGGGATAATGACCAGCGCATCCATCCCATGTTTGACATAGTGGCGCAAGCCTAAGGCGATCATGATCAAAGGAAGTATATAATTTAACATGGATGGTTTTTGTGTTTGGTTCATAGCTAATCCAGGATCGTTGAGATATCTTCTTTCTTATATTTATCTTGATCAGGCTGTTTTTGGCGTTCGAACAGATAATTCCCGATCAATAAATGATCGATATCCGTGCACATAAAACAACGGTAAGCATCCGAGGCCGTAGCCACAATGGGCTCGCCCCGGATATTAAATGAAGTGTTAATGATCACCGGGCATTGTGTTTGCTTATCGAATTCTTTGATGATCCTGTAAAACAAAGGATTATCTTTCTCAGCCACTGTTTGAACGCGGGCTGAATAATCAACGTGAGTCACCGCAGGGATCTGGGAGCGTTTGACCTTTAATTTGTCTATACCTTCCAATGTTTCTTCGGTCTGCCCTTTGATTCTTTTATCCTCTTTAACAGAAGCGACCAAAAGCATATACGGACTCTTGATGGGTATATCAAAATATTCTGCAGCCTTTTCTGCCAAGACACTGGGCGCGAACGGCCTGAAAGATTCACGGAATTTAACTTTTAAATTCAAGGCAGATTGCATCTTTTCAGAACGCGCATCCCCAATAATGCTGCGGGCCCCTAAGGCACGCGGACCAAATTCCATTCGTCCCTGGCAAAGGGCCACTATTTTTTCTTGATTTATCAAAGCAGCGATCTTAGCCGGAAGCTCTTGATCAGAAACATATTGATAAAGCCAGCCATTAGCATCTGCCAAAGCTTTAACATCCGTATCAGGCAAAGGCCCCAGCAAAGACCCTTTTTGCGTATCATTTAGATTATCCGTTGACCTTGGCTTATTTAAATGCTGATACCAGGTCAATAATGCAGCTCCCAACGCCCCTCCGGCATCGCCGGAAGCAGGCTGGATCCATACATCTTTAAACGGCACTTCTTTTAAGATCTTGCCATTCCCCACACAATTAAGAGCAACCCCGCCGGCTAAACATAAGTATTCCTGTTTAGTAAGTTTGTAAACATGCCAGGCGATCTTGACCATGATCTCTTCCGTCACCTCCTGGATGGAACGGGCGATGTCCATATGCTTTTGGGTAATAGGCCCCTCGGGTTTTCTAGGAGCATCACCAAAAAGGCGATGAAAACGTTCATTAGTCATTGTCAAACCAACCGGATAATTAAAATAATCTAAATTTAAACGGAAAGAACCGTCAGGTTTGATATCGATCAATTCTTTCTTGATAAGGTCCACATATTTGGGTTCTCCATAAGGAGCTAATCCCATCAATTTATATTCGCCAGAATTAACACGAAATCCGACGTAATAAGTAAATGCAGAATAAAGAAGTCCCAATGAATGCGGAAATTTGATCTCACTGCTTAATTCGATGCGATTATCTTGACCCACCCCAAAACTGGTCGTTGTCCACTCACCCACCCCATCCAAGGTAATGATCGCTGCAGCCTTAAAAGGCGACGGGAAAAATGCTGAAGCAGCATGGGATTCATGATGCTCAGGAAATACGATCTCACGATCAAAGTTCAATTCTTTTCGAATGAGATCTTTAATAAATATTTTTTCTTTGAGCCATACCGGCATGGCTTTCAGGAATGAGCTCAAGCCCTGCGGCGCATAGGCCAAATAGGTCATTAATAAACGCTCAAATTTTAAGAATGGTTTTTCATAAAAAGCCACATAGCTCACATCCTGAATGCTAATACTCGCTTCTTTAAGGCAATACTGCACAGCCTGAGACGGAAAAGAAGCATCATGCTTTTTACGCGTGAAGCGTTCTTCCTGGGCAGCCGCAATGATCTCACCATCACGAACAAGGCATGCCGCGCTGTCATGATAAAACGCGGAAATGCCTAAAATGTAAATGTTTTTAGGATCAGTCATCATTAATACGTCCCACGCGCTTTTAAGAAGTCCCGCATCCCTTCCCAAGTGGTCCGAGATTGTGTGCAGGTTAACCCGTGATACTGCATCAAGAAATATCTGGCATTATAATCCTGATAACGATAAAGGAGTAAGAACTTTAACCAATCTTCATCTGTTTTAAGTTGATTGGCTTCTTCCAATGTCCAATAACCGAACATCCCTTTGCTTTCTTGAGGGAAAGTTTTGAAATAAACATTAAAGAACGAAGCTGCAAACACGATCGACACGACGCAAATGACGACCCAGCACCCCCACCAGCGTTCGCAAGCCTGCCATAGGAAGAATCCACTCAAAAGACACATGAATGGCCACGAGCCTGTGATCCGCAAAGAATTAGGTAATTCAGAATTAGTCAACGCTGCGGGTACCACTCCTATCAAAATATTAAATACCAAGAATAGAATAAACTGTTTCTCCAAGAACAAGGGATTGTCATTCCTGAATTTCTTCATTAAAAGCATCAATAAGCACATCAAGCCAAAACCTAAAGCAGTGATATCCAACCAGCTTAAAATACCAAAATGCCGGGTGGAATGAACATACGACGGGTCTCCTGTTAAGAATAAAAAATCCCATCTAAAATGAAGTAAATAATTATTGATGAAGATCTCAATGATCTCTTTAAGGCTTCCTGAACTATGGATGGCATTCAAATACCCTTTAGAAAATATACTGATGGCATTAAATCGGGATTGTATCTCTCCGCTTAATGTTTTCTGTACCAAAGGTATGATAGGAAGAACCATGGCAAGGACAAAGCATACCCATGATCTTAACGCTCTTGGTTTTTTCCATTGAGCATAAGCGATCAAGGACACGATCATTAATGGCGTCTGCAGCCTAAAAGGAGGATAGGAATAGATCGCCGCGGCAAAACATAGGCCAGATAAGACAGTAAAATGAATTTTAGAAGATCTTAAAAATAAATATATCCCCCAGATCAAAAATGTGACCGAAAATAACGATTCAAAGGCAACCCGGCTGACCCCCCATGTCCAGGGAGAAAGGCTCGCCACAGTTACAGTCAACAAGGCGTAACGCCATCCAAAGAATATTTCAGCTAAAAAATATAGCCCTACAATACCCAAAAGATGCACAGTGACGCTCATCGCCCTGAGGCTCGCCACAGAATAGCCGAATAATTTAGCCCAAAGGATAGCTGGATAAATATAGGTGGGTGGTTTCGGGGTCCCGTAATTTAAGCTGGAGAATAATGGATGTGGAACATTGTGTGCATCCACTCCCTCTGTCGTCATGCACCCTATGTCCACGGAACTGCTCATTTCATCCACATGAAAACCATAGGGAACACTGCCCAAGCGATAATAAGATAATGCGCATGCTGATAGGCTGATGGCGCTTAAGCAAATTAAGGAAATAGAAATGATGGTATTTTTCAACAGGAAGAACCCTTATAAGACTTGAAACAAAGAAAAAACTTCATTATCGTAAATCTTTTTTAAGATCGGAGTATCTCCCGGAGGTCCGTAGTATTTCATAAAGACCACATAATCCACCTTGTATTTTAGAATGGCGGTCATCACCGAATCATCCACAGGGTCGCCGGTAAAGATCTTAAATGATTGGATGTCCTTCATCCTGTTATTCCATTCCACCGCTGCCGCGTAATCAAAACCTATGATCCCGCAATCGCGCTGGCAGACCAAGACCTTTCTTTCTGAATGGATACGAAAACCACCCATTTCCATGTCATACGGGGTCAAGATCAAGGCATCTTTAGGTGTGTGGTCACGAACATACAGCTGCATGTCCTTCCAATCACGCAGCATTTGCCAGGCGCCAGAGCCGGATCTCTCTAATTCCAAATATTCGTAAGCATTTAAAGTGCAAATGATCAATGAGCCTACGATGGGCACAATGATCAATAAGCGGCGAAGCCATTGATGGGTATTTTTGATCAATAATATTAAAAAAACCACTCCCATCACTGAGATAATATAAACGAATCTCTGCCAGTATACAGGCACCTTGGGAGAATGACTTAGATCTAGCCCCAAGTAATAAAGAATGAACGCCAACATGAGAAGAAAGATCCCTCCAATGATCATTTTCCTCGATCTTGTTGGCGGCTGGATCATTGAATTGATGATAAATACCATGCTTGTTATCCCAAGGAAAAATGATCCGATAAGATCTGTCCCGCAAGCTAAGACTAAAACCGACGCAGAAAGGATCAACCAGGGCTTAGAATTATTGATCTGATTACACGCCCAAACCGTCGTATAACCCATGATAAAGAAATGCATATATTGCGCGACCCGGACTAAATTCAGGTCTAAAACAAAACGGCTAGGATGAACATAATCAAAATAATACACTACTCCGAGTAAAACCCAAGAAAGCCCCATGATGGATTGCACTTTTTTATCCTGGCGGAACAAAGGATTAAATACCAGATGGAACACATAAAGTCCCATCAAGAATAGATAAGGAGCAAAACCACTCAACCATAGATGGATATCACTGAAAACCCTTCCTACCGGAACGCCTCCAAAAAAATAGTTTTGAGGGCAGGAAACCACATATAGAGGCATCCACTCACTCGCGGGTACTGGATGAGCCAGTTCTCTGGAAATAGAAATAGGGATCTGCCAGCATAAGAAAGGTAATGCCGCCAAAACAAAAACAAAACCTGTTTGAAAGACCAATTTGAATCGATTGGGATGACAGAACAATAAAAAAGTCAGCATATAAAGCATGGGGAATAGATTATAAATGGCATGGGAATTGACCCCTAAGCCAAAGATCAGGGCGGCCAATAAATAACGGTCTTTATAAAAATAATAGAGCCCCGCGAACATGAACATAAAACTGAATTCTTCATGGCAAAAACTGCGGTAAAGGAATTCATCCGTGCGTCCCAGGAGAAAGAATGTTGCAGTCGTGCATACCGCAGTGAAAATGCTCCCGCTGATCAATAACCACAGACGATAGACCAGATAAAACATCACATAGCGTGAGATCAAAAAAAGGACCAGATACACGGCAGGGATCTGATTGATGGTAATTAATTTGGCCAGGACCGGGTAAAGCCAGCAGGTAAAATACTTGGTCGCACCTTCCACATAATAATCGCCTTTATATAAAGTAGGATCGATCAGGTGTTTAAGGATGGGTATCTCTAAATGCTGGTCATCCCAGCCGTAAATATAGGGACTCGTTGACAAATAAGCCAACAAAAAGAGTAAGGCAATAAAGAAATCGTTGCGTAATATTTTTTTCATTGGAAATAAATATATCATAAACTCAAAAGAAACGCACTTGAGCTTTAAGATATTGTCCTATCACTTCATCACTTTGGTTTTGTAATTTAGGATCTATCTGAATGGCCATTTTTAAGAGGCCCATGGCCTGCTGAAAGAACTTCTCATGATAAGCAGCCACCCCCGCGTAATAATAAAAAATGCCCTGTGTATCCAGCCCTTCATTCAAACCGCTTATGGCTATTTTAAATAATTGATCATAGGCATTTGTTTTAAATAAACTATCCATCAAAAGGATATACGCTTCTGTCCGTCCTTCTTTAAGGCCCTGGAGATAATCATACGGATCCCCCTGCTTGCTTACCCGCACATCATTGTAGACTTTAGACCTTGATAAAAGAAGAATGGTTTTAATGGGCGGCTGTTCAATGGCTTGGGTCAGATAATTTTCAGCTTGGAGGTATTGGGCTTGGCTGTAATAGATGACCCCCAGATCGTAATAGGGCCAAAAATAGTCAGGATTAAGCACTATCGCCTGCTTGTATGAGGACACGGCTTGATCTCGCTCTCCTAAACGTTCATAACAAAATCCCAACATGCCATAGGCTTCAGCTTTTTGGAAGGCAAAGAAATCAGCTACTGCCTTATGATAGTAGATGCAGGCCATCAATTTAAAACGGTCATAAGGCTCCTTATGGTCGACAAATTCAGCAAAATAGTCAATGGGCGGTGTCAGGCGGCTCATCGTCTGAGGAACGGCATTGCCCATCAATTGATGATGATCCAAAACATGCCATACTAAAAGAAAACAGGCCAAATAGAAAATAAAAGTCCTGGTCAGGATGAATTTCAAACATTTTATCCATGGCGTTAACATTACTT
>Ga0206797_1024_pt1 | contig 42300 bp, 28 predicted proteins | sample Alteio_BWOrgCont_69_FD_152894 | JGI IMG/M metagenome (GOLD analysis project Ga0206797, IMG submission 152894) | Enriched cells from forest soil in Barre Woods Harvard Forest LTER site, Petersham, Massachusetts, United States -... | ecosystem: Environmental > Terrestrial > Soil > Temperate forest >...
AAAAGACGAAAGTTTTTTTCCCGAATTTAAATGGCGTAAGAGCAATTGCCGCTTTGATGGTAGTTGTAGCACATATAGAACTCCATAAAGCTAATTTTAATATTCCAAGAATCGGCGGTGTTAATTTTCTTAATTTCGGAAAAGTTGGGGTAACCATCTTCTTTTCGTTAAGCGGATTTTTGATTACCTATTTGCTGCTCGAAGAGCGGAAAAACTATGTGAAGGTAAATTTCCAAGCGTTTTATGTAAGGCGTATGTTAAGGATATGGCCCTTATATTTTCTGATCATAGTTTTTGGATTTTTTGTTTACCCGAAACCCGCATCGTCGGAGGCTTTATGGCTTTCCATATTTTTTCTGCCTAATCTGGCATTCGTTTTAAATTTATTGCCTGCAGTGTTTGATACCATATGGTCGATAGGTACCGAGGAGCAGTTTTACATTTTTCATCCCCATTTTTTCAGGATCAAAAAGGTGGAGCATATACTTTATGCCCTTATACTTTTTATAATCGGCTTTTTTATTTTGGACGGACCTATAAAGATTTATAGTCATCACAGCCACGTAGGAGAGGTGCTGGCCCAGCTTTTTTATTATGCACGTTACGACAATATGATGATTGGGGCCATCGTAGCGGTTTTGTACTTCAATACCAAAAACAAAACTTTCAATTTCAAATTTCAAAAAGCATTCGACCTGCTGTTTAATAAATACGTACAGGCAATAATGCTGGTGCTATTTGTTGGTTTTATCTATGTTTATATCACCTGGTTGCCGCCTCAGGGCGATTTGGTTCTTTCCATTCTGTCGGCATTTTTAATCATCAATCTTTGCGAAACCTCCACCAGCATTTATTCTTTAAGTAATAGTAAATATCAATTTATAGGCGGTATATCTTACGGGATATATTTGCTGCATAAGTTCCCGCTGTTCCTTGTGCTTTACCTGGTAAAAAACTACATGGGCGGTACATCGTTAGTTATTCAAAACGTAGTGATTTACGCCGGTACATTTGCGGCCACTATCGGCATTGCATCGGCATCTTATTATGGTTACGAAAAGCATTTCCTTACACTAAAGAAGAAGTTTCAGCGGATTACGCAGTAAGCTATTTCAGCATCTATCTATAAGAAAAAATGACAGTGACAGTGATTTTTTTTCAGTAATACTGAAAATTTTTCAGTAAATAAACTGTTAGTGTTGCAAATTCAGGGACTGGCATTTTACTTGTTTGACTATTGGCAATAACAGTTTTAAAGATTAATTAATATCAGTCAATTCAATTTAAACATTTAGGAGGTCAAACTATGACATTGGTTAAATTTAATCCTGAAAAAAGGGACAATGCATTATTGCCAGGCTTTAATGACATTTTTGAAACTATTTTTAATGATTCTTTTCTTTCTGACAGAATGGTTACCCGTGTGCCTGCGGTTAACATCAGTGAATCTGCTGAAAATTTCCACATTGAGCTTGCAGCGCCGGGCTTAAAGAAACAGGATTTTAAGATCAGCGTTGACGATAATGTGTTGAATATTTCAGTTGAACGGCAAACTGAACATGCCGAGAACGACCGGAAATATAACAAAAGAGAATACAGCTACAGTTCATTCGTTCGTTCATTTACGTTACCGGATATTACCGATCAAAGCAGGATTATGGCTGCCTATGAAGACGGTGTATTGAAAATTGATGTGGCTAAAAAAGAAGAAGCCAAATCTGTAAGCCGTCAGATTGACATTCAGTAAAAATATTTAGACTAATGAGAGAGCTGTTCTGAAAAGGGCAGCTCTTATTGTATGTGGAATATAGCAGAGCGCTCTACTAGACCTGAAGAGACTTAATATGGCACCAAATTTTTATATAACATTAAATTTAATAACACCGGACGGGTTTGAATCATACGGTAGATTTCTTTTGGGTAATGACAAGCACGAGGCAAATCAAATTTTTAAATTACTAAGGGGCAATGAACTCGTTTCTGAAAAATCAGTATTATCGATGGATCTAACGGAAGATTATAATGGAATACCAATCCCTATTAAAATGATCCACTGTTCGCTGGATGAACTCGCTCATAACACAAAAATCATAAGCCGGGAAGTATTTAAAAGAATTCATTTAAAAACTAAATGACCTGGGCGAAATTATATCAGCTTTGTGCCGACACCCTGTCAAGGCATTGCTGCAGTACAACGGCAAATTTTTCGTCGTTTGGCGGGGCAAATATGGTGTTGTGTTCGCCGGGGATATCATGAACATTGACGCCTTTGAGCGCAAATTCGCGCCAGCCGAGGTAATCAAAATCGGCCATATAAAATGTTCTTTTCTGTGCTTTGAACAGGTCGACAGTTATATCAAGCGGTTTTTGATAGTAGTTGCGTTTTGCTTTGGCGCTTGCCTCATCAATTTCGTTATCATAAGCAAAAAAGCCTTCGTGCTTTTGTTCGCCACCCTTCACCTTCCAGAAAAGCTTTATTATCCGGCGTTTAATAACCAGGGTTTTATACTGAAATTGCCTTTTCGGATCTTCGGCCAACAGCACAAAGCTGTGAAGCAACTGCATTATAAAATAACGGATACGGTTAAATGTTCTTTTCCAAAAGGGATCAAAAATATTGGTTTGCTTGGCATACGTATCAAAAACAGCCAGCATCTTTACTTCTTTACCCATCGCCATTAGCTGGTGAGCCATTTCATAGGCAATGGTTCCCCCTAAAGAATAACCGGCCAGGGCATACGGGCCAGTGGGATTTTGTGCTATAATTTCGGCAATATAATTGGCCGCTATTTCTTCCATCACATCTAAAGGCTCATCTATTCCGTTAAGTCCTCTAGCCTGCAATCCGTAAACGGGCTGATCCTCGTCCATGTTCATCGCAAGGGCATTAAATAGCAGCACATTTAAACCTGCGCCGTGTACAATATATAACGGCATCTTTGAGCCCTGTGGCTTTATCGGCACCAGCGACTCCCAGGTGATTGACTTGGCATCAACATTAAGTCTTAATGATAATTTTTCAATGGTCGAATGTTCAAACAATGTTGCAAGGGGGAGGCGCTTGCCGGTAACTTTTTCGATGCGGGCCATTATTTGCACTGCAACCAATGAACGGCCGCCAAGCGCGAAAAAATTGTCAAAAATGCTGATCTTTTCGATCCCCATTAATTCCTGCCATATTTCGGTTACCTGTTTTTCAACGTCGGTGCGCGGGGCAACATATTCGCCGCTGCGATTAACTATGTTATAGTCGGGCTTTGGTAATGACTTGCGATCTGTTTTTCCGTTTGGTGTTATCGGAACCGAATCTATTAAAACAAAATCATCCGGTACCATATATTCAGGCAGTACGGCTAACAATGCCTGCTGCCAGGCATCTGTTTTCGATTTGAGATCATCAGCAGGTTCCTCTGTTGTTAAAACCACATAGGCCACAAGGCGCGGATCGCCGGGTGTATCTTCCCGTGCAATAACAACTGTTTCTTTTATGTTTTGCTCCTGAAGCAAGGCATGTTCTATTTCCTCCAGTTCGATACGGTAGCCCCGCACTTTTACCTGGTGATCCATCCGGCCAAGACACAGTATGTCGCCGTTATCCTTAAACTTTCCAAGGTCGCCTGTACGGTACATTTTGTCCCCGGGATTAGTTGAATAGGGGTCGTCAACAAAACGTTCTGCGGTTAATTCGTCCCGGTTTAAATAGCCTTTGGCGACGCCCTCGCCGCCGATAATAATTTCACCAATTGAACCGTCCGTTAAATTATTTAGATCATCATCTACAATATAAACCTGGGTATTAGCTATCGGACGGCCAATGGTGATATCTTCATCGTTTTCAATAAGTTTTACGGTCGACCATATCGTAGTTTCAGTCGGGCCATACATGTTCCACAATGCGCTACTGCGAACCGTTAGTTTATTTACCAGGTCTTTCGGTAAGGCCTCTCCTCCGCAAAGTATTTTTATGGGTAAATATGCCTCCCAGCCAGCCTCAAGCATCATACGCCAGGTATAGGGCGTGGCTTGCATAAAGCTGATGTTTTCATCCTTAACCAGGTCAAGTAACAAACGTCCATCTTTTGCAGTGGCCGAATCTGTCAAGATAATTTGAGCTCCGCTTATGAGCGGCAAATACAGCTCGAGCCCGGCAATATCAAACGAAATAGTGGTAACTGCCAGTATTTTGTCATTGGCGTTCATGCCGGGTTCTTTTTGCATGCTCAGCAAAAAATTAACCAGGTTATAGTGTCTTATTTGAACGCCTTTTGGTTTCCCGGTTGAGCCTGATGTATAAAGTACGTAAGCCAGGTCATCGCCGGTAACGGTCATTTTTGGCGCGTCGGGTGTATATTCACCAAATGCGGCCCAGGCGTCTTCGATCAATATTTCGGTTGCTTCCGAATTAAAATGATTATGATATTTTTGGGATGTCAGCAGGATCTTCGCGGACGAATCTTCCAGCATAAATTCAATCCTGTCTTTCGGATATTCAGGATCAAGGGGAACATAAGCCGCGCCGGATTTCAGAATAGCTAAAAGGGATATGATCATTTCAGGTGAACGGTCAACGGCCAAAGCCACGATGTCGCCTGTTTGTACATTATGATCAATTAATAATTTGGCAAGTTTATTGGAGCTTTCAAACAGCTCTTTGTAGGTAATGTTGCGTCCATGAAATTTAATTGCCACCTTTCCGGGATATTTTCGTGCGCATTCATCAATAAAATACGGAAGCGCCGTCTCTTTTGGATAGTTCACAAAAGTGTCGTTCCAGCTATTTTTATTTTCGATATGTGCAGGGGAATTCATTTCTGGTATCTCGGAATTAATTTCGTCTCTAAAATTTAAAATCTGGCTATAAAAAGAGTTAGCTTTTCAAAGCCCGGCATCTGAAAAATATAATAGTTATACGTATTATTCGGCATTATGGATATGCGGCGTGTGAATAAATTTTTTATTGGCGCCTTTAAGTTTAAATAACAACGTAAGCATGGTAAAAAATATCATCGGAATTTTTACCACAGCGCCTAAAAGCTTGTCATTATAAAAACTTGCGGGTATAGCTATTATGATACTTACGTAACAACAAACAGTAGCAGCCAGCCATAAGTGCCAGTTGGGCCCGATACCCGGGGTTACCAGTGAAAATAACAGCATAAACGGCATTAGGCCAAGCATCAGTATACGGGGCAATATGGCTGTATGATAAATTTCATTAAAATAATCAAAGTTACCACGCGCAAAAAGCTCGGCGAACCCGGTCATTCCATACTTTTTTAGCAAATTAAACTGGGCCGACAGCCATCTGCGTCTTTGCTTTTTAAATACTTCGGGATTACTAACTTTTTCATCATAAATTAAAGCGTCTTCGCTATAGGCCACGCTTATTTTATTACGGGTTAGCAGCAGGCCCATTTCTTTATCGAAACCGCCAACCGCATCTATTTGAAGCATTACGTCCTTAAATAATTGATATTCAAGCGCCATGCCCGATCCTATAATGGCTGCGGAAAGGTTAAATACGCGTTGCGACTTACGGAAAATATGGTTATTAACCTCTTCGCTTATTGCATCCAGTATGGCAACAGGCGTATTGGTGTTTTTTGCAACCCGATGGCCTTGTATAACGCGATTCCCGGCTTGTATATAATCGTTAATCTGGTATAAGAAATCAGGCGCAGCAACATTATCAATATCAAATACGACGGCCGCATCAAAATCGTCTGTAGTGTTTTCAATAGCTTTGTGTAAGGCTTTTGATTTGGTACTGCTTTCAAAAACAACTTCAACTACCTGTAAAGGCATTTGCTTTAGTTTTTGTACCGTTTCGGGTTTTAAGGAATCAGCGATTACGCAGATATGAAATAAATCTTTTGGATAATCAATCGTAAGCGCGCAGGCAGCCGAATTTAATATAATTTCATCCTCTTTATAGGAGCATATATAGATAACAAATTTGGCAAGCGATTTACTTGAAGCCGGTTTTTTGACAGTTATTAATTTGCCCGCAACCGAAAAAACAAAAAGGTATAAACTATATACCCCGAGGTAAACAAAAATTACGCTGGTAACTATTGATACAATGAACTTTACAACTTCCATATGTAAGGTACTTGTACGCATATTGCGCTTAAATGGTGCGGTTATTCGCATTTTTTTTGCGAATAATTTCACATTTGTTTTTTATCAAGATTTATCCTTAACAAATCTTTTATTTCGGTTATGCGATGTTCCCACGTGTTTTCTGCAGCAACCTCCAATCTTTTTTGCAATAGCACATCGGTATCCTGTAAAGCCACCTCAATTGCATCCGAAAATTCCTTTGCATTTTTACAATACGGAACGGTATCCATCGTAAAGTCTTTCAGGTCGTCGTTAAAATCTGTCGACACCACCGGCCTTCCCGAACCAAGGTATTCAAAAAGCTTTAACGGAAAAATGTCATTGCTTACCTCGTCCTTTTTAAAAGGAATTATAGCTACGTCAAATCCTTTTAATACCGATGGCATCAACTCATAAGGTACTGGCCCTTTTAAAAACAGGTTGGGCGCAGCGTATTCTTCTTCTTTTATATAATACCGGTCAATCGGGCCGATGAATACAAAGCTTTTGTCGGCATTAGTTTCGAACAGTTCGCGCACTAAATCGTAGTCTATCCGGCGTTCTATCGCTCCAAAATATCCGATGACTGGCTTTTTGATACCTGCTAAAATTTCCGCTTCGGGCAAATCGGGGTCAAGTGCTTTTTGGCTGTGGCCGATATTTGCAGCATTAGGTATAAAAAACGAATTGCTATTCAGTAGGGCTTTTTTATTGCGCAGTTCTTTGCTGGTACAAATAACCAGGTCGACCGCTTTAACTAAAATATCCTCCGAAATTAATCCATGTTTGGTTTGATAGGGCTCTATTATCGGATCAACGCAGTGGTAAACCGTTAAATCGGGATTTATTAGTTTATGAAGCGTGGGAAACGAAAAATTATAGGAATTTATATAAATGTAGTTATTGATACTGAACTTTTTGATCACCTTTCTCAGGCGATTCCCGACAATTAGCTGGTTAAGCTTTAATGCCAGGCGATATAACGGTCCTTCGGGCAGCATATTTATGGAAGGAACGGGAGGGGTAATAACAATTTTTAAATTAGGCAGCTCAGTTTCAATCAGACTATTGGATGACGAAAAAAAATGCGGCTTTCTGACATCGAACTCCGGCGTGTTCCTGAATTTCAGATAGTCCTTCCAGGTATAGGGCCTATCTACGTAATAAACATAGTTATCCTTTGCTAAATGTTTGGCCATGGTATAATTGGTAGATTCCAGGCGGCCATCAAATTGCATTTGCGAAAAGATGATGATATGTTGATCCTTAAGGCTCATGGTAAAATCAGGGGTACTTATTTATCGTAACAATATTACGGTGTTCCGGCGGTTTTTACCTTCACCCTGGTAAGAAGGCTGAGTACTATTAACCTGGTTTCGGTAAATCCTATTTTAATTATATCCACAAGCGTAAAATCCAGCGTTTTTTTCAGTTCCCAATAGCCATAAAATACACCCGCAATAAACGTAAAGATGGATGCAATTGCCACACCATAGATGTTGTGGAAAATATAGATCCCTAAAAAGTCTCCCGCAACATTTACTACTAACATCAGCATCACTTTTGTCATATTTTTTTGCGGCTTGTTTAAAATATCCAGTGTGATCCCGAAGAAGCGATCGACCGGCAGTAAAATCGCGAAGCACATAAAAATTCTGAATGTATTGGCGGCCGCAGTGTCGAGGAATTTTTTCCCGCCAATTAAATGAATTACCAGGTCGGCGCTCATGAAAGCCGCAATTGAAACGGGTATCAGCAGAACGGTTAATATACCCGCATATTTCTTCATGATATAGGTCATTTCCCTTTTATCGCCATTTTGTATGGATGCTGACATGGAAGGTAATGCCGTAGCAATAAAGCTCCTAAGCGGAATTTCAATCACCTCCATTAGGCGCTGCGGGAGGTAGTAAATACCAACAACTGATGGATCGGCAAACATAAATTTTATAATAAAGGTATCAGAACCCCTAAGCAGGTACGAACTGATTGAAGTGGCAACGCTGAATTTGCCGAAATGAAACATTTCTGTGATAGTGGCCCATGTATTTTTGGTTATCGAAATAATTTTAGCCCAGCCGGTAAGTATGGAAAATAAGCTGGTAAGGCATGTACAGGTAAAATAAGCATATATAACCGACTGAAAATAAGTGTGATGTGAAAATCTTAAAATAATAATAGCCGTTAAAAAAGTGCCCTGGCCAACCAACTGCAAAAAGAAAATACGGTCAAAACGTTGTTCGGCCTGCAAAGCCCACAACGCAACGCTTGACGGCAGGGTACCAAAAAAAATGATGCCGAACCACCTGATAGTAATTTCGGTGGCCGGATCTCCATGATAAATAAAACTGGCGGACAAGCTTATAACCGCTAAAATAGCCGTTAGCGCAAAGGCCAGCACCCAGGTGGAACCGGCAACATTTAACGCTCTTTCTTTGCTTACCCCGGCCAGGAATTTTACCATTGACGTTTGTAAAAAACCACTTCTTATCAAGGTAGCAATAGTAAAGGATATTAGAAACAAGATCCAGTTGCCAAAATCGGGCTCAGAAAGGTTACGGGCAAGCAGGGATACGGTAACCATTCCCATAACCGGCATAACGGCATTGCTGGCTAATGACAATGTATGTTTGTTCATTAATTTTTTTAGAATGATCATCAGACTTTTTGCCAGGTTGCGGTTTCAAAATTGTATTTTTTAATAACCCGTGCCGGGTTGCCCACAGCAACAGAAAATGGAGGTATATCTTTCGTGACTACACTACCCGCCCCAATCACTGCATGTTTACCGATTGTTACGCCGGCAGTAACCACACAATTTGCGCCTATCCACACATCGTCTTCAATAGTGATCTGTTTGGTTACAACTTTCTGAACACGAGGGGGCATGGTCACATCCTCGTACCCATGATTAAGGCCCGAAATAACTATATTTTGCGCCAGCATTACGTAATTCCCCATTTTTACCGGGCCGATAATAACATTGCTTAAGCCAATTCCTGTGTTATCGCCAATTATCACAGCGCCAACACCATTGTTGATGGTGGCAAAATCTTCAATTATGCTCTTTGAACCTAACACGAATTGATTAAAGGGAAAAACATCCATCCTGGTATTAAACCTGATGATAGCGCCGTTTCCTTTTTTATGAAAGAATGGGTTAACGAATAACCGCACCCATAACCGGGGCCTGGCCTGGCCGCGGGGTATTAAAAGCCAGTGGACAATTTTTTTTAACCGGGGATTTGATTTAACAGCAGATAGTAATTGCATTTTAAATTTTAATTATTTTCAACTTATTAAACCTAACCTGTTAATGGCTGCTGTAATTTTTGTTGTTCAACATCTAATCGCATCGTAACACTCATAATAGCGATAGCTAAATAGAATAAAATGTTAGACGGGTATTGTACGAATGCCTGCTGAGGATAGTTGCCGATATTAAAAGCAAATATGATTAATATCATTGCCAGGCAATAAGTTTTCAGTGTGGGGTCCTGAATAACATAGTAATAATATATTCCCCTGTATAAAACAACAAAATTAAGGACGCAAAAAAGCAGTAGTCCGAGCCATCCCATTTCTACCGCCACCCTTACGTAGCCGCTATCGGGCGGGAATTTGGCCAGATAGGAGTTAGGCGCAAATCGCTGTCCCCAGATACCGACAGAGCCTAGGCCGCCGCCTATAGGGTGTGATAAAATATACGGTTTGATACGGGCCTGGTTTTGAGCCCGCACATTAAAAGACGCATCCTTAGTGGGCCTGAAGGCAGTTTGAAATCTTACCAGGGAGGCGTTTGATGTGGGGATATTGATTAAAAAAAACAGGAAGAGACCCGCCACTACAACAAAGGTCAATATCTTTCTGTTAAATTTTAATATGGTAAGCATTACCATTGCTGCCGGGATCAACACGTATGCGCCCCTTGTACCCGAGTATAGCATTACCCAGATAAAAAAAGCCATCATAAAGCCAAGGATTACCTTTTTATAAGTTTTTAAGTTGCCTAGCAAAAGAGTGAAGCACAATAAAGAAGCCGCTACCATGTTATAGGCAAAAACAACAGGGTCCGAAAAAATACCGAACTTCCGCATATGCCCGTTAATAAACAGCAGGCTGACCCGTAACGGGTCGGCTGTTAGCCAATGCAATTCAAACTGAAAGAAGCCAAAATTTTCCTGTTGAAATGCAGACAATGCACCTACAAGTGCCAATGCGAGCCAAATGATTATTAATAATTTTATGAATCCTTTCGACCGGATCTGGAAAACAAATACATAATACAAAAGCAAAATGAAACCGACGGTGCGCACGGTATAAAGCCAGGCAAGTGTTGATGCCGCTGCCGGATTGAAAAATTCGAGCAGGTTATAGGCAAGCCACATCAGGAAGCACCAGGAGATCGGGTCATTAAAGTAATCCCATCTTTTTTCTGTTTTTTGTTTAACGAAAAAACCCAGGATAAGCAGGTAAGTTAGCAGGTCCATCACCAGGCCGATGGGTGTTTCTTCCGGCAAAACCCTCGACAGATCATTAATCAGAAATGATATGACGATGAAGACAATAATGCCAAACTTAGGATACGCCACCGTTGCAAATACCACCGGGATACCCACAATTAAGCATAGCAGCAGTAATCCGTTTACCAGGCCCTGCGTACTAAATACATAGCCAACTACTAACGACGCAACAACTAAAAACAACACAACAACAGGTTTCGAAAACTTTTGAATAATTATGTTATTCAAAAAAGTTTTTTTGGGTGCTGTATTTGCAATTGGATCATGTCGCATTTATGATGCCGCTAATCGTTAAAAAAATAGGATTTTAAAAAACCAAACAAAAACGCTGATAAAAGCCACAGCAACGGCTATATAAAAACAATTCCGTTGCAAGGCGGTCAGTGTCTGGATTGGAGTAACCGTTTTTTTTTGGTATTCAATTTTCATCGTTTACAATTATAGCCGGTAAATAATTAAGCTGAAGGACCAATAGGTAAGCTAGTACCTTCTTTTCGGGGTATTTATAACCACTTTATTTAATATCCAACCCGAAAATTTATTATCGAGAGATTTTAAGTAATCGACGTATTGGTTTTGTGACTGCTGAATACTCTTGTTAGCCTCAAAAACGGCTATAGCCTTATTGGCAAATAACAACCATTCCTTTGATTGATTAAGGGCATCAAGCGGAGGCAGGTCAATTATTATGATGTCATACCTGGATTTCAAGTCTTCAAATTCATTTTGAATGTGCTTTTCATCATTAATTTCCAAAATGGTAACATCATCGCCCCGGTTGCCCAAAACGGTTATTGACTTAGTTCTTTCAATATAAACGCGACTTTTAAAATAGTCCTCAATGTATATTTGAGGATTAATGGTTTGGGTTATAGTAGGGTTGTTGAAGTTACCGTCAATCAATAAAACCTTTTTGTTAATGGCTGCATATGAGTAGGCCAAGCTGGTAGCCAAAAGGGTTTTCCCTTCATGCTGCGCCATACTGGTTATAGCCAATATCTTTTCTCCTTTCAGCTCCTGGTCAATTTCAAAGCGTATAGATCGCAACAGCTCTTTAAATTGCTGCATTTTATGCCTGTTCTCCACATCCCAAAGTTTTGTGAGGTCGGGTTGGTGGCCTTTTATCAGGTTTAATGAGCCAAGCAGCGGCAATTTTGTTCTGTTAACTAAATCAATTGGTTGTTTAATATTGTCGTCCAGGTAAAAAAGTATAAATAACACCAACAGGCATAAAACAAAACTGGTTATGCCGCTTAGTGCTATCAGCAGCATTTTTTTTGATGGCTGGGCAACATCAGGAGTGGCAACCTCAACCTGTTGCAGTTTAATTGAAAAATTCGACTGCAGGTTAGTCTGGTTATACTTATTCAGTACATCCAGATATTCTTTACTGGCTATATCAATATCAAATTCGAAAGTTTTTACCGTTGCATCAAATGGTACCAGCCGTTTATATTTGGCGGTAAGATCATTCAGCTCTTTATCAATAGATTGCACGCTATATTTAGCGAGGTCCCTTGAGACCTCGAGGGTCATCTTTTGGTGCACAAGGTCGTCCTTGCCCACCAGCGGATTGGTGATATACTTGTCTGAGGAATTGTTTATCTGCTCACTTAGCTGCGACTGTAAAGAATCAAGCGTAGGTTTATACTTAGGATTGAATCCGCTGTGTACATATTCATCATTTAAAACATGAATCTGTTCCTCCGTATTCGTGATAGACTGGTTGTACTGGCTGATGGTCGATTCAATATACTTTCGGTCCTTCGGATCAAATTTCGCATCAATATTTCTAACGGCGCCCTCATAGGCTAACTCGTCTTTTTCGGCTTGTTGTTTTTTATCCGTATAAACCAATATCTGGTCGAAAATCGATTTTGATTGCTCATCCAGGTTTAGAATATCGTTTTTTATTTTGTATTGCTGCAGTTCATCCTTTTTTTCATTCAGCGCATTTCTTTTTTCAACCAATAAGTTCGATAAAAATGTTACCGCGTTCGATTCATTTCGTTTTACGTTTACGGTATAATAAGTAATAAACTCTTTGCAAAGGGAATTCACCACAAATGCCGATAGGTAAGGATTTTCTGATGTAAAGGTGACTGATATGAAATCGCTCTCGCCATCACGTTCAATATCAAGATCTTTTCGCAATGAGCGTTCGTCATAATGCATTGAAATGAGCAGTTCATTCAACCCGTTTTCATCCTTATTGTAAAGGGACAAAGGTTCGCTGGTTTGCAATTTGGCCCGGTATACCACCAAAGCATGCTGTATGGCGCCGGGTGTTAAATTTTTAAATTGGTGGTTAAGGTGCCGGAATGGAGAGTCGCTGCTCAGATCGTGAATTATTAACTGGTACGAAACCTGGTCTATCAGCTTCTTCAGTTTAATAATCTCTGTTAAGTTGCTGAATTCACGAACGATCTCGTCTTCCTGTGCATTGGGCGTATTATCTTTATCCAGCAAGTGCCTGGATGCATCAACAATGCCGGTAGCTATTTGGGCGTTTGAAACGTATTCGTCGGAAAGATTTTTGACAAGGAAATACGCTACAATTACCGTAACCAGCGGGATGATAATTATTATATAAAGGTATTTGCGTAAAAGTGAAAAAAAAGAAGATAGTTCCATTATTTATTTAATACTCTCCAGCTTGGCTCCCAAAAGTTCCTCGAGGTTGGTCTTGGCCGTAAATACCGCCAATTCAGCTTGTACTCTAAATGAATTTTGGCTATACAAATTTGTTAGTGCTTCGTTGTAAACCTGGAATGTAGTTTCCCCTTTTTCAAAGGTATGTTTGAGTTGTTTTACGGCAGTTGTTGCATCCTGCACGGCATTTACGCGCCCGCGTAATTCAGCTTGCGCCTCTAAATAGGCAAAGTAATAGCGTTTTACCTGGGCTTCTATCGTTAAATAATATTCTTCCTGTTGCTGTTCGGCTACTTTTACGGCCTCTTTTGCATTATGAATGGTATAGGGCCTTTCAAAAAGGGATCCTAAACTAACTGTAGCCACTAATTGATAACCTTTGAAAACGGTTGGAGCGGTTAAATTAACCGTAGACTGAGGACTGTAAATATAGGAGGCGCTAAAAGCATCAAGCCAGCCGAAACTGGATTGGTGAAAGGTGCTTTTCGCAATATTAAGCTGATGATCCAGTACCTTGACCTGGGGATAATTTTGTTTTGCCGTAGCTATTAATTTTTCGAGATAAGGGTAGGATAGATCCTGGAACATGCTTTCCTGTGCGTAAATGTTCCTTGCTGAAAATAAAATAAATAAGGTAAGGCAACAAAGCTTTAATTTGTTCATTCGTTTAAACTTTTTCTTTCTGAAGCATAGCCGGAACAGTTCTAACGAGGATCTTTAAATCGAGCCACAACGAATAATTGGTTGCATAATAATTGTCTAATTTTTTTCTTTCCAGTTCAGACATGTCCGATTTTCCCCGTTTGGTGATTTGCCACAACCCCGTTAACCCAGCAGGACCTAAAAAACGCATCGACCATTCATTCGACGTCAGCATTTCGGCCTCATAAACCGGTAATGGCCTGTTTCCAACCAATGACATATTTCCTAATAAAATATTGAATAATTGTGGCAATTCGTCCAAGCTCGAATTTCGTAAAAATTTACCGAGTTTAGTAACACGCGGATCGTCTTTAATTTTAACAAATGCGGCTTTAGTGCCTCCATCCTCTATTGCGTACTGATTTTGTGTGGATAACTCGACGAGTAATTTATCTGCATCGGTGCGCATTGACCTGAATTTATAGAAATCAAACACTTTATAGCCCGTTCCAACGCGCTTGCTTTTGTAAATTATAGGGCCTTTTGACCCTAATTTTATCGCAATAACGATGGCCAGCATAATTGGCGAAGCCAGTAAAATCATGAATCCAGAGATAAACAGGTCTAAGAACCGTTTGCCGAAAGGCATTTTGTATACGATATCAACTTCTTTTGAAATTTCAATTAATTTCGGTTTAATTAATTTAAACTTCACCAGAAAGTTCAGCCGTTCGCGCAAGTCAGATAGAAGGAAAGGATAAATATAAAAATCATGCACTTTTAATTGCATGGCCCTTAGCCTGGGCTCTTTATCATTGGATAATGATATTAATACAATGATCAATCCGTTAAACAAAAAGTTTTTCTTTAACCGTTCAATCAATGAAAAACACTCACCCGCTTCATCAACTTCCAATAAAATAATTTCGGGAATAGATAGTATTGATTGATTACCCATGTAAGCTTCAAGCTCCGGCAATGAATCATTAAAAATTATTTGAAAATATTTATTGAGTTCAGTTGCTACTAAATCTTTTAATTCTAACCCTGCATATGCGATTCGGGTGTGTGAACCGGTACTTTCATTCCACTCAGTTGCTATCGGATGTGTCATAAATATTTAGAACTTGGCTAATAGCTGATTTTAATGATGTAGGATTGAATGGCTTCGGAATGTAGGCATCAATGTGGAAAGGCATGTTACTAACTTGTTTATCTAAATCATGGGCTGCTGAAAGCATAATTATTGGTATATCACGGAATAAACCGCTGATCTTAACATTTTTTATAAATGATTGGCCGTCAAAATAAGGCATTTGAAGATCGGATATAATTAACTCGGGAATGTTGCCATCCTCCAGCCACGAAAACGCATCAATACCATTATTCCTGACAATAACGTCGTAGTCTTTCGACAGAATAAAATTTAAGAGCCTTAAAATACTCAGGTCGTCATCAACAATTAGGATTCTTTTTTTCATTTTCGGGACAATCTGGCTTATGTGGCAGATTTAACCTGATTACGTATTTTTTAAATAAAAGTTTAAAAAAAAGATCTAATTACGATTATCTTTTAACTACATGTCATTTAAATTTTATAACTGTAATTTATGGTTTTCCTGATTTCTGTCTAAAACTATCTAATTCGATCGATAATAGTAAACATAATTGCGGATTTTTACTCACAATACTGCGAATAAATTATAATACGCATTATGTTTTTCGATGAATTATTTTAATACACAGTTAAAAAACTTTTATTCTGTTGTTAAAAATTAAAGGAAAAGAAACTGGTTTTGCTTATCGAAGGATCATAAGCAATGCTCGCGATATAGTCTGGTTCTAATTTGAAGCTGCTGATTAACCAATCGTCTGTGGATGATATAATATCGCTTGCAATCGTGTGTGTACCATCCAGGCCAGGCAGTGATTCAATGTTATCAACCAGGCCTTTTCCGGTTGCTTTTATCAGTGCTTCCTTGCGTGTCCACAGCAAGAAAAAGCGATCTACCGGTGTTTTTTGTTTAATGAAATTAGCTTCCGGATCACTAAAGTAATCATACATGATTTCCTTGTAGTTAAACAGATGGTTTAAAAACTCGGTATCCGCGCCGACCTCCAAATCAGATACCGCAAGCATTATCCAATCACCTGAGTGAGAGATATTAAAATGCAGGTCGGTATTGGTTGAATTTACGACGAAAGGTTTTTTGTTTTTGATGATATCGAACTTAAGCGTTTCCGGCGGCAGGCTTAAATATTTCCCCAAAATTATCCTTACGGCACCCCGGGTAATGATAAATCTGTTTTTATCATTGGTATGAAAAAATCGGCCCGCGGCTGCAATTTCTTCGGGCTGCATTATGGCCAGGCAGGCGTCAAGGGATGTTAAATTTGAGCTGACATTTATTTTCCAGGTATCAACATTGTTACCCATTACAAAGTCACAATCAATTGAATTTACCCAGGATACCTGGTCGAAATGTCCGTTGATAATTTTAATGGGGTTCATGTTATCAATAGTAATTTGTGAGTTCGGTTATAAAGTGCAAATAGATAATTGTTTTTTTGACTTTTGAATTTACCCGGTTTATTGTTTTTCTACTGCTTCGTCCAAACACTTTTGCAAAACGCCTGCGAATATTTTATCATTTGGCGTCTTGAATATAGTATTATGTTCTCCTGGAATTTTATGAATATTAACGCCTTTTAACGCATAGGGTTTCCAGCCAAGGTATTCAAAGTCGTCCATATAAAATGTACGGTTCTCGGCCCTGAACACCTCTACGGCGACGTTTTGCGGCTTCAACCGGTAATGTTTCTCAGCATATTCATTCATCTCGTCGATTTTATTTGAATAACCGAAAAAGCCCGGTTGGTTCTGATTTTTACCGTACTTTAATTTCCAATATACCCTTATTATCTTTCGTTTTAAAGACGTGTGCCGGTCGTTTATGGTGTTTCTAAAACCATTACTAAAAGTAAAAGTGTGCCACACCCGTTTTATAAAAAACCTGGTCCTTTTAATTAATTTAACAGCCAATGGGTCATAATACGGCGAACGATAAGCGTATGTGTCAAACATCGCTAACATTTTTACTTCTTTGCCCGAGGCTTCCAACTGTTTAGCCATTTCATAAGCAATAATACCTCCGAATGAATATCCGGCCAAAGCGTATGGTCCATGCGGATTTTGCTGCAGGATAGATTCGATATAATGGGCGGCAATATCTTCAATGCTGGTTAAAGGCTCATCAACTCCATTAAGGCCCTTTGCCTGCAGGCCGTAAACAGGCTGCTCGGGCGATAAGCCCATTGCGAGTGTGTTAAACAGCAGTACGTTAAGACCTGCGCCATGAACCATATAAAGTGGCATTTTAGTTCCTTCAGGTTTTATTGGAACCAACGAATTCCATGCATCCGGTTTTTCGTCGGATGCCAGCAATTCGGCTAATTTTTTGATCGTTGATGTTTCAAACAGAGCAGACAGTGGCAGCCGTTTACCTGTTTCTTTTTCGATCCGGGTCATGACTTGTACTGCTATAAGCGAATGACCACCCAGCTTGAAAAAATTATCGTAAATGCTAATTTTTTCGATGCCTAAAAACTCGCTCCAAATCGCGGCAACAAGGTGTTCAAGGTCGGTGCGCGGCGCTACATATTCGCTTACTGCCTGCGTCATTGATGCACCTTGTTTTGATAATGCTTTTCTATCAACTTTTCCGTTGGGAGTTAGCGGCATCACCGGCACAACTATAAAGTTATCCGGTATCATATATTCCGGAAGCGAGGCTTTTAACGCCTTTTTCCAGTTTTCGGCCTGTTCAGCGGCATTTATTGCTTCTTCCGGTTCATTAACGACGACAAACGCCACCAGTTTGTTAATGCCGGAATTATCGGCAACCGGAACAACGACGGCTTCCTTGACGTTCGTGCCGTTAACTAACTGAAATTCAATTTCACCTGTTTCTATCCGGTAACCTCTTATTTTTACCTGTGCATCGGCACGGCCCAAACATTCAATTTCACCGTTTTCCAAAAATTTACCCAAGTCCCCGGTGCGGTACATTTTACTCCCCGCGTCTTTTGTAAACGGATCGGTTATAAATTTCTCAAGCGTTAACTCGGGCCTGTTTAAGTAGCCTTTCGCGACGCCCTCGCCGCCGATGTAAATTTCACCGGCTAAGCCAGGGGCCAGGGGTTTTAAATTTTTATCTAAAATGTAAACGGTAGTATTGTCAATAGGTCTCCCGATAGAAATAACTCTGTCGGTTGCTTTTACCAGTTTTATGGTTGACCAGACGGTAGTTTCGGTGGGGCCGTACACATTCCATAACGAAGCAGCGCGCGGTATAATCCTGCCTGCAAGCTCCATGGGTAACGCTTCGCCGCCGCAAATAACTTTTATAGGGCTGGCTTCATCCCAGCCAGCCTCGAGCATTATACGCCACGTATAAGGCGTTGCTTGCATGACGGTGATCTTCTGTTGCTTTATGATATCAAGCAGTACCCGGCCGTCCTTGGATGCATCAGCATCGGCCAATACTATTTCTGCTCCTGTTAACAGCGGCAAAAACAATTCTAAACCCGCGATATCAAAACTAATGGTAGTTACAGCAAGCAGTTTGTCGGTTGAAGTGATTCCCGGTTCCTTCTGCATGCTGTAAAGAAAATTAACCAGGTTATGATGTGCTATCTGCACTCCTTTGGGTAAACCCGTTGAGCCGGAAGTGTAAAGAATATAAACCAGGTCATTGCCGGTAACATCAACAGCGGGATCGGCGGTAGGATATTCGTCCAGCGTTAGCCATAAATCCTCAATCAGTAGTTCGTTAACGTTTGACTGATAAAGGCCCTTATATTTTTTGGAAGTTAGCAAAAGAACAGCCTGCGAATCAGCAAGCATATAGTTAATGCGATTTAATGGAAATTGAGGATCTAGCGGCACATAAACGGCCCCGGTTTTTATGATTGCTAATAGGGCAATCACCATTTCTGCTGATCTATCGATCGCAACAGCAACTTTATCTCCTTTTTTTACATTGTTCTTTCCGAGCACAGCAGCAAGTTGATTTGCCTGTTCATTCAGTGTTTTATAGGTAGTTTTTTGTTTCCCAAAAGTGATGGCGGTTTTGTCGGGCAATTCCCCGGCAGTTTCGCTGATCAAATGGTGTAACGGCTTTTCCTTTGGATACCCACGTATTGTATTGTTCCAGGCTGCCAGTTGTTCGGTTATCTCCCCGTAATTTAATACCGGGATATTGCCTATCAGTATGTCAGGGTCGTTTACTAGTTCACGCAGTAAAAAGTCAAATTCATCCATCAGGTGTTTAATGGTCGACGCCTTGAAAAGCTGTGTATTGTACGACCATTCCAGTGTAGGGGATTCTTCTTTACCGGCTATATTCAGGAATATCTCGAAGCTTTCATATTCACGCGGATTGCTGATCAGTTTATGGTGTAATCCATAAAAATTAACATCATTATCCAGCCCCATATCAATGTTAAACATCACCGGAACCAGGGGCATCCTGGACGGATCGCGTGATATATTTAACTTTTTCAACAAGCTGCCGAAGGTATATAGCTGGTGATCATATGCATCCAGCACGGCAGTTCTTCTTTGTTTTAAATAGCTTTTAAAAGAGATATCGCTTTTCGGATAGCTTCTTAAAGCAAGCAGGTTTACACAGTGTCCTACTAATCTATAATTATCAGTAGCGGACTGACCGGCGGCCGGTAAGCCAACAATAATTTCATCCTGCCCTGTTAGCCGCTGTAAGAAAACTTCAAAAGCCGCCAACAAAGTGGTAACGAAGCTGCTGCCGGTACTTTTACCCAATTTTTTTACATCATTGGCTAATATGCTGTCTAAAACAAAATCCAGGCGATGACTTTTGTAAGTTCGGACTGCAGGACGCGGATAATCTGTAGGGATATCCATCAAATGATCGCTCCCTTTAAATTGCCCGAGCCAGTATTGTTCTGTTTCTTTGAAAGATTTGGTTTCTGTAAACTTCAGTTGTGCCAACGCGTAATCGCTAAAACGGGTTGCGGCGGGTAATTCAATAGTTTCACCGTTCGCGTAAGCTGAATAAAGTTTGCTTAAATCCTGCATGATGATCCCCATCGACCAACCGTCACATATAATATGGTGGGCGACGAATGTTAAATAGTGCTCATGCTCAGCCAATTTCAATAAAGATGTTTTAAAAAGAGGACCGGTTACCAGGTCAAAAGGTTTTAGTGCGCTTTGCTGGTTATATTTTGCTATATATTTTTGTTGTTGGTCAGCTGTTTGTGACGAGATATCTTCGCAGTCAATATCCAGCGCTAATTCTTTATAAATGCAAAGGTTTGTACAATCGGCGTTAAATGATATCCTAAGGGCCTCATGCATATTCACCACGTCCTGCAAGGCCCGCAGCATTGCGTTCTTATTAAATATACCGGTTAAAAGCAGGGACGCAGATTCGTTGTAGGCACAATTTGCTTCGTCTCCCCCAATCAGGCATGACGCCCAAATCTCTGCCTGTGATTCGGTTGCTGGTGCAATTAACGAAATCTCTGGCCCTGCAAAAGGGTCAAATTCTACCGGAAGCGCATCATAGATAAGATTATTATCCAACCTGGTTTTCATTTAATTTTACCTGTAAATATTTCCCCGGATTATTGGCGTCAACAACAAACCAACCCGGATTGCCATCCTTGTCACGACCCAGTTTAGCGCCCGGAAAAGGTGCTTCCAAAAATGGGTTTATTTCTTCTTTAATATGCTGCTGTTTTATAGCCGGTAAAAAACCCGCATCAATCAGTTCGGTAATGCTTTCGCGAAAGGCCGTGATAATTGCATCAATATCTTCCCTTGTATGGGCTTCCGTTAGAAAGCACGGGAAAAGATCCCAAATATGGATGCCCTTGCCGCGCATTAATGTAAACAGCAATTCGCCATAGGGGAGCTCTTCATTAAATTTAATTTTCCATAATGAACCGAAATGCGGTATATAAAAGGGTACACCCTCTTTTTCGCAAATGGAATTCAGTTCGGCGGCTAAATAATCAGTAAAGGCATTTAAATTCCGCTGTAAAGCAGGGCCGCGCGATTTCATATATAATAACGAGGCATTTGCAGCTGCAAGCGCCAGGGGATGCCGGACAAACGTGCCGGCAAAATAAGTGACACCTGCTTGCGGAGACGACGAATCTCCGTATTGCCATGCACCGCCGTCGAGCGCATCCATATATTCAGCTTTTCCGGCTATCGCGCCGATCGGCATACCGCCGCCGATTACTTTACCGTAGGTGCCGATGTCGGCTTTAATGCCAAACATAGCTTGTGCGCCTCCCGGGTGCATCCTGAAGCCGCTTATTACTTCATCGAAGATCAATACCGCACCTGATTTTTCGGTGATCTCTCTAACTTTTTTCAGAAACTCAACCGGCTGAAAATCAGGCCTCCTGCTTTGTACCGGTTCAACCAGTACTGCAGCCAGTTCGTGGGCCCGTTCTTCTATTATTCTCAGCGTTTCGTCGGTGCCATAATCTAAAATCAGCATGTTTTGTACCACTTCGGGCATAATGCCCGGAGCGGCGGGAATAGTTTTCAGCTTTTTAGTGCCGCGAACGATTACCTCATCATTTATACCGTGGTACGATCCGCTAAAAGCAACCATTAATGAACGGCCGGTAACGGTACGTGCAATGCGCATAGCGCCCAGAACCGCTTCGGATCCGGTATTGCACAATGCAGCACGGTCGAACCCGGTGAACTCACATATCAGTTTACAAACGTCGCCGGCAAGCTCATGCTGCGGGCCAATCTCGTAGCCATTTTCAACTTGCGCTAATACGGCCTGTTTTAATATTTCCGGCTGATAACCTAAAAAGCTTGATCCAAAACCATTTAACGCATCGATATATTCATTACCATCAATGTCCCAAACACGGCTTCCTTTAGATTTGTTTACCACAATTGGGTATACAACTTCTTTGGTCAACGGCCTGAAGCCGCTCACAACCCGCGGGTCGGCCATGTGAGAGCGATGTTTTTGGGTATATTCTTTACTGCCTTTTGTTTTGTTATTATAATCCAACGTTAGCTGTTGTAAAAAGCGCTGCTGTGTTTCGGTTAAGCCTTGTATTTGTTTTTCTATGCGGGCCGTAGCGCCGAACGGTTTTTTAACTTCTACCTGTTCTTCCGGTGTCAGGTCATAATGTATTCCGTTTTTTGGTTGGTTTGCAACGGGCGCCGGCGTGTGGTGATTGTTATTATTTTGCAGTACAGCTAACTGGCTTGCCAGCATTTGTATCTGTTGGGAAATTGAATCTAAAGCGGCGTTGTTGCCGCCTCCGGATGAAACCGGCGCTGAAAAATTGTTTGATTGATTAGGCGCCATTGCGGGAGTGGAGGTACCATTTTTGTATGTTTCTGCCGGTAAGTTAGCATCAATATGGTCAGCCAGCAAGTGGATGGTGTTATAATCTTCAAACAGTTTTCTGAAAGAGATTGGAACATTAAATTCTTTTTTCAGGTTCGCCGCAATTTGAGTTAACAAAAGCGAATCAAAGCCTATCTCAATAAAATTTGAATCAGCCAATGCTTCATCAACCTCAATACCGGAAGCGTCTTCAAACAATTCTTTTAGCTTAGCACTTATCTTATCTTTTCTCATCAGGCTCTCCTGTATTTGTTGTTTTGTATCTAATTGTTTATCAGTTGTTTCCAGGGGCTGACTAATTGTATTTGCCGGTAGGGCCGGGGTGAGCCAATAACGCTTGTGGTCAAATGCGTAGGCCGGTAAGTTTATTTTTAACCGGTTTTGGTTGCGATAAACAGCTTTCCAATCGGGTTCAATGCCGTTTAACCATAATTGACCCAATGCCCTTAATACGCAATAGTACTCCGTCAGTGTTTCATTTTTTTCTAATCCCGTTATAATCCCGGTTGATTTGGAGGTTACTTGCTGACGTGCCAGTGTTGCCAAAACGTTGCCCGGGCCAACTTCAAGCAAAACACGGCTCTCGTCTTCCTGAAGCGTGTCGATGACATCTGCAAAGCGTACCGTGTTTCGTAATTGATTTGCCCAGTACGCGGGGTTGGTAGCTTCCGCTTCACTCATCCATTTCCCGGTTACGGTTGACACAATAGGTTTTACAGGCGGGTTGAGTTTAATTGTTTTTACAATTTCTTCAAAAGGCGCCACGATATCATCCATCATTGCCGAATGAAATGCATGGCTGGTTTGCAGTAAACGGCCGGGAATATCACGCTCAGCTAACCGGCTCGAAAATTTTTCGATCTCGTCGGTCGGGCCTGCAACAACGCACAGCTTATTGCTGTTAATGGCAGCTATCGATAAATTTTTTGGTATGATTTCTTCTAAATATTCGGATTCGATCCGTAAGGCCAGCATGCTTCCCTTGGCAACTTCGCCAACCATTTTCGCCCTTGCGGATATCAGTTTCAAAGCATCCGCTAAGCTAAATATGCCAGCAAAATGAGCTGCTACAAATTCGCCGATGCTGTGGCCGGTTAAAACGGCCGGTTGTATGCCCCAGCTCATCCACAATTTTGCCATCGCGTATTCTATAATGAAAATAGCGGGCTGGGCATAAAAGGTGTTGGTTAAGTTTTCTGCTGCTGTCTCATCGTTCACAGGGGGATACATAATATCCAGCAGCTGCACATGCGGCGTATCCTTTAATAATCCGATGCATTCATTCACAGCGGCAGTAAAAACAGGCTCATTTTCGTAAAGCTCTTTGCCCATGTTTACAAATTGCGAACCCTGGCCGGGGAACATGAAAGCAACTTCGGATGCTTTTGTACTTAGTTTTTTGGAGGATGATAAGTCGATCTTTTCGCTATTTAATTTCGACAGTAATTCATTTCTGTCTGCGGCTATTACAAACCTTCTGGAATTAAAATCCTCCCTGGTGTTTTGTATGGTATACGCAATATCTTCAATATTAACCTCTTCGTGGTTTTCAACAAACGCGGCCAGCTTTTTTGCATAGTTGCCAATGCTCGTTTCGGTTTTTGCCGACCATGTGATTAAAGAAAACGGATAACCCGGACCTGATTGTACCCGTACGTTTTCGAACTCCTCTAAAATTACATGCACATTTGTGCCGCCAACGCCGAAGGAGCTTACGCCCGCCCTCCGTTTTCGATCCGTCTGCCAGGTTTTTAATGTAGTATTCACATAAAAGGGGCTTTCAGCGAAATCAATATTCGGATTAGCATGACTGTAAAATAATGAAGGCAGAATTTGTTTATGTTTCAGCGACAATACCGTTTTAATAAGTCCGGCTACACCGGAAGCCGCCGTTAAATGGCCCAAATTACTTTTAACAGAACCAATGGCACAGAACTGTTTTTGTTCAGACATGCCAAATGCAAGGTTAAGCCCTTCAATTTCAATGGGGTCGCCCAGCGGGGTTGCGGTGCCATGTGCTTCGATGTAGCTTATGGTAGATGCTTCTATCTGCGCATCGTTGATGGCCATTGCTATTGCACCGGCTTGTCCCTGGGCGCTTGGGCCGCCAAAGCTGCCTTTGTCGGCGCCGTCGTTATTAACACCTATACCTTTAATTATCGCGTAAATGGTATCACCATCGCGCTCGGCATCGGCCTTACTTTTTAAAAGTACAACGCCAGCACCATCGCTGAATACTGTCCCGGTTGCATCAGCATCGAAAGGGCGGCAATGGCCGTCTTTACTCATTATCGAACCTTCTTCATAAAAGTGCCCGCTTTTTATAGGTGAAGTAATAGAAGCCGCCCCGGCAAGTGCAATATCGCACTGCCCATCCCTGATGCTGCTTACCGCCTGTGTGATAGCCAGGAGAGAAGTAGAGCAAGCCGAGTAAACCGCCACAGCGGGGCCGTTCAGGTTTAGCTGGTAAGCAGTGCGGGTGGCTATATAATCTTTTTCGTTTAACAGCCGTACGTTAAATTGTCCGGCTCGTTCGACCAGGTCGGGATGGGCCAAAACGTTATTGGTGTAATAAGTATTGTAACCGCAGCCTGCAAATACGCCCACGGAGCCTGTATATTTTTGCGGTAAATAACCGCTGTTTTCCAGCGCCTCCCAGGCGATTTCTAAGAAAACGCGCTGTTGCGGGTCCATCAGCTCGGCACTGCGCGGATTAAGGCCAAAAAATTCAGCATCAAACTCATCAGCCCCATCTATTATTCCCCTTGCTTTTACATAAGCCGGATCATTTTTTATGCTTTGAGAAATAGATGGTTCCAATTCGGCGTCAGTAAAAAAACCGATCGCTTCTTTTCCTTTCGAGAGCAGACCCCAAAATTCTTCGAGGGTATTTGCACCGGGGAAACGGCCTGCCATCCCAATAATGGCTACATCGCGGTTTTCTTTTGTATCCTTATTCTTTTTGACTGTTGATATCGGGCGAATTTGATTTGTGCCGCCTATAAAAGCCGCTATGCCGTTTACCGTTGGATATTGGTATAATTTAGTGATAGGCACCTCATAATTAAAGCGTTGTTTCAATACCGCTACCGTTTTTAAGGCCAGTAAAGAATTGCCTCCTAATTGAAAGAAATTATCATCCGCACCAATTTTGTCTACCAATAGTAATTCACTCCAAACTGCAGCTATATTTTTTTCGGCAGGAGCGGAGGGTGCTTTATAAAGCGTGCTCAACTCAGGGCGATCCCGTCCCGGTGCTGGCAATGCTTTTCTGTCTACCTTGCCACTGGTAGTTTTTGGCAACTCATCCAGCCATACATAGGCGGAGGGCTGCATAAAATCCGGCAATTGTTGTTCTATGTTTTTTCTTACATATTCGGTATCAGGCTGACCTGTAGCCACCAAATACGCTACCAGGCGTTTTTGCCCGATCACATCTTCACGAGCGACCACGATAGCTTGCTGAATACCACTTAACTGGTTAAGAAATACCTCGATCTCTCCTAATTCAACACGGTTTCCCATTATTTTAACCTGGGTATCCCTGCGGCCCAGATATTCTATATTGCCATCGGGCATGTAGCGGACCACATCGCCGGTGCGGTAAACCCTTGTAGTTTTACCGGGTGTTTCCTGCCAGTCGATAAATTTTTCGGCCGTTAGCTCCGGACGGTTTAAATAGCCGTCTGCCAAACTAATGCCGCTTACACAAAGCTCACCAGTTTCGCCGAAAGGCAGTTTTTTTAATTTCTCATCCAGTATCAATATTTCTGTAGCATCAATAGCAATTCCAATTGAAGGTAATAATGGCCATTGCAGCGGATCGCCTGCTAATTTTAACTGGGTAACAACATGTGTTTCTGTAGGGCCGTATTGGTTATATAAAACACAGTCCCGCAGTGCCGAAAAGAAACGGGCTATTTGTGGGGTAATTTTTAATTGCTCGCCCGCGGTCATCACTTCCTTCAAACAGGCAGGGAAAAATTGCCCGGCATCGGCGGCTTCAGTTAAGTATTGAAGCACCACAAAAGGTAAAAATATGCGGTTTACTGAATGCTCGTCTATATAACGAAGCAGCCGGTAAGGGTCAACTCTTAAATCATCATCAACAAGCACCAATGTCCCGCCGGTTGTAAGTGTCGCGAATATTTCCTGGAACGATACGTCAAAAATTAAGGGCGCGAATTGAAGCGTGTTTATACCTGGGGCCGAAATCGAATTATTCTTTTGCCAACTTAACAAATTGGCTAAAGCTGCATGTCCCATTGAAACTCCCTTAGGAGTACCCGTCGAGCCCGAGGTATATAGCACATAAGCCGCCGAACCTGTATCCGGTAACGAATTTGTTACGATTTCATAAATTTTGTCTGAAGCGAGGATGTTGACCGAAGGGGTTTCAAAAATATCGTTTTCTGAAGTGGTTGCCAGGCAGAGATCAATGCCCGAATCGGTTATGATTTGCTGCAAACGCTCCTGCGGATAATCAGGATCAAGGGGTAAATAAGCTTTGCCGGCTTTCAAAATAGCCAGTACACTCACTATTGTTTCAATGGAACGAAAAGTGCTTACCCCTACAATCAAAGAACCCGGTGACGCTGCCGATATAGCCGCTGCCAAATTGTTTGCTTTTTGATCTAACTGACTGTACGTCAGTGTTTCAGCGCCAAATGCAATTGCCGTCGCCTGTGGGGTTTTGTCTTTTTGAAGTTCAAACAGGTGATGAATACGCATATTTCTATCAATATTCTCCTTCTTTGTTTTATCAATAAGAGTATCCATTTAGCCCTTGGAATTTATTAAAATTTGTTAACTATACACATTCGGGGCCCTGTGTTTATCCGGAAGAATAATTATTTTTTTATACGATGGGGAGGGAAATTATGTTGTAGTTTAAAGCAAAAAAGCCTGTTCCATTTAGCAGGAACAGGCTTTTTACTTTTGATTGGAATCTCCCGGCAGTACAAGCCAGCAAAAACTAATTATAGGCTTTTATTTAACAACCGTTAATCCGGATACGTTCTCCTGCGAAATCAGCTGATGTGTTGAGCTTCCAGCCTTTATGTCCTTAAGCAAGGCATCGTTGCCGGAGTGTAAAGCTATTACAGCTTCGTTAACCGGAGAATTTGGCGCAGCTGATCCATTAAACCCATTTATGATCAAGTTTTTGAAGTTATCGCACCAAATAGCATTGGTGAAATAACCGGGCAGTGATGTTCCCCAGCGCACTTCCATATCTTTTATCGTAAGTCCGTTGATATGCCCGGCATAAAGCGCAGGAATATCATGCTTAAAAATAGATAGTTTGGGGTCATTGGTAGCCCGGAGGTCAAAGTTGCCGGCATTTACATCCGTAAAAGCGCCCTTTACCAGTGTAAGCTGGATATTGTTGAAGCTGATGTCTTTCAGTGTACTTTCGGCTGATCCGTAAAGCACAATTCCTTCCTCGCCTGTGGCAATAATATTGGTAAACTTAATATTACTGAGGGTTCCCACTTCTTTGAAACCTAAACCGGGCAGTGCTGAAATGTGTATAGGCTCACCGTGTCCCCACCACTCGCCGGGATACAGGCGGGTGTCGATGATCATATTGGAGAAAACAATATTTGAAATGTTGCCCTTGCGCCGCTGGAAAATACCGATGCCCCGGTTTGACTCATAAATCCTGACATTATCAAACAATAAGTTGCCCGAGTCATGGTCATTAAATCCGTTATAACCTATCCGGATACCGCACGATCTCGATCGAAAAATGCAATTAGTAACCGTTAAGTTGTTTGTACTTATAACCGCCATACCATCATCACCCACACGTACATCGCAGTCGGCTACAATTACGTTGTTTGAATCGTACATATCTATACCGTCGCTATTAGGTACCCTTGCATCGTTGTCGATGGTGATGCCCAGCACTTTAACGTTATCGCAGGCATTCAGATCAAACGTCCAATCATTGGCGTTACGGATAATGATATCCTTCACCAGCACTTTTTTGCAGGCATGAAAAACAAGCTGCGTACCCGGTCTTTTAGTCCAATCGCCTTTCCACATTACCGGGGCTTCCTTATTGCCGTTAACCGGGGTTAAATAAGCCTTTCCCTGGCGGGTATATTTCCGGTCGTTTTCACCGCTTACCTGAACACTGTCCATGTACATAAATGCTTCGGCGCGGCCGTCTATAATCCCGGAACCTGTAATGGAAACATTCTCCGCACGATCGGCAAATATTAATCCCAGTGTTTTGCCACCGGCGCCCGAACCTGTAAATCCAAAATCAGCCTGTAACAGATAATCACTGGTGTTTTCGGATGCCAGTATTATGGCACCCGGACTAAGCTGCAAGTTAATATTGCTGAACAGCCTGATCGTTCCGGTCACGAATGTTCCCGGCGGAACAAATACGGTCCCACCACCAGCTTTAACACAGGCAGCAATGGCACTATCGAATGCTTTGGTGTCAAGGGTATGGCCGTCACCGGCAGCGCCGTAATTTTTAATATTAAAAAATCCCTCAGCTTGACCCTGCGCATAACTAAATAGCACACCAGACAGGCAAAAACATAAAAGAATAAGACAGGCTTTTTTTGAGTACATAATCGGTTAAAAATTAAATTGAAGATATAAGACAGCGTTAGGCATCCCAGGGGCCGAAATAGTCGTATGTATTATTAAAGGTTCTTAATTGTACGACAAACCTAAAAAAATAAGACAGGATGCCAAGGTTTGCCTGAAAAAAATTGAGTAATTATTTTGATGCAATAAAGTTGACAGGATAGGTAATTGCTACGAAATAACCAATTGACTTAAGTTGGCACTATTTTTATTGATACATCGATACAATTTGCTTGATGAAACGGACTTGCTTCTGCAATTGCGGAAGAATCTTATCTTTACAAAACTAAAATGGCAATAGTTAAAAATCGTTTTGATCAAGAAAAGACATTTTTAAAAATAGACAACATAATAAATTGAAGGAAATAGTGTTATTATAACTTGTATATCAATACATTGAAAGATATGAGAAAGGGATACTCCGCAAAAAATTTACTATTAATTTCTGTTTCAGTTTTACTGGCCATAGCATCGTGTAAAAAGGAAAATACGAACGTAACCACAAAAACACTTACTGTTACAACACCGCCGGTGGCTACTCCCACAACATTGGGATTGTACGAGGCGGATTCATCTATTTACAAGCTACTGTTTATGGCTGTTACAAAAGTTGGAACCCAGACGGTAAACAATGCTTTAGTTTTTGATACAGGTTCAGGGGGAATGGTGCTGGACGCAACAGACCTTTTACCTAAATCTATGATTACTAGTGTAGGCTTTAATTTTACGGGCGATTCAACAGTTGTAAACGGGATCACTATTACGAGTGTAACCGACATGGTTGAGTATGGGGACGACGACAGCACCATCACAAAAGCTTACGGTAACCTCGCTTATGCAAACGTAACGTTTGGCGATGAAAACGGCAGTATTGTTATTAAGCGCGTGCCCTTTTTGCTGTACTACAAAGGAGTTGATGCACAGGGGAATACTCTTCCCGCACATTATTTTGACGTACTGGGTGTGGATGCCGAATATGATCTGCAATTCTCGAATGGTGTTAATTTGCAAAGCCCTTTTATCCTTTTTAACCCTGGGAACGGGCTAAAAAAAGGTTTTAAAATGGCCGCTCTTGGCACCTCAAATTTTTCACTCGAAGGTACTTATGCGCCGGTGCTTACCTTCGGTTTAACCGATGCCGATATTAACTCTTCAAATTTCGTGATGAACCAGCTTAATTTTTATCCGGGCGATGGTTATGCCCCTGTTTTCCCGGCCACTATCAGCTACAATAACTATAATATTTCAACAAATATTTTGTTTGATACAGGAACCGATCCATATAACTATTTTGAAGATAGGAATGCCAAAGTTGATATTGCACAACTGCCGGCAAACACCCCGGTAACTGTTCATCTCGGTTCGGGATTCGATTATAACTTTACTACCACGCCTACTGAGAATCTAACTTATATAGAGAATCCGAACACGACTGGAGCGGTAGTTTCTATTTTTAGCATAGAGTTTTTCCTGTACAACGAATACCTGCTGGATTACGATGATCATGAAATAGGACTAAAAAACAACTAGATCAAATCTGATTCGGTGTTTACTGGTTCTTCTAATGTATATTATTGAATATCATTAAATAAGATGCCCTGCTTTCCCCAGGGGCGTGTTTCTATTTGCTGATGCGCGGTTATAGCTAATCTGTTTTGCTCCATATAACCATATCAGCCAAAAAGTAGTATAACGGATAGAACTTATAATTTGAAATTAAGGGCCTGCCGCGCCGTTTCTACGGCCTCAGCATCTCAGATTTAATTTCTTTGTTCGTAATTTTTTTTAAATATTTGTTACAGGTTGGCCAGATTAACAATCAGAACAATAAAAAATAAATTAAAAGGAAAATGATCCGTGTCAACGATTTTAACAAAAATACGATACCGGCATTGCTTTGTAATAGGGCAACTTATTCGTCTGCTGATTTGTGTTTTTGTTATCCCCAACTTAGGCAGGCTTACACCTGGTCGGAGTTGTTTCAGGGTGTTCGGACACTTTCGGAAAGTTTTTTTAAATCCGGGATAAAAAAGGGCGACCGTATAGCCATCCTTATGGAGAACAGGATAGAACTGGTTATCTCCATGTTTGCCGCAGCAACCGTTGGCGCTGTTGCTATCCCGCTTAATACCTATTCAAAAAAGGAAGAGCTTAAAACGTATTTGCTGGATGCTAAACCTGTTATTTTAATTATTGGTAAAGCAGGGCAACAATTGCACTATCCCAGGTTGATCAATGAAATTGTAGCCGAATCAAAAAACGACTTAATAACCCCTTCGTGGATTCCACCACAAATATTTGTACTGGACGAGGCTGTAGATGCCGCTTATCCGTTTAAACCATTCTCCTCGCTGCTTAATGACAAGGATCAAATGGCCGACGATGCTTTTTTGGATTTATGTAATGCCACGTTTACAACCGACCCCGCTTTTCTCATTTATACATCCGGAACTACCGGTATTCCAAAAGGTGTTGCCCGTTCTTGTGCGTCGTTTCTTGTTTTAGATAACAGTGAAGGTGGTTTTTCCGGCAAGATCAAATCCAAATTGTCCAGGATGGGCGACCGTTATATGAGAAGATTTTCATTGATGAACCTTTTACCGCTATACCATATGGGTGGAATCGGGATGATATTTACTTCACTAAAATTCGCCAATTTCAGGACGGTGATGCTTACCCATTTTAACCCGGTTAATGCATTAAAAGCAGCCGATAGCGAAAAATGCAATTTTTTGGTAGGAACGCCTTTTATGCTCCAATATATGTTGTCATCAAAGTCGGCTGAAAATGTACAATTGAATTCGGTTTTAGGGGTAGCATTTACATCGTCTGCAGTTAACAGCCAGATAATTGAAAGAATAACCGGGGAACTCAGGAATTTATATTTTTTTACCGTTAGTTATGGCTCGTCAGAGGCGGGCGCCGTGGCAAATGGATCCTGCTTTTTCAATAAAAACAGAAATATGCTGGTATCGGTGCTTTTAAGGTTATTGAGAAGCACCAGATTATTGAATGGTGAAATTAAATATGAAGAATTCACAAGGACCGAACACAGCATCGGCGGAAAAATTGACAAAAATGTTGAAGTTGCTATAATAGATACCCGAACCGGCGCCTTTTTAGATATACACAGCGAGGGAGAGATAGTTATAAGGAGCCATAGGGTAATGCATTATATACATGATAACCTCACGAAAGAAAGCTTTCTTCAGGATGGCTGGTATCGGTCAGGAGATTTAGGTTTTATAGATAAAAACGGAAACCTTTTGATCACCAACAGAATAAAACGGTTGATCTCCCGGGGCGGAGAGAAAATTTCGCCAGTGGAGATAGAAAACGTCCTCCTCAGAAACCCGGCGGTAGCGGATGTTTTTGTACTTGCAGTGCCTGATGACCTGTATGGTGAGGAGATTTGTGCGGCCTTTGTAGAAAAAGAAGGAGCAGAACTCAGTGTAGAGAAGCTGAGAAATGAAATTTCAAATAGTTTATCACAGTTTAAAACCCCTAAATACTTTGTGTCCTTACCGGCGTTCCCCCTATCTCCGTCAGGAAAAATTTCCGTCCCGGAAATTAAACGGTTAGTTATGGAAAAGATTAAGTTAAACTATGCGTAAGTACTACCCGGGAATCACTTTATTCAAATTAATCGGGTCGATATTAGTAGTATTAAGCCATGTTCACATGTTTCAATATTTTCACGAACATAACCGTGAGAATACTGGAACGAATCCATTCTACAATATACTGGTTCCGTGTTTTTACATAATTTCAGGTTTTTTGGTTTATAAAGGATGGTCGCACGCAGCAAATCCGTATCAATATGTAAAAAGGTATCTAACCTGGATTATTTTAATTTACAGTTTGTTTTGTTTAATTCTTTTGGTCAGAACGGTTATCGGTCAGGGTTTTAATCCAAATACCTTTTTTGCTCTTTGCATTGCTTTTTTTGTTGCAGGCCCTTATTACCAGTTATGGTTTATCCCGCCCTTAATATTTTCAATGATTTTTTGCTATTTTTTTGAAAGAAGAAACAAACTTCGGTTAGCCATTATTTTGGCAGCTTGCGGATTTGTTTTTGCCCAGTTCATGACAGGAACATTAAAAGTATTAACGCAGGTTACAATAGGAGATATCTACTTATTTCATATGAAATATAGTAAACTACTGGATGGTGTTTCGTTAACTTACCTTGGCTTTGGTCTTCCTTTTGTTTTAACAGGCGTTGTTATAGGTAAATACGAAGAAAAATTCCTCCGGAGCAGGATAAGCTGGCTTTTGCTTATATCTGTTTTAGTTTTTACTGCAGAATTCTTATTCCTGAACTATTTAGCGCCCGGCGACCATGCCTACTTCCTGGTTTTTAATATGTTACCTGCTGCCATTTTGCTGTTCTATGGTGTTCTGCGCGTTAAAATGGACGGTATCAAAGCCCACCACGCATTTATAAATTTGTTTAGTATCGTAATTTTCTTTAGCCAGATATTATTTATCCACGGAAACATGATTGCACTAAAATGGCAATTTTCAACCATGTCGTGGTTTCAAAGGGTAGTAATCGTGTTGCTGACGTTGATTGAAGGCCTCCTTGTAACGCTATTTATTATGTTTTTGCAAAAGAACGTGAAGGGCCTGTCAAAACAACGGACTTTTGACCAAAGTATAACCAAATAGTTAGTGTTCCTTTTTTTGTTAAGGATTTTCTACAGTCACATCCTGGGCCAGTTTAGCATCATCAGGCGTTTTTGCAATCTCGTTATCAAGTGCAAATAGCGCGTCGTCTTTGGCGTTTACACCGCCGGCCACTTTTATTTTTGACAGCAGATCAAGGGCGAGGGTTTCTTCCTCTGTTTGTTCTTTCACAAACCACTGCATAAAATTCCAGGTTGCCCAGTCTTTTTCTGCCATGCTCATGTTAACAACGTTGTAAATAGACGAGGTGTTTTCAACTTCCGATTTAAATACTTTTTCAAAACAGTCGTTTACGCTCACAGGATCAGGTCCAGGTGCCGGTATCGCTGTGACAACTACTTTTGCGCCCCTTTTTAGGATGTATTCCAAAATTTTCATCATGTGGTTGCGCTCCTCATTAGCATGCCTGAAAAGAAAGTTGGCTATGCCTTCGAAACCTTTGTCGCTTGCCCAGGATGCATAAGCAAGATAAATCTGGGAATTGTGCGCCTCATTGGTCATTTGGTTGTTTAACGCTGCTGCGAGGGTTGGTGATAGTCTGTTGGTGTCCATAAAGCGGTAACTATGAATTTGGATAAATAGTTTTATTTAGATGAAATTAATTGATTTTGGTTTTAAAAATGCAGGTAGTGAGGGGATTTTGGCGCCTCCATAAATAAAATTATAAAACATCTTCTTCTTTAATAATGTTGTTTTTAAGGGCAAATATTACCACACCCGCTATATTTTTTGCCTGGATTTTTTCTAATATCTTAACACGATAGCCTTCTACGGTTCGTTTGCTGAGGTATATTTTATCGGCGATCTCCTGGGTTGTTTTTTGCTCACATATCATCTGGATAATCGTTTTTTCGCGATCATTCAACACAACCGGCGTTTGCTGGTGCGCATAAGGATTAAATTTACTGCGAACAATCATCGACGCAAGTAAAAACGAGGTTTGGGAGCAATAATAGTTTTTGTTTTGATACACGCTGATCACCGCATCAATAATCTCATTTTTATGCGCGTTTTTTAGCAGGTACCCTTTGGCGCCGGCTTCCAGCATCTCTATCACCAAATTTTCTTCATCAAACATCGATAAGGCGATAACGCCGATGCCAGGATGTGCCGCCAATATTTGTTTGGTACTTTGTATGCCATCAACAACTGGCATGCGTATATCCGTCAGAACAATATCCGGTTTTTCGCGATTCACTATTTCCAGCAATTGCTGGCCGTTCGAGGCCCTTCCACAAACCTTAAATCCTTCTTGCCTGGATAGCATAAGCGACAGGCCATCCAAAAAAATTTCATGATCATCGGCAATTACAATATTGATATTACTATAATACATAGGCCTGTGATTACAGTGGGGAGTTTTGAAAAGTTGGTTAAAATTAAATAAAATATAAAGTTATTTGTTAGGCACCTTTATAATTATTTTGCATCCTTCGTTTTTTGCGGTAATAATTTTCAACGTGGCATCAATCATTTCACACCGATTTTCGATGCTTTTTAATCCAAGCCCCCCGGCACCTTCCCTGGTGCCATTGAGGTCGAAGCCCTTGCCGTTATCTTCTGATATCAGGAACAGGCCGTCTGATTGGCCGGTGATCAATAATTTTAATACGGTCGCATCGGCGTGTTTTATGGTGTTATGGACAATTTCCTGGATGATACGAAATAAATGGATCTCAATTTTTTTTTGAATGGTGACATTTTGGGCGGCTTCAAATTTAATTTTCAAAAGGTGATGGCTCGTAATCCGGGATATATATTCCCTTACAACTATCACCAGGTCGTTTCTGTTCAAGCTGCTGGGGAGCAGGTTATATGATATTTCGCGCAGGTTATTAATAGTCTCGTCGATATAGCCCGAAGCTTTGGATAACGATTGTTTATCGGCATCATTACTTACCGCAATGCCATGCATGTACAATTTTACGGTTGATAACATTGGCCCTAAACTATCGTGCAGATCGTTGGCTATCCGTTTGCGTTCCTGTTCCTGAATCATGATCTGTGCCTGGATCCTTTCTTTTTGAAGATTGATATATCGCTTGTGATACCGGATAACAGATATTACAAAAAATATGATGATGATAGCTATCAATAATGAAGTAATGACAACTGTATAAAATAATTTATCTGCCATACTAAAATATTAATCGCATCATTATTTGAATTTACCCTTCCCGCAAGTATTTATTATAACCCTGTTGGTATTGGTCTGTGATAAAATAAAAAGCAACCGCAAACAATAAATTTATAATAAAATTTATGTAATCGAAGCCTATGATAATCTTATTCGCAACTATCGACTTGTCCTGGCCGATAAAATAGGAGGCTTCGTATATTATCTGGTACAGAAATAAAATAGTAAAACCCAGGCATAACAAAAACCTGGGATTTTTTAGCAGCGGTCCATCGTGATTAAACATCATTGAATTAATCTGGTTAATACTAAGCAGTACAATGATAAAAGCGTAGAAAACCCTGAAATAAGGACTGAAGGTATCTATGTTCAAAAATACAATGTTCTCCACCACCCAGAACCCAATGCAAATACTGTATAAAAAAATAAATAATTGCCGGTCATTCTTCTGATTTCTCCACAACTGGAAGAGGTATAAAACCATGCAGCACTCCACCAAACTGTAAACTTTAATAACCGGGGCATTACTTACTTTAAAAGTATAAATTAAAATGTTACTGGCCAATTCGGCTAAAACTCCCAGTACCAGGACAATATAGAACGGCAAATAAGTTTTACCCAACCTTTTAATACGTACCAGGCCCATAACAAGTGGCACTAAAATAGATAGGCTCAGTAAAAAGCTAACATTAATCTTCATTCGTACTACTGACTAACAGGGGTGGAGCTGGGTGGAGGAGGGGTTGGCCCACTGCACAACGTCGGACAACGCTGCCCTGCTTCCATAGCCACGGGTTGCGCTGAGTTACCGGCAGGCCTCATGACCTTTCCATAATCTCCTGTGATATCATTTCCCTTTTCATCAACGGCAACCAGTACCATTCTTACCATGCCTACGCTATCTTTTCCTAAATAGATGCGCACGCCTTTAGCGCCTTGTTCGTTTAACAGTTGTACAATAGCGTCCCTGTTGAATTTTTCGGCAAGCGGCAGGCTAAAACTCTTATTAAGATACGCAGTGTCCTTTATCTGTCTTGATAACTCGAGTTGACCAAGCTTGAAATTTGTGACCAATTTAGAAGCTTTTTGAAAAGAGATAACGTGCACTTTGGCACTATCGGGGTTATAGGATATTTCCTGGTCTGATTTGTTCCCAAGCCCACACTGGTCAAACAATAGGGCGATGCAAAGCACGGCGCCCATTAAAAATAAAGAGGTTTTTGGTGATTCCATAGTTTTTGGTTTTAGTCTGTTAATTTAATTAATTGTTTTTCAATTACCTGTATAATATTACCCGGATTATTATAATCCGGGTGATTGTAATTTCGCCCTTGTAAACTAATTAGCCAGGTAAAGTAACAGGTAATTAACAAGTATTAGTAGCGCAATTACACTTTAAAAAATGCGTATTTATACGCATTAAGTTTACAGATTTTTATTTTGAAGGTATAAAAAGGAATGACATAGTGTTAAATCGCACGAAAAAAATGCATTGTTGTAAACCGGGTATGGTTTTTCATTTCTTAATAATTTAATTTCTAAACTCAAACTGTAATAGCTGAAGGTTTAATACTAATGAAATGTTTAATTAACATTATTGTGTAACAATCGTATATAAATATTGAAAAAATCATTTTTTCAGATATATTTGAAGCTTCATATGGTAAGTATCACTTACTTGCCTTTTGTGATAAGGTTTAGGTTAAAGTCCCCAAGCAGCGAGTGCAAGGGGACTTTATATTTATGATGGTTTTTCCGGAAATCTATTGTTAAATGCTATATTAGATATCATAATTCTAACCGACACAAATGGCTGTTGTAACTTCAAAATTTGATAACCGATTTATAATTCAGGCTGCTGTATTCGTTGTTTTTTTATTTTGTTTACTGCTAAAAAATATCGTCATTTTGATTAAACTTTGGCTATTTGCGGATTGGTATCCACTATTAATAGCCGGATCATTTTTTCTGCTAACGATTTATTTTTTGTTTAGATTGTTTAGATATGCATTAGTAAAAGTCACGGTAGCTCCAGAGGGTCTTTCATGGAAAAGCCTGATAACAAATAAATTGATGATAATTCCATACAAGGACATAGTACATGTAGCCGGCCTTCGCGAAGTTACCGGCGGACAGATATCATCCTCCAGTTACCGAACGCTGCAAATTGACCTTATTACAGGTAAACAATTAAGTTTTACCAGTATACAGTTTGAAAACTATAATGAACTTAGGAATGCGATATGGGAGGCGCGGCACGTACACCCCAACGATAACACGGCTACCAGTACGCTGTAGTTGGCTTATAGACTTATAAAATCCTTTAATCGGCTACCGTTTCCTGTAGATACATATCATCAATAGCCTCAGCGTATTTCTTTTCAATTACCTTGCGTTTGGCTTTAAGGGTTGGCGTAATCTCGCCTTCTTCCAGGCTAAAGGGTTTGCGTTTTACTTTGAAGTTTTTTATACGTTCAAATTTGGCCAATTCGTTTGATAAACCTTTTATGTCTTTCCCAATCCAGTCAACAATGTCTTTATTATCGATAAACGGATCAGCTTCTTCAAAAAACTCGTTGTTCAGGTTAAAGGTTTCCTGGAGCGTTTCTTTTGCCGGCACTATGATAGCGGTGATATATTCGCGTTTGTCGCCTATTAAAAATACCTGTTCAATTTTCGGGCTTTTCAGGTAAATGTTTTCTACCGGGGTAGGATAAACGTTTTTTCCGTAGGAGTTTACCAGCATGTTTTTTAACCGGTCGGTGATTTGCAGGTTGCCCCTGAAATACCGGCCAATATCCCCGGTATGGAACCAGCCATCGGCGTCAATAACCGAAGCAGTTTCTTCGGGTTTGTTCCAGTAGCCTTTCATCACACAATGCCCGCGTACAATGATCTCGCCTTCATCCGATTGAAAATCATCTTTAAAGCTATCGAAGGTTTGTACTGTATAGATTTGCTTGGTGTCAACATTTTGTATGGCTACCTCAATGCCGGGTATAATCCGGCCAACGGTACCATAAATGATACGATCGTTTTCCGTAACCGACATTACCGGCGAGGTTTCTGTTAAACCAAAACCCTCTAATATTTTAATGCCAAGATCGCCAAAAAACTCACCGATGTTTTTAGGAAGCGCACCTCCGCCTGAAAGCATGATCTTTAAGCGTCCGCCGGTTCTTTCTTTAATTTTGCTGAATACCAGCTTTTCGGCAAGTTTTTGTTCATTGCGCAATATCAGGCCCGGAGTTTTACCGGCCTCGTTAGTCTCGCGGTATTGCTTGCCGATTTTAAGCGACCAAAGAAATATTTTTGATTTCAATCCTCCTGCCGATGTTCCATTTTTCATTGCCCTATCGTGGATCCGCTCTAACAACTTTGGAACGCAGTTCATGATCGTTGGCCGTACTTCGGCCATGTTTTTAGCCAATAGCTCCAAACTTTGCGCAAAAGCGATTTTAGAGCCTTTAAACAGGCAAACATGGTAGGTTGCCGTCCGCTCAAATACGTGCGACAATGGCAGGAAAGATAAAAACACGTCTGAGCCATCAATAATGGGTATTTGTATCAGGCAAACGCGTGCATTTTCCGTTAAGTTATAATGGGTAAGCATAACGCCTTTGGGCGTACCGGTGGTGCCTGACGTATAAATCAGGCAGGACAGATCAGAGGGCAGAATTGCCTCGCGGGCGCTGTTAATAGCCTGTGCGTATTGACCGACGATCTTGCTGCCCTCTTCAATCACTTTTTTTAAGCAGGTTATACCAGCGTTTATCTTTGTCGTTCTGTCGCTGTACTTTTCGAAATCGTCGAATGCAAGCACAATGCGTATCAGCGCCGGGCAACTATTGGCGATCTTGTAAACCTTGCGCAGCAAAAACGGCGTACCCACCAGTATGGTTTTCGCGCCAGAATCGTTTAAGATGTATTCTATTTCTGTTTCGGTGAGAGTAGGATAGATGGAAGTATTTACCGCCCCGATTTGCTGTAACGCCTGGTCGTAATAAACATAGTCAGGGCCGTTTTCAATTATTAAAGCTAAACGGTCACCCTTTTGAATGCCAATTTCCAGCAGCCACGCCGAAATTGCATCGATCTTGTCCAATGCCTGGCGATAGGTTATTTCTTCCCAAACATCATTCACCTTATGGGTCATAAACGTGTGGGTATCGGGATGAATATTTTCTACAATATTCCGTATGAGACTGGGAATGGTTGATTGGTTGGCTGCGGTACTCATTAAGCTTAATCGGTTCTTAGTGTAAACAAAGCTAATTTATTTGGAGATAAATGCAAATAGGATTGTTGTTCAAATGGGATGTTTCTTATTGGGTGTGGGATACAGCCAAAAAGAGGCGAACAGTTCTTACATAAAAAAAATACCGATCTTACTTCAGTAAAATCGGTGCAATCAATATTTAAAATCGGTGAAATCTATACAGAAAAACTCTCCCCGCAACCACAGGTGCGGCTCGCATTAGGGTTGTGGAAATTAAAGCCTTTGCCATTCAATCCATCGGAAAAATCAAGTTCGGTACCGGCAAGGTATAGGAACGATTTCATATCCAAAGCCAGGCGTATGCCCTGGTCTTCAAAAAATTGATCGCCTTTTTTTATTTCGTTATCAAAGTCGAGGTTGTAAGATAAGCCCGAACATCCGCCCCCCTGAACAGACACACGCAGAAAATAAGAGGCATCCAGCCCCGAATCCTGCATCAGGTGGTCTATCTTGCTTTTCGCTTTATCAGTTACAGTTACCATTGTAGTCAGTAGTGAGTAGAGAATGGTGAGTAGAGAATAGCTTGCGTTAATTACTCACTATTCACCACTCACTATTCACTAAATTAGTGATGTACTTTTTCGCTTTCAATTTTTTCCATGCCATTTTTAACACGGAAATCATTAATTGCTGCTTTAATTGCATCTTCTGCCAGTACCGAACAGTGGATCTTTACCGGCGGCAGCGCTAATTCTTCAACAATATCCATGTTGTCAATTTTCATGGCATCGTCAATGCTTTTGCCTTTAAGCCACTCTGTAGCCAATGAAGATGATGCAATAGCCGATCCGCATCCAAATGTTTTGAATTTGGCATCAGTTATCATATTGTTATCGTCAACCTCAATCTGCAGACGCATAACGTCGCCGCACTCAGGGGCGCCAACCAAACCGGTACCCACCTTGTGGCTGCTTTTATCCAAAGTGCCCACGTTGCGGGGGTTGGTATAGTGATCTATTACTTTATCCGAATAAGCCATTTTTTTAAGTTTAAAGTCAAAATTAAAAAGTAAAAAACTTTTATGTAATTATATTTTTTTTAAACATACAAACATTTGCATATCTGCACATCCGCTAATTTGCATATTAATTAGTGTTCCGCCCACTCAATCTTGTCCAGGTCAATGCCTTCTTTAAACATTTCCCACAGCGGAGAAAGTTCGCGAAGGTGGTTAACCGATTTCTTGGTTACCTCGATGGCATAATCCACTTCCTCTTCGGTAGTAAACCTGCCAAGACCAAAACGGATAGACGAGTGCGCCAGGTCATCCGACAAGCCTAAGCTTTTTAACACATACGACGGCTCCAACGAAGCAGAAGTACAAGCCGAACCCGATGATACAGCCAAATCTTTCATCGCCATCATCAAACCTTCGCCTTCAACATATTTAAAGGAAATATTGGCTACGTGAGGTAAGCGGTGCTCCACGTTTCCGTTAACGTAGCTTTCTTCCAGCTGCAGCAATGATGTTTGCAGTTTATCGCGCAAAGCAGATAAACGTTTTGCTTCGCTTTCCATTTCCAGGCCGCAAAGCTCGCAGGCTTTACCCAAACCAACAATACCCGGTACGTTTAATGTACCCGAACGCATGCCGCGCTCATGGCCGCCGCCGTCCATTTGAGCGGTAACTTTAACCCTTGGGCCCTTGCGGCGAACATACAGCGCGCCAACGCCTTTAGGGCCATATATTTTGTGAGCCGATAGCGCTAACAAGTCTATACCATTGGTATTAACATTCACCGGAATTTTTCCGACTGCTTGTACAGCATCTGTCATAAACAATGCACCGAATTTGTGGGCAATTGCCGAAATTTCTTTTATTGGCTGAATAACACCAATCTCGTTGTTCCCATACATGATAGAAACAAGGATGGTATCATCGGTCATGCTTTGTTCCAATAAAGCAAGGTCAACCAGGCCATCTTCTTTTACAGGCAGGTAGGTTACCCGGCCGCCCATTTTTTCAACATGTTTACAGGCATCAAGCACCGCTTTATGCTCTGTAACTGTGGTGATGATATGATTTCCTTTTTCCCGGTACATTTCAAATACGCCCTTTATAGCCAGGTTATCTGACTCCGTAGCGCCGGAAGTAAAAATGATCTCTTTGTCACTGGCGCCAATTAATTTAGCTACCTGTTCGCGCGCATAGTCAACGGCTTCTTCGGCTACCCAGCCAAACGGATGGTTGCGGCTGGCTGCATTACCAAATTTTTCATTAAAATAGGG
>Ga0206797_1026_pt1 | contig 40308 bp, 48 predicted proteins | sample Alteio_BWOrgCont_69_FD_152894 | JGI IMG/M metagenome (GOLD analysis project Ga0206797, IMG submission 152894) | Enriched cells from forest soil in Barre Woods Harvard Forest LTER site, Petersham, Massachusetts, United States -... | ecosystem: Environmental > Terrestrial > Soil > Temperate forest >...
TTTTATTATCAAACTCCAAAATTGCGCCCTGGTTATATTCTGCAATTGGGTTTGGGATTATATCGTGGATTAAAGTTGCTGTTAACCGGCGTCCATCAATACGGAATTTATCAATTCCCCGGCCGGTTCCGGCCCAAACGATATTGTTTTTATCAGTTATCAGGCTATAGATGTCATTTGATTTTAATCCATTTAGAGTAGAAATATTTTTTACCCGGTGATTTGCAACATCAACCAGGTATATACCCGCGCCGAAAGTTCCGGCAAAGAAGATATTATTGATTTTTACAATTGATAATATGGCCAGGTCATCTAACTGTTTAAACTCAAATCCCGGATCAATTTTGCCCTTTACTATTAGTTTTAAACCAAAAAAAGTTCCCACAAAAATGGAATCTTTACCTATCGGAGCCAATGTAGTTACGCCGTGCGGCGAACCTTCAACCAATTTAAAATGTCCGTTTTCCAAATAATAACATCCCCAGGATGTTCCAACCCAAATCCTGTTGTCTGTATCGTAGGTTACCGTATTAATTCTTTGAACAAAATCTTTATCAATGGGCGCAAAGCCCTTATCACCAAGTTCCCATAGGCCGCCCGCAGTACCCATTAACATCGGCTGTTTTTCTTTATCGCCAACACAGGTGATTATGCGCGTCGTCCGGTCGGCAGAAGGTAAAAGAACAGTTGTCAGGTTGTCGTTTTTAATTTTAACCATTCCGCCGCCATAAGTACCGGCCCAAAGATTATTGAATTTATCCTTCCCAAATCCTATAACCATGGGTAACGGTACATCATTTATCATTTCATAATGCGCCATGTTTAAACCCTGGAATTTATAAAAACCGTCGCCGTCGGCGGCCAGCCATATAATATCCTCTTTGTCGCAATAAATTGCCGTTATCGGGTTGTTTGTCAGTCCGTTTAGATGCGTAAAATGGATAGAAGTATTTTTGTTCAAATAAAACGCGCCGATACTCGATCCAACCCATATTGCCCCATTTTTATCTTGTTCCAATCCCATAAATTCGCCTTTGAAATTGTCAAGAAGAGCATTAGGGAACGATTGTATAACGCCGTTTATCACCTGGTATAGCTTGCTCATGGTAAGCAGGTATATCTTGTTGTTATCAACCCTGTCGGGCAAGATGCTCATTACTGACAGATCTTTATATTGATTAATGAAATCAACTTTCTTTATCCATTTACCCGCGATGCGGCAAAAAATACCGTCGCCATACACGGCGGCGTAAATATTTCCCTCGTTGTCTAAGGCTATCGTCATCACTTTCTCGCCGTCTTTGTCAATTGTAACGGGTGTAAGCTTGTCATTTATCAACGTTACCAATTTGTAACCGCTGATTAGCCACAATTTACCGTCATTGGATCGCACCATACGACTATTCCAGGATGGGCGTGCACCGATAAATAATTTGGTGATATGATTGCTTTCGAGACTGGATATTCCGATGCCTGTTCTGAACAGCATCCGATTTTTGTCCTGGTACACGGCGCTGATGGAATTGCCATGAATACCGTTTATCCTGGCGTAATTGACAAAATCGGTCCCGTTAAAACGTGAAACACCACTGGCAGTACCAAACCATAAGTAATGGCTGCTATCCTGGTAAATGCTCATGATCTGTGACTGAGCCAGGCCGTCTTCAATGCTGTAGTGCTTAAAATAATACTGCTGGGCACAAAGCCGGCCGCTAAGCAAACAAATGCTTAGTATGCCCGTGAAAATATAGAAAAGAAATATCGACGGTTTTTTTTTGATCACAGTAAAATTAATAATGACTTACGAACGGCCGGTTTTTAATTATCATATAAATTTATGAAATCCCACACCAATTTCGCTGTACATATACAATGGAGCGTACAATAAGGGCGAACGATCGCTTTCACCCATTTTATTCAATCAGCATTTGTTAAATATTTGGGGTTAAAGTGAGCAAATAGCCCGGATATAAAATCCCCCATTTTGGGGGATTTTATATCCGGGCTATTTTAGTATAAAACGGTTAGGCAACCACATAATCTAATTATTAACAACACTTTATTTTCGCAATTGCTGCTGTTCGTCACATTTTTCGCCTGCTCTGTCACATTTTTAAAAAACGGGGTCTTTTATCCCTTAACCTTGATAAAAAAAACACGTCATGAAAATTAAATGGAGAGAGCACGGGCTCATTTTGGTAACAACGGTACTGGTTATTGTTATTGGTTATTATGTAATTGATACCGGAAACGTCGCAAGCAAACAGGCCGCTATCCTTTCGCGCACTTTTGCGCAGCATCATCAATCTTTCAATTTCTATTACAATTTGCTGTGGCCGCAAATTGGCAGCCTGCTATTTCTTTATGGGTGCTATTTGTGGATAAACCTGGTGATATTGCCTATGATGCGCAAAGATGTGCCAAACAAAACAGGCATCCCGCTTTTAAAAACGTTACTAATTATTGCATTACAAATTTTCGTTATCAGTTTTTTATTAGGGCCGGGCGTTAACCATGCTTCATTTTATTCAAATCCTTATTATATTAATTCCGTTTTACCTATACCACTCACTTTTGGTTACCATCCACAACCGTTTGCCAATGTTTTTGGGGGCTTTGGTATGTCGATAATTATCGTCCTGTTTTACATAGCATGCCTGGTTATCCGCGAACTCATCATTTATTACTATATCCAAAAGTCGAACTACCGCATTATGGTAGCTAACGAACTTACGTTTAGTATGATCTTTTTTTTCTCGATGCTGGTTTATCTGTCATTTTTGAACCCTGCAAATAATATTCGTATGTACGAGTTTTATTTGGGATGTGTCGCTCCTTTACTCCTGGCTACAATAACTAATCTCCTCTGGCTGTTTCCGTTGAAGTGGGAAGGATCAATTTTTAAGCGGCGGTTCATTGGCCCCTTGTTGCTTTCGGGTTTTATTCATACACTCATTTTCAGCATTTTTTTGAGGGAAGAATGGTCAGTTATACGTGTAATTGAAATATGGGCGCTTGTGCTGCTTATCGGGACGCCCCTTTCGTGGCTGAATTACCGGCAACAAAAGAATAAAATATTGCAAATAATAGGGATGGAAAAAGAGCTGGTTAAGTCAAAGATCGACCTGCAGTTCCTGCGTTCGCAAATTAACCCACACTTTTTATTTAACGCCTTAAATACCCTTTACGGGACGGCTTTGCTGGAGGGTTCAAAAAACACGGCAACCGGCATACAAAAATTGGGCGATATGATGCGGTTTATGCTGCACGAAAACCATCAGGATTATATCCCGGTAGCAAAGGAAATTGAATACCTGGAAAACTATATTGCCCTGCAAAAATTGCGTATGCAGGTTTCGCCGGACATTATTATCGAAGATACGATAACAGCCGATGATTGCGATCATCAAATAGCCCCGATGTTATTAATACCGTTTGTTGAGAATGCGTTTAAGCACGGCATCAGTATAACTGAACCCTCATGGATCAGGGTAAAGCTCAATTGTAATGAAAACGATGTAATTTTCGAGGTTCGCAACAGCGTGTATAAGAAGTCGGACAACGATCCTGAAAAGGATAAATCAGGTATCGGTCTGAAAAATGTGCGGGAACGGCTATCTTTACTCTACCCAGGCAGGCACCAGCTTAACTTTGGCCGCCAGGGGGGCGAATTTGTAGTTAACTTAACTCTAAAACTTGCATAATGCTCAAAGCAATAGCTATAGATGACGAACCTTTAGCGCTGGAGGTGATCAAAAACCTGGCCAAAGACGTGGTTTTTATTACGATAGAAGAATGCTTTACCAATTCGTTCAAGGCGATGGATTACCTGCAAAAAAATAAAACCGATCTTATTTTTCTCGACATAAAAATGCCCACCATATCGGGGATAGATTTTATAAAATCCATCCCCAATCCGCCGATGGTGATCTTCACCACCGCTTACAGCGAACATGCCGTGCATAGCTTTGAGCTGGATGCGGTTGACTACCTGTTAAAACCCTTTTCGCTCGCGCGTTTTTTGAAAGCCTGCAACAAGGCCAATGAGTTGTATGAATTAAGAAAGCAGGGCTCGCATTTGTTTCCGACAACACCAGCCTCCGTATTTATCAAAAGCGGCTACGAACAGATACGCGTGGCACTGGAAGACATCCAGTATGTAGAAGGCGTAGGCAACTACGTACAATTTATACTGGAAAAGCAAAACATTACTTCGCGCCTGACGATGAGCGAAGCCGAAGCGCTGTTACCGTCATCGGCTTTTGTGCGGGTACACCGGTCGTACATTGTCGCAAAAAAGCATATCCGGAAAATAGAGAAAAAAACGGTTTGGGTCAATCAAAAAGAGATACCGGTAGGTGAATCGTACCTGCACCTGGTGGAAAAGATCGTCAAAAACAGTTAATGGATTACAGCCCCTGCCTTGCGTTAGTAATTACCGGGTTTTAATGCTACCTCCCTATCCAATAAACAACAACCCAATCTAGCCTAATCAACCCTTTTTTAATGTACCTGTGACTATAAATATAACCGGCAAAATTTCTTATAAATGCCATATAATTAATACATTAGTATAGAATTCCAAAAAACTAAATCCAAAAACCAATCAAAACCAAATCAAAATGAGAAAGATCAAAACCTTATTTCGACCTGCGCTGGCATTAATTGTTGCGACAGCACTTTTTTCCTGCAACGGAGCTAAAAAAACAGATGCCGCCGACACCACGGCGGCAGCAAAACCCGCAGCCGCTGCAACCGCACCGGCAATGAAAGCGCCTTTTGATGTAGTTGAAATTACGCACAAACTGAAAGATTACGCCACATGGCGGCCGCTGTTTAATGCCGATTCAACATTCCGCAAAACTGCCGGACTGACAGATATTGTAGTGGGCCAGCAAGTTGACAGCGCCAACAACGTGATGGTTGTTTTAAATGCAAGCGATGTAGCAAAGGCTAAAGCATTTGCCGCCGACCCACGGCTTAAAGACGTGATGACCAAGGGTGGCGTTATATCAAAGCCCGATGTTGAATATTTTCATGTGATCCGTTTCAATCCCGACTCGCACGAAAAAACGTGGGTTGTTATAACGCACAAGGTAAAAGATTTTGACGCGTGGGTAAAAGTATACGACGGCGAAGGCACAGCCACAAGAACGAGCCAGGGCATGGTGGATGTGGCACTGGCACGCGGTATTGACGATCCGAACCTGGTACATATCGTGTTCGATGTTACGGACATGGCAAAAGCAAAAGCCGCCATTTTTTCGGATGAGAAAAAGAAATTGATGATGAGCGCCGGCGTGGAAGGCAAACCGGAAATCGTGTTTTATAAAACTGCCGAATAAAGCAGTTGCCGTGAACAAATATTAACCGTAAACATTAAAACAATTTAATTATGCCAACTATCATTGCACGTCACAAAGTAGGCGATATTAATGCATGGCTAAAAGGCCACCAGGACAGGGTGGGCTTATTTACAAAAGCATCATCCACTTTCAGGACATTCCAGGACGTGGACAACCCAAACTCCGTATTGCTGCTTATAGAAACCGATGACCCGGGTGCACTTGCAGCATTTGTTAACGATCCGGCAAACGATGCGATAAAAGCAACCCATACAGTGATCGATCCGATTACAATGGCAACCGAAGTAACCCTATAGCTATCATATGTCATACCCAGTTAAAGCAAACCACTTTGACTGGGTATTTTTTATTTAGGACTTTAACCTCTACCCCTCTTTAGTGCTCAAAACTATCGAACAGCCTGTTTAACTCGGCGTACGGTTTGGCTTGCGCCGAAAAATTGAATGTTCCTGTTTTTTGTATTTCATCAACGGCCCTGAAAAATGCACCGTAGGCGGCCCGTATCAATGCTGATCCAACACTTACCCGCCTAACCCCCAGGTCTTCCAGCTGTGTTAAGGAAAGTGAGTTACCGGCAATTCCCATAATCACGTTAACCGGCTTCGGCGCTACCGCTTTTACGACGGCGGCAATTTCGTCGGCTGTCCTTAAACCGGGGGCAAACAGTACATCGGCGCCTGCATCTGCAAATGCTACCAGCCGTTTGATAGTGTCGTTCAGATCGGGTCGGTTATAAATCAGGTTTTCGGCCCGCGCAGTTAGCGTAAATGGGTGCGGAAGACTGTTGGCAGCGGCAACCGCGGCTTTTACGCGTTCAACAGCGTGATCGAAAGAATAGATCGGATCGCCGGGCCGGCCCGTGGCATCTTCGATAGACCCGCCCGAAAGCCCTGCTTTTGCTGCCAGCACAATCGTTTCGGCACAATCCGAGGGGGCATCGCCATAACCGTTTTCAAGGTCGGCGGATACCGGCAGGCCTGTCGCCTCGATAATGCTTTGTGCGTTTTGCAGGGTTTGATCCCGTGTGATGGAAGCGTGGCCGTCGGGCTTTCCTAAAGAAAAAGCCAGGCCGGCGCTTGTTGTCGCCAGGGCTTTAAAGCCCATTGTTTCTAATATTCTTGCCGATCCCGCGTCCCATGGATTCGGGACAACGAAAATACCATGGCGCCTGTGCAGCGACTGCAAGGCTTCTGCCCTTGCCTGGTATGAATTTGTCATCGTGCTCATAGATTTCAGGTTTTTACAAAAGTACCGGATTTATTTATTGAACGAAGATGTTTAGGGCGCAATTCGATGTCGCTTCGATATCAAACGTTCCTATGGAACGCAAAATTTTATATTTTACATGATTTCTACCAACCAGGTGTCCTTACAGGACACGTTCTTGTAGTCCTCGTCCCATCAGGACGGCTGGTGCTTCGATATCAAACGTTCCTATGGAACGAAAAATTTTATATTTTACATGATTTCTACCGATCAGGTGTCCTTACAGGACACGTTCCTGTGATCCTCGTCCCATCGGGACGGCTGGTTGGTAGAAAAAATCAAACCAGAGTCGAGCGTTCCTTAGGAACGCCTGGTGAAATTCGACAATTTGAATTGCACCCGATGTTTAAAGCGTTGTATCTGCCAGTTATCGTTTCCCGTATTCCTCATCCGTAACGTGCTCCATCCAATTCACGGGCGAACCATTCAGCTTTTCCTGGATGGCGATATGGCTCATTGCGGTGGTTGCCGCAGCACCATGCCAATGCTTTTCTTCCGGGGCAAACCATATCACATCACCCTGCCGGATTTCTTCAACCGGTCCTCCTTCACGCTGTGCCCGGCCGCAGCCGGCGGTAACCACGAGGGTTTGACCGAGCGGGTGGGTATGCCATGCCGTACGGGCACCCGGCTCAAAAGTAACCAGGGCCATCGCTACACGGGCCGGGTCGGGCGGGGCAAAAAGCGGATCGATGCGTACCGAACCTGTAAAATACTCGGCTTGGCCTTTCCCTGAAGGCTGCGTGCCGCTGCGTTTAATTTCCATTGATTTTTGGGGTTAATATTTTGTAAACAGTATTTGTGCGCTAAAGTTTAGGCTACCGCCCGACGCTTTAATTCTAATATTACAACTTTTTGGAATGTCAATTAAGGGGTATAAAATAAATTCCCAGCCAACAATTTTAATTTATCTGCGTTAGGGGTTTATGATTTATGATAAATACCGATTGATTGAAAGCAATATACGCGATCTTCTCTCAAAAAATCTTTACCCAGGGTAAAGAGATAACAGAATTAAAAAAGCAAAAAGAGATGTTAATTAAATTGCAATCCCTTAATTCAAAAAAGGATTGAGCGATGGTATTTGCCTCGTGCGAAGCCGTTCGGACGTTGAAGAACAACCGGACATGCTGACCATTCGTCGCCTAAAGAGCCTTGCGTAATGCAGGGCTTTTGCTTTTTATAGCTTTTTTAAAGCAGTTAGAATTAAAGAAAAACGAGAGGTTTGGCATTTTTAAATCGAAATTATTTAAATCTTGTTTTTAAACCAAGATATAAAGTAAAGGCGATAAACACCGGCGCAGAAAAGTAATAGAGTTGCTTACTATGAGCGGCCAAATCCGGGAAAAATAGCATTACAAGCCCGGCATTGATGAAAAGATGAATGAGTAATGCAGTCAATACGCTTCCGTGTGAACGATTGACCAGCCATGTGTAAATGCATGCTAAACAAGTTACGAAGATATAAAAGAATAATACTGAAACTATTGTAACCGGCGCGCCACTAACGGCGGTTCCAATAGGTCCGAAAAAAAGTGGAATGTGCCAACAAGTCCAAACAATGCCTATTATCAGGCTGCTTTTAACCGGCGAGAACGACCGCTGCAACTCGGGTAAAAGAAAGCCCCTCCAACCTAATTCTTCACCCAATGGACCTAGTCGCAAAGCAGCCCAAAGGTAAATTGGAATCAAAGCGACAGCGTGAACATCGAAACGGCCGACGCTCCCATAAAAGAGCCGGTAAAGCCCAATACTTATTGCCGGAATAATGAGGGGTAAAAACAGAATCACCAGGTAAATAATCAGTGGAGCTTTCCATATGGTGAGTTTCTTAAGGAGCCTGGCAACGCCTGCCAGGCCATCAAAACGCCAGGTAGTCGCTATCGCACTTAGCATAGGGCCGTATATCCCAATGAACAGAAAGGTTATGAAAGGTTTTATTGTTTTATCATTGACACCGGAAGAGATAAAATGCAGACCGATGAACCAACTTACCCACGACCAAACAAACGCAATAGTTAAAAAGAGCACAATACGGAGCTTCGGTTTAACGGGAGAGTTAGTAGAATTTAGTAAATGTGCCAACGCTTTAAGTAAAATAATTGAACAATATAAATCAAACTTTTTGACTTGGTAAGTCAAAGTCGTTTATAATATGCAAATAGCCAATTATACGAATAGCATTAAAGTAAATGAAAAAGAATTGAATGAAGGTAAAAAACGAATTCTTACAGCTTATCCGTCAAAGTTTCCAACACCACTTTGATACAGTTGTCGATTGCCTTTGCGGGATCGGCGCTGAAAGAATTATTGGTACGATTAGCCAGGATCACGTTAAAAGAGATGCCCCTATGCCCCAGGACTGCGGCCAGGCCATACAGACCGGCAGTTTCCATTTCGAAATTGGTAATTTTCTTTCCGAAAATTTCAATTTGGGCTAGTTCTCCCAGAAAACCGGCAAACGCGACGGGCGCCCGCAACTTGCGGCCTTGAGGTGCAAAAAAACCGGGGGACGTCAAAGTAATGCCGGTTGCAAGGCCATTTGCCAGCTTATCCAGCAATAGCCTATTTGCAGATGCTATATAGGGGTCGATGCCTTTATAGTGAGCGGTAGCTGACTTAAAGGCGTCCAATAAGTCCTGTTTATTATCATCCACGTTTTGCTTATAAAAATGCATCAGGTTGTCCAGCCCGATTGCTTCGGAGGAAACCACCACGCTATCAACCGGGATATCGCGCTGCAACGCGCCCGATGTGCCGATTCGGATAAGATTGAGGCTTTTTAAAGCCGCAAAAGGCTCCCGGGTTTGCAGGTTAATATTTACAACGGCGTCCAGCTCATTTAAAACGATATCGATATTATCCGTCCCGATGCCGGTTGAGATTACAGTAACCCGCTTTTTACCAATAAACCCGGTGTGGGTAATAAATTCACGGTTGCTTTTGGTTATTTCTATCCTATCAAAATACCTGCTCACCTGCTCTACCCTTCCGGGGTCGCCAACGGTAATGATCGTATCGGCAACATCGCCCGGATGCAGTTTCAGATGGTAAATGCTGCCATCAGGGTTGACAATAAGATCAGTTGCTGTAATTCCTTTCATGCGATTTAAACTCTAATTTAGGTAAATACCTCATTTAATCATTTATTTTTGTATTGTTATAAACCAGCCAGGTACATAAGCTCATTTAAAATAAGTATTTATGTTCGGAAATATAAAAATCGCAGCCATTGGTTTGCTACTTTTAGCCATGGTAAAAGGATACGCGCAGAAGACACCCGCCCGTCGTGTTCATGATGAGGTTATTTATCATATGTTTCAACGAAGTTTTTACGACAGTAATGGCGACGGGCATGGGGATTTTAATGGCATAAAAGAGAAGCTGAATTATTTGCAGGACCTGGGGGTAACCGCCATTATGCTGGTGCCTGTTGTGGAATCGTCCTATTACCATAATTATTTTTCCGGTGATTTTGAGAAAATTGACCCGAAGTACGGTACGTGGCAGGATTTTACCAGCCTGATCAAAGAAATTCACCGCCGTGGGATGAAAATATACCTGGATATGGAAACGCAGTATATTACCGAGGATCATGCCTGGTACAAGGACTCGTACCAAAATCCAAAATCTGCCTTTTCCGACTACCTGATCTACAACGGTCCGGGGAACACCAAACCGGAATCGATTATTTATGATATTACCGAGCTGAAGGGCTATGATGGTACGGTAAAAAAGATCACTACGGTAAATTTGCACAGCAAGAAAGTGCTGGACTATAACTTTAAGCTGTTTAAACGGTTTGCCGATCCGAACGGCGACGGCAATTTTTCGGATGGTGTGGACGGATTCCGGCTTGATCATATGCAGGATGACCTTGACGGGAAAAAAAACATGACCAACCTGTTTGAATTGTTCTGGAGCCCGCTGATTGCCAGGCTAAAGGCAGTAAATCCCAAACTGAAATTTGTAGCTGAACAGGCTAACTGGATCGATTACGGATACGAATATTTTAAAAATGGCCATGTGGACCGCGTTTTTGCCTTTAACCTGCAAAATGCCATTGAATCGTTTGATAAACACAAACTAGCCGTTGCGGCCGATTCCACATTGAATCTGACGCCCGCAGCAAACCAGCAGGTGGTTTTTATCGAAAATCACGACATGTCGAGGTTTAGCACCGCTGTTAAACAGGATCCGGGGAAATTGCGGGTTGGGGCCGCCTTAAATTTATTGATCGGCGGCGTGCCGGCTATCTATTACGGCCAGGAGCTTGGTATGACAGGCTACGGCGGCCCGGGCAAATATGGCACCAGCGATGGTAATGATATTCCGCAGCGGGAAGCCTTTGAATGGTATAAATCTGACGAAGGCGAAGGCATGGCGCTTTGGTATAAAGACTCAGGCCCCTGGTGGACCGACACCAACCTAAAGCCAAACGACGGCATTTCGCTGGAAGAGGAGAAAGACGACCCGAATTCGTTATATTATTTTTACCATGCATTGCTTCACCTCCGCAAGTCGCATACGGTGCTTATTTCCGGAAAATTTCGCAACCTGAAGAATGACAACGACCACGTATTTTCGTTTATGAGGTGTACCCGCAACAAAAAAGCGGTAGTGATTGTCAATTTATCGAACGAACAGCAAACGGTTAATGTCGGCCCTTACCGGAAAAATACGAAAGCGGTTTTTACTTCCATTTTTGGCGTGACGCCCTTACATTCAGATGCTGGGGTATTATCGGGCACATTAGCACCCTATGCTATTGAAGTTTTGGATGTTAAGTAAGCTCGCTTTCTTTTTCGGTGGGCTGCCCTTTGCCTGTCGCAATTAAACTGTGCAGACTATCGTTAACATAACCCGTCCAGGCATTTGAACACGCCCCGTAACACTCAACTTCAGGGACCAAACCCAGCTGCGTAAACCTCACCTGCGTTTTATCGCCCTGTTTTGAGATATCAAAAATAATTTTGGCGCCGTTCCATTCGGTTTTATCTTTCAAAAAACTGAGGTTGCTGTCGGTAACCAGCCAAACAATTTTTTGGGCGGGGATTACTTCGACCAGTTTTTGTTTGGAATAATGCACATCCCAAAAGCGGACGGAAAATTCATCGTTGAGCTGTTGCGAGCTGCCCTCTAGATTTTCCGTCCACCATGCGGTAACGTTATTGATGGCCTCGAAGGCCTCCATTGGTGTTTGATCCACCATAAAGGCAGTGGTGAAATTTTGATTATTCATTACTTGGTTTTTTATCGGTTAATAAAACTTCTAATTTTTTCAAGCTATTGCCCCAGAAGGCATCAAAATAAGCCAGCCATTCGTTCAGGGCCTTAAACCCATCCTGTTTAAGGGCACAGTGGCGTTCGCGGCCAATGTCGTTAATGGTGATGAAACCGGCATTGTAAAGCACCTTCACGTGTTTTGAAACCGCCGGCCTGCTCATATCAAAGTTTTCGGCCAGCGAGTTGATGGTCAAACTGTCCTTCGAAAGCAGGTAGAGCATTTGCCGCCTGCTGGGATCGGCAATCACCTGGAAAGCATCAAGCCGGTGTTGTTCCATCTGCTTCGGGGTTTACCAAATTTAAAATCTTATTCATGTTGCTTAGCCAGCCTGCATTCATTCCTGCAAAAATCGGAGTAGTTTCCCATCCTTCGAATCCACGGTGGATCAATAACAGCTCGGTACCGTTATCTTTTTCCTGCAAGGTCCAGTTTACTGTGGAGTCGTTCAGGTTGCCGTCGCCGTTTCCGAATTTCCACGAGTAGGAAAGCTTTTTGAAAGGCACAATCTCCAAAACTTTACAGTGAAAAATGCCGTCCCAATCCATGGCCGGCTGTGGTTTGCTGGTGAATTGGAACTCGTGCCCCTCCACGGGTTTAAAGTCCGACGGCATCAGCCATAGCGACATTAGTTCGGGTTTTGTTAAATAGTCCCAAACAATCTCCGGAGATTTAGGATAAAATAATTGATGTTGAATTGCTTTTGCCATAATGGGTAACTTTTAAGTTACTCAAATGTATAAGTAACTTCTGAGTTACGCAAATTTATTTTCAATTTTTTTTACTGCGTCGAAGTCTTTTACTTTTAAACAATTAATTTCCTACCAGTTTTTGAAATTCTGCAGGGTAACGGCCGCCTTCAATTGTAATTTTTGAAGCAGCTTCCTCAATCTGGCGGAGATCCTCAGCGGTAAGCTGCAACTCAGCGCCACCGAGGTTTTCTTCTAACCGGTGCAGCTTCGTGGTGCCGGGTATGGGGGCTATCCATGGTTTTTGGGCCAGCAGCCAGGCCAGCGCGATTTGTGCAGGTGTTGCTTCCTTTTCGGCAGCAATGCTATTCAGCAGATCAACAAATGCCTGGTTTGCTTTACGGGCTTCCGCCGAGAACCGCGGAACGATGCTGCGGAAGTCATTACTGCCAAAGGTTGTGTTTTCGTTGATGGCGCCGGTCAAAAATCCTTTGCCCAGCGGACTAAAAGGAACAAAGCCAATGCCCAGCTCTTCCAGCAAGGGCAGTATTTCCTTTTCAGGCTCCCTCCACCACAGCGAATACTCGCTTTGAAGCGCAGCAACCGGCTGCACCGCGTGTGCTCTCCTGATCGATTGTACCCCCGCTTCTGACATCCCGAAATGTTTTACTTTACCCTCGGCAATCAGGTCCCTCACCGTTCGGGCTACGTCTTCGATAGGCACTTGCGGATCAACGCGGTGCTGGTAGAAAAGGTCGATACGGTCGGTGTTTAAACGCTTTAATGAAGCCTCGGCAACTTTCCTGATATTTTCGGGACGGCTGTCCAAGCCATCCGTCGGCACACCGCCCTTGAAGCCAAACTTGGTGGCGATCACCACCTGGTCGCGGAAAGGCGCCAGCGCTTCGCCCACTACTTTCTCATTAACGAATGGGCCATAGGCTTCTGCAGTGTCAAAGAAAGTTACGCCCCGCTCCACCGCCGCACGGATCAATGCTACGGCATCTTTGGTATCTGTAGCCGCGCCGTAGCCAAAGCTTAACCCCATGCAGCCCAGCCCGAGGGCCGAAACTTCGAGGCCGCTGTTTCCTAATTTTCTGTGTTTCATAGTTTATTTGTCTAATGTTTAATTACTTTGGTCGTCGTAAGCCAGCGACACGGATAAATCGCGATAAGCATCGATCTGCTGCTGAAGAACAGCGATCACTTGCTCTGTGGCGGCGATGGCATCTGCACCTGCAATAAAGCGGCGTGGCGGCTTTTCCTCATCGGATAAAGTGACCAGCGCCCTGGCCAGCTTCGCCGGGTCGCCCGACTGTTTGCCATTTGCGGCGTTCCAAAACTCCATTTGCTGCGCCCTTCGTTCATTATAGTCTGGTATCCCACCGTCGGCGTAAGTCGTAGATTCTTTGCTAAGTAACTCCGTACGGAAAAAGCCGGGGTTAACCGTGATGGTGTTGATACCAAAAGGCTCTACCTCGGTCTGCAGCGCCTGCATCCAGCCCTCGATTGCAAATTTTGATGCACAGTAAGCGGAGCCAAATTCAACGCCCGTTAGCCCCCCAAGTGAAGAGATAGTGATAATCTGCCCCAAACGCTGTGCACGCATAATTGGTAATACGGCGCGCGTTACATTCATGGGGCCGTACAGGCTTACCGATAATTGCTGGTCTATCTCTTCGGGGGTTAATTCTTCGAAGAAACCCGCATAAAAGCTTGCTGCATTATTTACCAGTACATCTATTCTGCCAAACCTTTCTATAGCGGCTTTAACAGCCAACTGTGCATCTTCAATGCTGGTGACGTCGAGTTTTAATACTAAAAGATCCGGCGACTCTCCAAGTGCATCGGCAACTTTGCCGGTATTGCGGCCGGTTGCCACTACTTTATGCCCGGCAGCAATGGCTGCTTTTGCAATATCAACACCCATGCCGCGCCCGGCACCGGTGATGAACCAAACTTTACTGTTATTCATATAATGTGTTTTTTAATCGTTCGCTATTAATGATACAAATGTCGGCGCTGTTTTTTAACCCTTTGTTATACCGATTACGGTATTATGTACCAATATTACTGATGTATTGTTTTTGATAGCGGCGAAGGCTTAACTTTGAGTAACATAAAGCAACAGCAATGGAAAACATCACCCGGTTTGATACCATCAGCCAGTATAACGCATTTAATAATCACGAGACGCTGCACCCGCTGGTAAGCGTGGTCGACCTGTCGAAAGCCGATAAACGGCAGAACGTACGCAGCAATTTTGGCTTTTATACCGTGTTTTTAAAGGAGATAAAATGCGGCGACCTTAAGTACGGCTGCAACTATTATGACTACGAAGAAGGCACCCTGGTATTCATCGGGCCCGGACAGGTGATCGGCGGGGACACCGGCGGCGAATATTACCAGCCCATGGGTTATGCGCTGGTTTTCCACCCCGACCTTGTACGCGGTAGCGAACTGGGGCGGCACATTAATGATTATACGTTCTTTTCGTACGAGGTGCACGAAGCGCTGCACCTGTCGGAAGCCGAGCGGAAAATCATATTCGATTGCCTTTCGAAAATAAAATTCGAGCTGGAACACCCTATTGATAAGCACAGCAAAAAATTGATCGTTACCAACATCGAATTGTTCCTCAACTATTGCGTGCGTTTTTACGACCGCCAGTTCATTACCCGCGGACTTGTGCACAAGGGTATTTTAGAAAGGTTTGAAAGCCTGCTGAACAGCTATTTCGGTTCCGAAAACCCGCAAACAATCGGCCTGCCATCAGTGGGATATTGTGCGGAGCAGCTGCATTTATCAGCCAACTACTTCGGCGACCTGATCAAAAAAGAAACCGGCAAATCGGCGCAGGAGTATATACAGGCAAAACTGATAGACATCGCCAAAGAAAAAATATTCGATACCAGTAAATCCGTCAGCGAAATCGCTTACAGCCTTGGATTTAAATATCCCCAGCATTTTACCCGCCTGTTTAAGCAGCGTGTTGGGCAATCGCCAAATGAGTATAGGTTGTTGAATTAACCGCAAAAATCTTTATCTATTCCGGTACTTCTTCTTTTCTTACTATTTTAACATTAATTAACAATTAATAATTTATATTAGAACAATAATATTGCTAAATTTACATCAATTAACAGGTTTAGAAAACTGTCAGTTAATAGTTAATTTATTTCTAAAGCAGGATTTAGCGCAAGGCCAGTCCTGCTTTTTGGTTTTAGGAGGATAATCAACTAAAAATGGCATCCATCTTAGCCACACTTTGCTCCAGCCCGATTTGTGCGAAGTTGCTGATGCTGCCAAATTCAGCGTATTCTGTAACGGTCATTTCTGTCTTTCCATCTGTCAATTCTTTAAACGTTACAACCGTTCTGATATCCTGCGGAAAATCGGCCGGCATGCCTACTTTCGTGGGATCGGTTTTATGGCCGTCTTTGTTGGCCAGGCTTTGGATAAACTCGATGGATTGCAGCGGCTCAATTTTCACGTACGCCCAAATAGAATACCACTCCTGCCCTCCCATTTCCGGCGGGGCCTGCATGCTCACCAGGGATTTGCCGCCTTCCTGAAAATCAATGTTCGCCACCGGCGCGGTAAAATGTTTCGGGCCCCACCAGCGCTTAACCAGTTCCGGGTCCACCCATAGCTGCCAAACTAGTGCAACCGGGGCGTTAAATATTTTTGCAACTGTTATTTGATTTGCCATCTGTTAAGCGTTTTGCAATGCTTCGATATCAAATTTTTTCATCTTCATAAATGCCTGCACCACACGCGGCGCTCTTTCGGGGTCCGACATCAGCTTGCCCAATAAGGCCGGCACTACCTGCCAGGATAACCCGAACTTGTCCTTACACCAGCCGCACATACTTTCCTGTCCGCCATCGGCAATCAGGCTGTACCAATAATGATCAATTTCCGCCTGGTCCTTACAGGGGATGACAAATGAAACGGCTTCGTTAAATTTAAATTTAGGGCCGCCATTCAGGCCCATAAAGGGCTGTCCGTTAAGCTCAAAATTTACAATCATGCCCGAATCGTTAACAACCTTCGAATCCGGAAAAATTGCGCAATAAAAATCTGCTGCTGCACTGGCCTGGTTATCAAACCATAAACAAGGATAGATTTGCTTTGTCATATTTATTTGGTTTATCGTTACTGAACTATTTGTTTGTTTTCGCTTTCTTTTGCTGCATTTCACCCAGTAAATCTTCCATCGCCGTAAACCTGTCTTCCCACATTTTGCGGTACGGTTCCAGCCATTCGGCTATTTCTTTCATTTTGTTAAGGTTAAAATGATAATGGATCTCCCTGCCCGATTGCGTTTGATTAAGCAGCTCACATTCGGTTAAAATTTGAATGTGCTTCGAGATCGTTTGTCGCGACGAGTTAAAGTTTTCGGCTATTGCGCCCGGCGTCATGGCCCCTACGGCCACCAATGCCAGTATTGCCCTGCGGGTTGGGTCGGCTATGGCTTGAAATATATCTCTACGAATTTCCATTGTGCAGTTATTTGACTGCGAATATAATGCAGTTATTTGACTGCGCAAAATTTATTACAAATTTTTTTTGAGTTGGATGTAATTAGGCCATTATGCAAAATTAATTTCTTGTGGTACTTTAGTGCCTTATCTACGCTATGAAAAAGCTATCCCCTGTCTTATTCCTCATCCTCACTAATTTGTTTTCCCTTACCGCGCTGGGGCAGTTAAAGGTTGCGCCGGGACAGGTTGCGGCAATTTTTGTGCACAATGCGGCGGGTGGCCTTGGCGGCAGCGAAAGCGTCGATATGAAAGTCATCCCGGAAGCCGGTAGTTGGAACAGCTACCTAGTCCGTAAAACGAAAAACGAACGACAGCTACAGCGCAAACCGTATGATTCCGTGATGCGCCAATTTATCGCCAAATTGAATCCGTCTGCGGTAGTTAATTTGTTAAACGCTGTTACTGTTATTAAACCGGTTATAAGCCGGTCGACATTCGGGCTCACGGCCCCCGGCCTGATCGCGGAATTAAAGAACGGCGCAAAAAAGCCCATCACCAATGCGCCCGATTTCAATAAGATCATTACCCAAAAGCTGGTCGACCGTATCATTGCCAAAACTGTGGTGGATTTAATGGTAACGGACGACTATGAATACAGCGAAGTGAAGATTGTGACCCGGCACAACGATACCATCAAATTAAGTACGCAGCGGCTGTGCGCAACGAAACTGCCCTGGACCGTTGGCCGTCACCTTACTTACAATATGGACATCAACAATTTTGTGCTGGCGGCCACCGGCAGCCGGGATGTGCCCAATAAGCGGGCGCTCCAAATTGGCTCGCTTAAAGAAAGCATTTACAAATCCATCGACGAACAGCATGCCGACGCGCCCATCGCCGGTTTTAAATGGAAGTACTACTACCCCGCCAACCTGCAATTGCTGGCTGATCATTTTAAGATTACCGGCACCCGGTTTTTGTATGGCAACGTTTATTACTGCCGGCTAAAAACCAGCGCCATGCCGGCCAGCGCCTTTTTAGAAAGCACTATGGATATGACACGCGACGAAGATATCAGGATAACCCTCCGCTATGCGGAACTGATCGACCAGTATTTTAAGAGGGATAATTTTGTACTGAAGTATTATGCCGGGCGGCCGGACGCCTCTATCGGTTTCTCTTACACTACCGGCCACTCGCCGTACCACCCGCTCCTTTACCTGGGCAAAAAGCTGCCGGAACTCGCCAAGGCCGACTCTGCCAAAACCATTTGTTTTTGGGCAAGTACTCCTGACGATACCTCCTATTGGATACTTTTCCCGGATCAACGTTCATTGCTCACCTATCATTCCGTTACAACGCCCGACGGAAAAGCGGCCCCCATCTACCCGCCGCAGCACCCGGATGACAGCTGGTACACCAAAACCAATACCTATTATCTTTTTGATGGTACGGGTAAGGTTTTAATGCAGGGGTTGGGGTTTTAGGGGGATGATTCCGGAAGACAAGAAACTGCTCAAAGAGGTGACGAGTACCCCAACACTATTCCTGGCCCCGATACTCGCGCCTGAAAAGGGGGGTTTGTTATTACTCATTTTGCCAAATTTAAATCGTTTTGGTTTGCAATGCGTATTCAGATCAAAATAAATTGTAATATTGTCTTGAGGAAAACACAGGTTGTTCATCAAACATGTCGTTACGTGTTCAAAGAGCACGAAAAAGCGTTAATGGTGTACCTGGTCCGCCGGGGCAAACTAAGAAGCCACGTGTTTTCCTCTCTTTTGTTGGCCGAGATGATAGTAAACACTAAGCAATTTACAATGTCGTTCTACTAGCTGTAGGCGTTGAACGGTTTGATGCCAGTTTGTTGGATAAACGATCGATTCTTCTATTTTAATATAAACGGTTGTCAACTCAGGTTTAGGAAGCGCATGACGTTTGACCTTTTGATATACCAACATATAAATAGAATCCCTGTAAGTCCAAACGTCTGTCGGATAGATATTTGAAGATTGTGTTTCATGATAATCCGGCGCTCGTTCGATGATCTGAGGTAACCACTGCATGATCTCATACGAAGACTGTTTGAATCCGCTACGCCTTGAAGCACGGGACATATGCCTCCACCCTGATTTTGTAACTTTGATCTGTCCCAATAGAGGAGAAATTATCATTTGTGAAGCGTACTCACGATAAAATCTTTGAGCTGTCGTTCTCTTGGACCGGAAATCGGTTTCTTCAGTGGAAAAGATCAAACCTTGCCCGCCATGTTTTTCCCGGCTGCCAATGATACGTGCCAGATCATAGCGCAAAGCGGGACTAATCAGTTGCGTCGCGGCTAGCGGGCGTTTTGCCGGTTTATCGCCGCGATTGACGTAGGTCCAAAAACAACGGTTCTTTTTTCGCTCGATCCATAACAGGAGGATATCGTTAGTTTCGGTGAAGCTGTCTTCAAATATTTTTTTTAAAAGTTCAGCTTTGATCACACCATTTTTAGTATCTACTTTTCCATAACTTGGCCCTGATTTTACCTGTGCCAAGACGATTTTCCTACCGCGTATACCCCATTGATTAGGGAATGAAAGCAGCAGATCTATTTTATTGCCATCTTCTTCCCGTGAACCCCAGGATATCTCACCACCGGTCGCCATAATCAAGTAAGCGCCAGCAAAGACCTCCGAGTCGCTACCGTTCTTATTGTTTAAACTGCGCTTATCAGAAGCTTTTGGATGTGGTAACGCTGTAAACTTTGGACTGGGCATCGGTTGTAGCTGAAGAACAATGATAAACAATATTTGGCCGACAGCAAAAATATTAAAGATACTATATTACTGTCCCCGCAGGGTTTGACGCGGACGCTTGCGCTGCATTTTGATTTAAGCACACTATTTCCAATGTCGTTATAAGGACAAATAGCCATAGCCTAAATTCAAATATTTACTCGTCAAGCAAACATTGTTCGCAGGTCGTCTCTGACGGACAAACAAGGATGAAATGCCCAATGTGAATAAATACTAAAGAAGTTAGCGAATGAATTATTTATCTTTACTTTATTAATTATGACAAGTTGAACCTACTCCCGCTTTTACCTTTCACCGAAAAGATATGGCCGGCTTTATCCAAACTAGCAGCAAAGACCATCAAGAAAAAGCTTCTCTTTCACGAGATATGCCGCGATCTGGATATTGAACTTTATGAAGAAGATTTCGATTTCGCTTATTTGCAAAGTTTATCGATCTTTTTGCTGGATCAGGAGCATTCCTGGGCGATGGTATTTGAACTGCCCGAGGTCCGCATGGCGTTCCGTTTGGGTTATCCGGCAAATAACTTTGCGGATGTGGAACGATTGCTTGACCACCATCTGCATGTGACGATCAAAGAAGGCCCGCTTAAGTCACTCGACCAGGTGCCAGCCGATTTATTGGGTACTTTTGCGAAGGTCTATGCAGAACAGGTTAAAGAGAACATGGGACCATCTGCTATGGAAAACCTTAAGGCTACGAATGATTTCCGTACCGAGGCCAAACAACAAAGCGACACCATGATCGGGTTATTGGAACAGTTGACCCGACAACAGCAACCATCGCCCGATAATTATATCAACCGGGGGGATTTTCAGCAAATTATAGATGCTGAATACCAGGGCCAGCTTGACCAGATCAAAAAGTCGATCGAAGAAAATCAAGTCGATACTGCGCAGCGCAACCTGTTCGCTTTTAAAGAACGGATTTGGGAGCGGTCCAAAGATACCATTAAGTTCAAGGTGCTGAATAATATCGGCTATACGTATATGATGCAGCACAATTTCGATCAGGCTATTTCTTATTACGAACAGGCGGCAGAAAACGACCCGGATAACGCGGCTAACTTGTCCAATTTGGTGGGGCTGTATTTTGTGCGAAAGCGTTTTGATGATGCCGCACCAATCACGGAAAAACTAAAGGATTCGCATCCCGGCTTGGCTTATGCTTTGCAGCTATACCGACTGGAAGAAGCGGGTACCGCCCAGCAGGTTATAGACCTGCCGAATACATTAAAGGAAAATCCAGAAGCGCTGGTCGCCATGATCAATACCACTGTTAAAAACAACCCTGATACAGCTGTACGTCACGCCAAACAACTTTATGAAAGCAATAAAGAGAGCGATAATTTCATCGACATCTATTGTAATGTGGTTTGTGTTGCCGTGATCGGCGAGCACGTCGATTTCCAGGTCACCGAAACGCTCAACGACGAGAACCGTGGGCACCTTTTATTAGCCAGTGAACTGTTGGAAAAACAATGGTTAAAATACCAGTATACCGAGTACCGGAAATACCATTTGGGGGTATTGGATAAACAGAACCTGATCCTGACCGTCCTTGGCTACCAGGAAGCAGCGTTGAAGGTCGCCGAGGCGATCTTGGCTCAAGACCCTGAAAGCTATTATGGTAAAAAGCAAGCGGGCGTTAACCTGATGCTTCTGCACCGTTACGAAGAAGCCGCCAAACGGTTCGCCAGTATCGGCGATGAACACGAAAGCCTGTTCGAGTTTCATACTTCCTGGCTGCTTGCTTTAGGCAAAACCGGCCAGATGGCAGAGGCTCGGCGCATCGCTTTTAAACAATTGGAACGTACAGATAGCTTACCCGAAGATCAGTTGAGGGTTTATAGCACGCTTGGGTTCCTGTATGCCGTGAACGAGCAATATGCGGATGCACTCGAATTCATTGAAAAGAGTGAGCGGCTAAATCCTGATAGCCTGGGCATCCTGGCGGATAAAGCGAAAGTGCTTAAAAAACTTGGTCAGGAGGACGGCGCGAAAGCCTGTGAGCATAACATGCGCCTCTTAATGGCTAAAGGGCTCGACGGGCAAACGGTCAAAGACCGTTACCTTGCTTCTGTTTATTTTAACGAGACGGGCAAGTACAAAGAAGCAGGCGACCTTTTGGAAACGATTGCCGAAAAAGGCAGGAACCATTTCCTGACCTGGGAGTTGATACAAGCCTATATGCGTTCCGGCCGGAAAGCAAAAGCCCTGCCTATTTGCGTAGGCTTACGGGAGCTTTACGGAGCCAGCCCGGAGTACACCCGTAAAGAGGTGGAGATATATTACCACTACCATGACTTTCAACAGGCAGAAACGATATTAAAGCAATACGTTGACCAGTTCCCGGATGACTTGGAAGCGCTGCTCAATCTTGCCGGGCTCTATCAGAAGAACCAAAACCTGGGCGCCCTCAAAGCGTTTTGTAAAGCAGATATGAGCCGTTTTCAATTCCATATAGAGGAACTGCGCAGATATGTCCGTTTGCTGCATGGACAGGGAATGCATGATAAAAGCCTCCAATTATTGTATGAGTTCAGGCGACTTAACCCCTCACTGGAGATCAATAAATTATTTGTTGATTATTGCCTATCGGAACCTGGTGACCGGAAAAATACACAAATACCCACGCAGGTCGCCAAAGATACCGTGGTCACCCTGCGATCCGATTCTGTAGATTTTAAGTATATCGTTACCGACAGGCCCGAACATGACCTGAAAAGAAAGGATGGCGAGATCAATCTATCTGACGCGACCTACCAGATATTGAAAGGCAAGCGGGTTGGTAACAAGGTTGCGCTTAACAAAGCGAGCAGCCCCGAAAAATGGCAGGTTATGCAGATCATGCCATTGTTTATGCACGCCTTCCAGGAAGCGATGCACGAGAATACGACCATCTACGCGGCCAATTCCGGTTACCTTTCCGGGCAGATAAAAAACGTCGAAGATATCGAACGGTTTATCGACGGGCAATTCAGCCAACAACGCCATTTTTATGAACTGATGGCGGAGCAGGAAAAATATTATGAGGCCTACCAATTGCCGCTGGGTGTTTACGCGTTATTCAACCGCAAAAGCCCGATCGAAGTCTATGAGTATTTTCTCGCCAAAGGCACGGGCATCAGGGCCGCCACGGGAGATGTGAATTTTTATAACCAAGCCGTGCAACTGGCTTCCGGTAGCACGGTCTTTGTTCCGGATATCACCGCGTTGTTGACGCTTTACAAGACGAATTTTCATATACCCAATGGGATCAAATTGATAGTTGGCCATTCAACCCTTGAACTAATCGAAACGTTTATCGCGGTCAAGTCGCAAAACTCCCAAGCCGACCATATATCCATTGGTGAAAACAATGGCGAAAAGATCAGGATGATTTTTACCGTGGAACACAAACAAACGGAATTGAGCCGTCTAAAGGCTTTCCAAAGCTGGGTTATTGCCAATTCTGAAACACGGCCCTGTAAGGCGTTACTGGATCACGATGACCAGCAGGCGAACCAATTCAAAAGAACGATGGGGGCCGACGTTTTCGAAGCGGCATTGCTGAGTAAAGAGACCGGCGCCGTGTATATTTCGGATGATGCGGCTAACCGCAGGTTCGTGCAGGAACAATTGGGCGTTCAAAGCATATGGACCCAACCCCTGTACAAGACGCTAACTATAACGGGCCAATTGAGTGAGGACACCTATAATGAACTGATCCACCTGATGCTATTATTAGGACATCAGCACACCACCGTAGATAAAAATAACATCGTACATGCACTCCATCGCAGCCAGTATCGGATCGGCGGCCCTTTTGAGGCAATGGTCAATGTGTTGAGCGGTTACCATAGTAACGAAGAATCTTTACAAATCGCTTTCGCGGTCATTTCGGATATCTGGACTATAGAGCTTTCACCCAAAGAACAGGAAAAATTAACCTATTATATCCTGATGCGCTTTATGACCTTTAGGCCGGTATATCCCTTAGTCCTGAAGCTTTACCGGATGGTCGCCCTCTTCATAGATGGAGAAAATGAAGCTTTTATCGTTAAACATGCGATCTGGCAATTGGTCAATGATTATCATTTACCGACCAAAAACCCGTCTTTCCTGATGAATGCTATAGGCAAATTAAAAAACAAATAACCCTCCCCTCGCGCGAATGTGTCGCCTTTGCCAATAGTGATGGCGCACTCGTGTGCCTTTAGACAGGGACCAAAAATAACCTCACCCCAACCTATAAACCCACTCCTCCACCTCCATCCCCCCTGCATTGGCAAACCCTTTATGCGTCCCAATCTTCAAAATCCCACATTTCTCCAAAACCTTTTGCGAGCCATAATTGTCAAACGCCACCCGTCCAAAAATGGGCCGGGCGTGTTCTATGGTCAAAAAAGTTTTGAGCGCGGTGGTGGCATCCCTTTTCCCCAATAGTTAATATCTATCCATATAACCTCCCAAATAAATTTGCAAATCTCCAAAACTGTCAGTAAGTTTACACTTACGGTAAGCAAATACTTACCATTGATAAAATGAGTGCAAGCAGTACTGCCTTTAATGCCCTTGGCGACCCAACCCGCCGGGCCATCTTCGGGAAATTACGTGACCGGCCTTTGGCCGTTGTAGACATTGCCGACGGCCTGCCCGTGAGCCGGCCCGCCGTATCCCAGCATTTAAAAGTGCTGAAAGAAGCCAAACTGATCAGTTTGCGGACACACGGCAACAAGAATATTTATGAGCTGAACCGGGAAGGCATCCTGGCTATGCGGGATTACCTGGATCAATTTTGGGATGATGCGCTGGCCAATTTTAAACTTCTTGCCGAAAACACGGAAACAGAAAATAACAAACACCCCAATAAATAAATATGGAAACCATCAACTTAACCTCCATCAAAAAAGAGTTCACGGTAGCAGCCGCGCAGGAGACGGCCTTTAAAGTATTCACCGAAGAAATGGACCTCTGGTGGCCGCGCACCCACCACATAGGCAGTTCAGAGATGACCGGAATAGTAGTGGAACCCTTCGCGAACGGTCGCTGGTATTCCAAACATGCCGACGGCACAGAGGCCGATAACGGCTATGTGATCACTTACCAACCCTATGATCTGTTCGTACTGGCCTGGCAGATAAACGCCGATTTTAAATGCGACCCCACCCTGGTTACCGAAGTGGTAACGGAGTTTATCCCCGAAGGCCCGAACCTAACCCGCGTAAAATTTGAGCATAAGGACCTGCACAAACTTGGTAGCGGCCGCAAAGTGGTGGCAAGCATGGATGAGGGCTGGGGCATGATTATGGACCTGTACAAAAAGCAAGCGGAGCAATGAAGGCAAAATTGTTATTAAGAATTGCGGCCGTCCTGATGCTGCTGCATGCCATCGGGCATACGATGGGCGCATTGGGCTGGAAGAAGGCGCCTAACAACGCCATCGCGCAGGTGATCAGCGGGATGCAAAACAACCATTTTAATTTTATGGGGCGTTCAAGCAGTCTTGCCGGATTTTATGAAGGGTACGGGGTAAGCATGATTTTGGTGCTGCTGTTTGTGAGCATTTTATTGTGGCTGCTGTCGGCCTCGCCGGCTAAACCCTTGGTGATGCTGACGGGTCTGTTCCTGGTAGGGCTGGCTACGGTTGAATTTATTTACTTTTTCCCGTTCGCGGCGGCGTTTTCGCTGGTGGCGGGGTTGGGGGCTTTGATGGCTTTGAGAGGCGAGCAACCATTATCACAAAATTAAAGCTGAAGTCATGCCGTCCGCCAGTCGGCGGATCGGCACCCCTCTGGATATTCACGCCTGCCAGGTAGGTGACTTGCCTGTAGCACACTTATCCCTTGCTTACTTTGCGTGAGGGGTCCCGATCCGCCGACTGGCGGACGGGATGACTTGGTGGTGAAGGCATGTGATTTAATGTAGAAAACCTATCCCGTGTTTACATTGCATGAGGGGTCCTGATCCGCCAGTCGGCGGACAGGATGACTTTTTAAAATCATTTTTCATGATGCACTTTTGGGGCAATTTTAACCGAAAAATGCATCATTTGCATCAGCTTGCATCATTTACGCATGTAACGCGCTGATTATCAATGCCGGGTGCATCACGTGCATCACATGCATCATCTGCATCATGTATTTGTGATGCAAATGATGCACCAAATTACAGGCTTAAAAGACCAGCAAAATCTTCAGTTGCTAAAAACCATTTCGTTAATCAGGGTGTTTTCCATTTCAAATTAAAACCCTACGATTATGAATGCAAAAACAGCGGTCAGCATAGCTACTTTATATTTGATAATTTATACCGCGTTAGCGGTGGCCGGGGTTGCGTACCCGGTGGTTACAGCATTGTACCTGGCATCGCCGTTCGTGGTGCTTGCGATGGTCTATATCGTACTAAAGGACACTTATGATTACCCAGAATTAGCCGAAGGTGAAGAGTGGGGCTACCGCGATAAATTCAAAGATAAACTGGGCCTGTTTTGAAAATACAATTTATCGCAAACAAGCTTCAACTATACTGGTTGCAATAGTATGAAAACAGCGCTGGAACAATTGCCGCCGCAGGAAACCGGTCGGCAAACCGATTTTACCCACGAACAAAGATTTGACAGTTTGGAGGAGGCACACCAGGCTTTCCAGGCTGCGGCCGGACGGATGCTTTCGGTAAACAACTGGCACGCCTATTCGGGTGCGGGCTCGGCGAAGTTTACGCTTTGCAATAACCTGGGCGTGGAAGTGGAGGTAATAGCCGGGGAAGGCTTTTTCATTAACATTGACCTGCCCGGCCCCGGCCCCGATGCGGGCGATGGCCTGGAATGGGTGATGGTGGAAAGGCTGGTTTCGGAGGGTAGCGCGCATACGGCTGAAGAATATGTTTTAATGACCGTAAGGCCGGTGCCTGATCCGCGAACAGACGATGAACAGATTGCCCATTTTTATAAAGAAGCGTCGACCAGCACCTTTATTGTGCGGCGTGACGGCATGGTGGTAAGCGCGGGCGCACATGGGCGCAATGAAACACCTAACAACGAGGACGTGGACCTGTATGATAAGATCCGCAACACTGCCATTGCCCTGATGGCCAGGGTGGGCCTGTCGGGAACACAATGGCAAAAATTAGTAAACGGCTTAATCGACTATAAAGAAACAGAACATGGGAAAACAACATGATACCTTCCCGGGAGAACAACCCGAAATGCCGGTGCCAAAAGAAACACCGGAAATAAACCAGCCCTCGGATCCCAAAGAGCCCGAAGTGCCAACCGAAGACCCGCAGATTGTGCCGGACGAATACCCGCCTGAGGAAAGTTCGCCGGAACCATCGCCGGTAAACCCGGGTGGGATTTGATCTTCTTACTTATCGTCGCTTCCTGTAAAATATTAATGACGCTGGTTTAAGGTGCCTATTTTTTTCTAATTTGCTACCTTGCAATGCCGACGCTAAGTCTCAAGTCGAAAGTCTTAAGTCCCAAGTAAAGAAAAGTACAAAATACGACCTGGGACTTCCTACTAAAGACTATAGACTTAAACCTGCATTATAACCAAATCCATCATGAAGAAGATCATCCTAACCTTTATTGTCGCCCTGCTTTGTACAGCCGCGCTAAAAGCCGAAAACGGTCACGACCTCTGGCTCCGCAAGCGGCAGGCAAACCCGGTAAATGTGGTGTCTGCAAAGCAGTCCCCCACCCTTGAGCTGGCAAAACAGGAGCTGTTGGAAAACTGGCAGGGTAAAGCCGGGGCAACCGTCAGGCTGGTGGTTAAACGGGATAAAGACATTAAAGGAGATGGCTTCCGGATCAATGCCGGTGTTATACAGGCCAATACCGACCTGGGCATCCTATATGGCGTGTTTGAGCTTTTACGCCGCGTAGAAACGGGCGAACCAACGGAAAACATCCTGTCGAACCCCTCATACAGCCGCAGGATACTCAACCACTGGGACAATTTAAATGGCAGCATGGAGCATGGCTTTGGAGGCAATTCCATTTTCTGGCGAAACGAAAAAGACGCTCCCACCGTGACTGATGCTGATAAAAAGCTGTGGCGCGAATATGCTCGTGCAAATGCCTCCATCGGCATAAACGGGAGTGTGATAAATAATGTAAATGCGTCGCCGGCTGTTCTTTCGGCGCCGTATTTAGCGAAGGTTAAGGCTGTTGCCGAAGCGCTGCGCCCTTATGGCATAAGGGTGTACTTGTCGGTTAATTTTGCCTCACCCATAAAACTCAGCGGCTTCAAAACCGCAGACCCTTTGGACCCCGAAGTAATTAAATGGTGGCAGGCCAAAGTTAAAGAGATATATGCTGGGATCCCTGATTTTGGCGGCTTCCTGGTGAAGGCAAACAGCGAGGGGCAGCCGGGTCCGCAGGATTACAAGCGCACCCACGCCGAGGGCGCCAATATGATGGCCGATATCCTGAAGCCTTATGGCGGCATCGTGATGTGGCGTGCTTTTGTATATAGCGCAACGGATCCTGACCGTGCCAGGCAGGCTTATTCGGAATTTACACCCCTTGACGGGAAGTTCCGCGATAATGTAATCATCCAGGTAAAAAACGGGCCGATTGATTTTCAACCGCGCGAGCCTTTCAGTCCGTTGTTCGGCGCTTTAAAGCAAACTTCTATCGCGCCGGAGTTCCAGATTACGCAGGAGTATTTGGGCCATGCCATACAGCTAGTTTTCTTGTCGTCCATGTGGGAAGAATGCCTTAAAAGCGATACCTACCAGGATGGACCCGGCAGCACCGTTGCCCGCTGCACCGACGGCAGCATTTTCCCGCAGAAATATACCGCCATTGCAGGGGTAGCCAATATCGGGCTTGACAGCAACTGGTGCGGGCATCCCTTCGCGCAAGCTAACTGGTATGCCTTTGGCCGGCTGGCCTGGGACAACACCTTAACCAGCGACCAGATAGCCCAGGAATGGCTGATGCAGACTTTCTCGCCGCTTTCAACTAAAGAGTCGTTAGGGACGAGTACTACCGCTTGGCACAACGGCTTTTTGCTGCCCGTAAAAAAGATGATGTTGGAGAGTCGTGAGGCGGTTGTAAATTATTCGATGCCTTTGGGGCTGCATCATATATTTTCTGTTTTTGAGCACTACGGCCCGGGCCCATGGTATGCACCTAAAAATGTGCGGCCCGACTGGACGCCTCCCTATTACCACAAGGCTGCTGCCGACGGCATAGGCTTTGACCGCACCACTACAGGCAGCAATGCCGTTAGCCAATACCAGGAACCGCTGCGCTCCACCTTTGCATCGCTTAACGATTGCCCGGAGATATATTTGCTTTGGTTCCATCACCTGCCATGGGATTATAAAACCAAAAACGGCCGTACCCTTTGGGACGCCCTGTGTTATCATTACCAGGACGGCGTAACCGCCGTAAGGGGTTTCCAAAAAACCTGGGACGGCATTAAGCCATTTATCGATAACGAGCGCTTTGCCGATATACAGGCAAGGCTGAGACGGCAAAGCCGCGATGCGCAGGTTTGGAAGGATGGCTGCCTGCAATATTTTCAGCAATTTAGTAACCTGCCGTTGCCCCCGGATGTGGAGCGCCCCGTTAATGACCTGAAGTATTTGCAATCGGTACCGCCGTTAGGTATCAGGTAAGGTATAAAATCATTAGTTTTAAATTTATTCAATAAACAAGGATAATCATGAACGCGATCAACTTAACGGCTTATTATAAAACCATCGAAAAGAAAACCGGGAAATCTCCTGAACAATTTAAGAAGCTTGCAGAGCTAAAGGGATTTGTTGTTAACGGCGACCTGAAGCCCGGTGTTAAACCGATGGAAGTGATGAATTGGTTAAAAGCTGATTTTGGATTGGGACAGGGCCACGGTTTGGCGCTTTATCATAGCTTTAAGAAAGAGGAATAGCAAATAGATAGTAGTTTGCAGGATGTTTAGCTGCTTCACCGCCGCGGCATTTGATTAAAGAGGGTTAACACAACCGGCCCACCTTTACGGAAGCAACATTTTCCGATAATACACCCTGCTGTGTCCTGGCGGAAAATCGGGCAGTTCGCCAAATTTTTCGTACCCGGCCCGTTCATAAAATCCTGGGGCCTGGAAACTAAAGGTATCCAGACATATCCCCAGGCAGCCTTGCTGGCGGGCATAGGTTTCGGATTCGGCGAGCAATTTTGTGCCAAAGCCTTTATTACGTAAAGATTCGGGGATAAAAAGGATGGAGATATAAAACCAGCCGTAAAAACAAGCGGCGTAAAGCCCGCCCAAAGTTTCACCGGTTTCGGAGTCGCTAAGCAATACGGCATAAGGCTTGTTCCCGGGCGCGCCGTAAGCCTGGGTGTTAAATTCGAGCAATGCTTTATACAGCAGCTTCACATCGTCATTTGACGGTTCGGTTTGTACAACTATCTCTACCGGCATTTATCTTAATTTTTATCGTTTTGATTTGAAAAACGTCCTATTGTTACAAAGGCGCGTGGCGTTTCTTCAACGTTGCGCTGCATTTTGATTTCAAGCGCAATATTCCCAATGGCAACCTGTATGTGTATTTAGGCGGGAGATTGTCATTTACTTACCACATTATCAATATATTAAACTATTAAGAAAATATTGCCGATATTATTGACTAACTTGCCCACTTATTAAAAAACAATAAAATGCAAAAAGAAGGAACAGTGAAATTTTTCAATACCCAAAAGGGCTTTGGATTTATTTCACAAAGTGACGACAGAAATGAAATCTTCGTACACTCAACAGGACTCATCGACGAAATTCGTGAAAACGATAAAGTACAGTACGATGTAGAAGAAGGCAAAAAAGGCCTTAACGCAGTAAATGTAAAAGTCATCTAATCAATAACTATAAATTACTCGGAAAGCACTTCGATTGATCGGGGTGCTTTTTTTTTAGACGAAAATTCAACTATTAAAATTATGGCAAAGTCACAGGCAACCTTCATGAAGAATCAGCGCGAGAAGAATCGCCAAAAGAAAAAAGAAGATAAAATAGAACGTAAACAGGAACGCCGCGAATATTCAGCAGGCGGGGGATTAGAGCAAATGATGGCTTATGTAAATGAGTTTGGAGAACTAACTTCAGTAATGCCGAAAAATTCGGCAAAAAGCTCTGAAGCTGCATAAACAAATAGATACAAACTATTGCAATGGCCGCCGGCTTAAGAATCAGGCACCCTTAGGCTGAATTTTGTGGCTTGTGAACGATCGTCTCTGACAGACCTTGCAGGGATAGGAATTTATTTGTAGTTCATTCGATGACGGTCCGCTCATAGCCGCGGAGGCCTAGTCACTTTTGTCTTGGCAAAAGTAACCAAAACCGTGTCAGCAGAAATGCTTCTTTGCCACACACGGCCTTAGCGCACAAATCCGGAAAAACCGCAGGCTGCAATCGTTTTGCCGGGCTAACCTGTCGATTTATTACTATGCAAGCAAAAAGTTGCTATGCCTTTTGCCGCCTCACGGGCCAGCTATTTTTCCGGATTTCTCCCGAAGCTGTTCTGCTGACGGAGGAAAGTGTCGTTTATATTATGCTATTTTTACGGGTTAACTTAAAGTCGCAGACCACCCTGCGAGGACGTGAACTCATTTTACCGATGCGCTTACCATTGGTGTTGCCGTTATTCAGTTTTTTGGTAATGCAGGGCGATTGCGCCGGATTTAAATAGCCGGGTATGTTCCAGTTTAAAATTGAGATTTTCCGGAAGCAGCAAGTTTTCAAATAAGCGCTTGTTTTTTCCTACTATAACCGGGTGCACCACTAAGTAAAGTTCGTCTATCAGGCCAAGTTCCAGCATGCGCGGAAGCAGGCTGGTGCTGCTGAAGGCTATTTTTTTTCCGGGTTGCTGTTTTAATTCGCGGATGAGGCCTTCGGGATATTCTCTCACTATTCTTGTATTTTCCGGGACATTTTTTAGCGTGCGCGAAAGGACAATTTTTTCAATCGGGGTCATGGCTTCAGCAAAAGCGATATCTTCGGGATTGCCGGTTTTGTTTTTGGCTACTTCCGGCCAATAAGGAACCATCAGCTCGTACATTTTACGGCCGTATACAATCACGCCTGTGTTATGCATGAGGAGGGTAAAATAGTTCATGAGTTCCACACTTGGCGCTGGGTTGAAATCGGTATGCTCATAACACCCGTCGATGCTGATATTCATCGCGAACATGACTTTTCTCATAGTTTTGATTTTAATTTTTCAAAGTTCTCAAAAAAAATCATTGTCCGCTGCCCGAAGTTTCCAACTTCAAACCTTCATACTTGTAGATTTGAGCTAAAGAACACACCATCATTAAAAACTCTAACCCCTTATTTGGTGATGTATTTGGTGGCTATGAGCAATAAAAGTGTGCGGTCTGCCTTCGCCTCATCATAATTTTCCTGGAGGAGTTGCTTTACCTGTTTATTTTTGAGCTTAACTGCTGCTATTTGCAGCACCTGGAATGAAGCCATTTCTACACTTTCAATATTTTGCAGGTAAAAAATAATCGACATATCGCGCAACTCCGATTCGCCGGCCTGCTCCCGGATGGCCTCGAAGGCATCATCTATCAAGCCCGTAAGGCCATGAATACTGCCCTTGCCGATGGGCGCATCCAATAATTCGTAGATCACTTCCATCCTTGCCATTTGCTTTTCCACATCCTCAACGGTTTCGCGGATAGCCAACCGGAGGTCCCTGAAATTAACTTCATTCTCAATGTTGGGCAGTTTGGCTACCAAATGTGCTTTAGCAGCATAGATCCGGTTAAGGTGCGTAACAAAAAACGTTTTCAGTTTTTCGGCGCCTACGGTTATTTTTTCCGGTGATGGTGATTTATCCTGTTGTTCTGGCATCGGTTCCTGTTTACATGGCTAATATAAGAATTTTTGAACCTGGGCAAGCAATTCAAAGATATCAAAGGGTTTGGCAACGTAAGCATCGGCTCCGCATTCTTCCGCTAAGATAGCGAGGTCCGTTTCGCCGGAGACAAGCATCACCGGCAGGTGCCTGGTTTCCAACTGCGATTTTATTTCTTTGCAAATTTCGACGCCGCTTTTGGCCGAGCCCACAATACGCACATCCAGCAGGACAATATCCGGCTGTATAATACGGATATGTTCGGCCGCTTCGCCTGTGCTTGATAACACGATCTCGTACCCGTTTTCCTGGAATATTATATTTAAGATTTCCAGGATATCCTCATCATCATCGATCACCAGTACTTTTTTTGCCATCAGCGTTGTTTCACGCAACCAAGCAAATAACCGTCCAAAAAATATCGTTTGGTGGTGCCTGTTCAAAAGCAGACTTGCAGGGCGCCCTACCCACCTGTTCACTATACAGGTTGTCGCCTGATGACGAAAAAACCGGCTATTTGGCGATCCTGAAAATAAAAGCGGCCCCTTCGCCGGGTACAGACCGCACGTAAATATGCCCTTTAAGTGCATTTACGAGGTCCCGTACGGTGGCCAAACCGATCCCGGTGCCTTTGGCGTTATACCGGTCGGTGAGCTTCAGGGTAAAACTGTTGGTGAATATTTTTTCGTGGTACTGTTCGGCGATGCCGATGCCGTTATCAGATACCTCCAGGTGGTAATAAGCGTCGTCTTCGCGGAAAGCGATGCGGATCAACCCTTGTTCTTTATTGTTGTACCGGATGGCATTGCTTAGTAAATTGAGCATGATCTGTTCGAAAGCAATAACCGATACCGTTAGAAAATGCCGTTCCGCCGGCAAAATGATCTCTGTCGATTCCGGCATCGTCAGCAGCGAGATGATCTTCTTTAGCATGCTGTTTAGTTCAAACTCCTGCTTCTTTGCCAATAGCAATTCAGGGGTTTTCGAGTATTCCAGCATTTCTTCTACCATGCCTAACAGGTTTTTGGTAGAAGCGATATTCAGATCAACCAGGCGCAGGCAGCCTTCGTCCTGCATTTTTTCGAGCCGTATTTTTAAAGCCTGGGAGGTTAACAGGATGCTGCTTAAGGGATTTTTAATATCATGCGCTGCCATGGCGGCAAATTTTTGGATCAGCACATTGGAGTGGAGCAGTTGCTGGTTAGCTTGTCGCAACGCGAGGAGTTTGCGCCTTAGTTCGATCTTATCTACCACTTGCCTTGCCAGCGTCTTTAACGCTTCTGTTTGAATTTCTGAAAGGGTATGCGGCTGATCGTCCAGCACGCATAAAGTGCCGAGCGCAAAGCCGTCTTCGTTGATCAGCGGCACGCCTGCATAAAAAGCGATTTTAGTTGGGCCGGTCACCAATGGGTTATCGGCAAATCGTTCATCGGATAGCGGGTCGGGAACGATCATTATTTCATCACTGGCAGCAATGGCATGCGTACAGAAGGAAAGCTCGCGGACATTTTCGGTAAACTCCGTGCCATGGTGCGCCTTGAACCATTGCCGCTTTTCGTCGATAAAAGTGATCAGCGCGATGGGGATCTGGCAAATGGCCGAGGCCAGGGCCGCCAGCGCATCATAGTCCTTTTCTTCATCCGTATCCAGTATCTGGTAAGAATGCAGCGCCGCTACCCGGTCTTCTTCATAAGAGCTTAAATTCAGTTGCGGCATCCCTTCGCTGTCAATGGGCAAAGATACGTTTAATTAAACTGCCTTTACTTTAGCTTTTTTGCTGAGATATTAATATCCGTCTAACCAATCTCCAACTTCGAACCGTTATGCCTGTTGATTTCATCCTTATTGACGGGCCGTTGTTTTTCCAATCCCTACCCCAACCTATAAATAAACTCCTCTATCTCCGCCCCGCGCGCATTTGCAAAACCTTTATCCGTCCCAATTTTTACAAAGCCGCATTTTTCTAAAACTTTTTGCGAGCCGTAATTGTCAAAAGCTGTCCCTGCAAAAATAGGCCGGGCGCTTTCAATGGCCAGGAAGCTTTTAAGCGCTGTGGTTGCAATACCTTTTCCCCAATGGTTTCTATCAATCCAGTAAGTTATTCCGGCTTCACCTTCTATTTCAAATTTTGCAATACTGCCCGCTATAGTTTCGTCAACCAAAATTGTCTGGTTATTGATGGTTGGGTCGTTGAGATGTTTTGTATACTTTTCAAAATAGGCGGCTTTGTCGGTGGGGTCTTTTGCAGTAAATGCGGCCAGGTAGTTAGCCTCTTCGTCAAGCTGGAATTCAAATAAAACCGCTAAGTCGGCCGGTGTGGTTCGCCTGAGTTTTAGTTGTGTTGGCAGCATGGTGTTCCAAAACTTTAATTTTATAAGGCGTTCGCATGAACATGCTCGCGTGAGGTATATATTAACGGTTCGCCTAATTCGGCTTCCAGTTTAGCCAGCGTTTTAAGTGTCAGATTATGATTCCCTTTCAGCCATTTATTAATTTCAGATGGCTTTTTATTCATTTTTGCAGCCAAGTCTTTTTGGGTATAGCCCTTTTCTTGCAAAATTTCATTAATTCTTACCACAATGTCGGTATATTGACGTACAAAAATGCGCACCTCTTCCGGTGTTTCATCTTGTATCCTTTGTGCAACTTTACTTCTCATAGTTATATCTTTTACAGGAAAATTTCATCATCACCATTAGCAGCAGTAATCTTTCTCTTATTTTCATCAATCATTATCTCGCCATCTTTTAAAGCCTCCTCAATTCGTTTTGCAATTTGGCAAGCTTCAACCCATTTCAGGTGTATGTCCGTACTTTGCTGGTTTGTCCAAGCAGTTTTGATGCCGCCATTAAACAAAATCACTATGTCACTTCGGTCATTAATTCGCAATGCATACAGGCGAAGCGGAAAGTTGGGATAAGCAAATAGAATCTGTTTTACTGTCACCTTGCCTGTATTCGGCAGCCCTGTAACTCTATTTTCCGGCCGGTTAAATAAAGCATCAATCGCCCCGTGATCATCGCCTACACTATCCAATACAAAACTTAACAACTGTTGTGAAGCTGTTTTTAGTTCGGGTATGGCATCATATTTATTAAAGAACTTGTCCGTTTCATTGTCGTTCGAATCTTCCCAACGCACAGTATAAAAGGTACACTTCTTACCCTCGTCATCCCAAACTTCTAACGCAAATATATTCACTTATAAGTTAATTTCAAAAATGACTGTTTATTTTATGCTAAAGTATTTAAACGCGGCTAAATGCGAAGGCCTTTTGATGAAAAATCGTTATGTTCCTCTGAAGATTAACACAAGGATGAGCTAAAGCAATTATGGGAGATTGCCACAGTCATTTTTTAAAATAGGGGCTGTAAGCAGCAAGGCGTTGCAGCAATGCTTTATTATCGGCGATTATTTTTGCCCGTTCTTTTTCACCTGCCGGTACAATAATATATCCATACGGCGCCTTTCTTTTCCCCAGGAACATTGCCTCCGGGTTAACCAAAAACGGCCCGTCCTGCTGGCCATCCGGTATGTTGCCTATATCGGCATTGGTTAAATACGGTGCATAAAACATATAATGCGGCATGTGCATGGTTAATACTTTATTTTCGGCCGGGGTGCCGGGGTAGGTGCGCATTACCGGGCCCAGCATGTATGAAATACCCGGCCTTGCGGGAGCTTTGTAAATCCCTTTTTTTATCCTGTCAACTACAATGTTCCTAACCTGCAGCGCCGTTAATTTACCCGCGGCCCTCATAGCGGCTACGTCCTGGTAAATAGGGAAAATTGTCCTGGCGCCTTCGGCATCATAACTAATAGCTGTAATAATGTCATTCCTGAATTCGGCCCACTCCCAGGCGGTTCGCATCACAAAACAAATAAATCCGTTCGATCCTTTGCGAGCTATGTAATACCCTTTTGCTGGATCTAACAAATATACCGTAGCGCCCGGGCGCAGTTGCGGCGGCAGCGCGCTCAGCGCATAATCTGTTTCCAGCGCTACGGGCATTTTGTCGGGTTGCGGGTCCGCAGGTTTTTGTGCGAAGCTTTGAACATTAATAAGCAGGATGGCGAAAAGTGATAAAGCTCGCCGGCATTTTTTTGCCGCGCTGATTATAGTATTCATCTGTTTGAGGGTTTAATTTACCATACCTGGTATTATTTTATATGGTGAATGAAGTTACCACTTTGAATGAGGTTCAACAGGGGGTTAAAATGACAATTTAAGGGTGTATTACGACAATCAAGCCGCTTGATTTCCAACCCCGGACCAATCTGCATGGAAGTCATGTTAAATAGCCATCATTGTAGACTTTTTGTCAATTATACTTGACATTATGAAATGTTTACTTATCTTTGTATCAATAAAACAATTTAATGTTATGGAACAATCTGCAAAAATCGCGAACCGAAACTCAATCATCTTCGCACTCATTTACGGGGCCACCTATATACCAGCTGTATGGCTTTTAAAGCATCATATATTTGGGCAACATGTTTCAATAATTGTTGCTATAGTGCCGGTTATTACTTTCTCCGTCTTTATTGTTAAATTAATAAAAGCCTATGCGGTGATGGACGAAGTGAAGCAGCGCGTACAATTTGAAGCCGTTGTTATTGGTTTTGCATTGACAGCATTATTGCTGATGGTTTTGTTTCTGCTGAGCCTGTGTGGTATATCAAAACCCGGCTGGTTTGGCTACGCCGAGCTGGGGGGCTATTGCTGGGTCTTTTATTATGTTGGCTGGTTCATTTCGATAAAAAAATACGGCATATGAAAAACACCATAAAGGTTGAACGCGCCAAAAAAAACTGGACGCAAGCCGATCTTGCGAAACACATCGGGATGTCACGACAGGGTTTAAATTCTATTGAAACCGGAAAATTTATCCCGTCCACGGTTCTTGCTTTACGGATGGCCAAAGCATTTAATACTACGGTAGAAGTTTTATTTCAACTGGATGATAGAGAAGGGTGAACGGAGACTAAATTGAATAATTAAAAATTTTAAAATAATATATCATGGCAAATTTTATTGAACTAACTGCAAACAAATCAGGGCGGCCCGTAACTGTTAATGTTGACTCCATTGCATGGGTATCTACAAAAGAAGATACCGGTAAACCACTTATAACCGTTTTACATTTCTCGGCTGCTTATCAAGCGGATGCGGTTTCGTTAACTGTGAAAGAGGGTTATGACATTGTTACTAAAAAGATAACCTCATAGATGTTTAGAGGTTAATTTGCGGCTATCTATCTTCACCGGATGTCGCGTACATGTAATGTCGAATAATGAATTTCGAATGTCGAACGCCGATTTATTTCATCATTCGTCGTTCCTTATTCGATGTTCGATATTTTAACAATATCAATTCCTTAACTGATAGCATTGCGGAAGCCCTAGTGAGCCTTAAAATTCCATTTTGAATTATCACTATTCACATCATACTTTGCAAGTGTCGGCGTGCTGTCCCCGGATGAGACCAGCGCTAACTTCTCTTTTGAATCTGGGACTAACTTGGGCATTATTCTATAGGTTCCATCAGTAAATTGATCGATCCGCCATAGTTGTTCCGGCGCGCCGGTAAATGCGGGAACCGTTATTACTTCAGCGTCTGCCGTTGCTGCTAATGCCCGGTCTGTTCCCGCTATTACAATTTTATAATAGGGTCCTCCAGGGTATCCTCCCGCGCCTGGAACCGCCGTAATTGTCCACTTCTGATGCGGGCGAAACATATAATCTCCTATTCTCGCACCAATATTTCCGGTTGGCCAGGTTTTAAGCACATCCGTTAATTCCTGTGATGGAACGGGTTTTACCGGTTCGTTAGTGTTGCGATTAAATCGCATTCCACCCGGCATGCGTACAAAATCCACTGCTAATTCTAAAGCATACCCTCTTCTCTCAGATTCAATTTCATAGGTTCCTTCTTTAAAATTATCCCCCGCAACGGGCCATCCATTTTTCCAGAGCAAGGGACGGATGCCTAAAACGCTGAAACCACCCTGATCTAAATCTGCCTCATAATGGCATGACATTTTTTGAACGCCATCGCCAACAATCATACGTCCAAAATGTCCGGGACCTATCAATCTGTCGCCGGCTGCAACTACCATCTTGCCGCCGCCTTTTAACATGTCTCTTCCCATATTATCAAGGTACGGGCCGGTTACTTTCCTGGCGCGGCCAACAACAATATTATAGGTTGAGTTTGCACCGTCACAGCAGGTTCCGTGTGTTCCGAGCAGGTAATACCATCCGTCCTGGTAAATCAAATCGGTGGCTTCACAATCAATTGCTATATTTTTCGCTTTATTACCCTCCACACGTTTTCCTGTTTTGGGGTCAAGTTCTACCAGTTGAATAAAGCCGAAATAGGTACCGTACGATAACCATAACCGACCATCGGTAGGGTCAAGCAGCAATCCGGGATCTATCGGATCAACATCCTCTGTTCCGTCGGACGATGCAACTATTACAGCTTCTGAATATTTAAAATCGGGCGATTTTGGGTCAAGGGTTTTGTTCCACATGGTCAATATTCTTCCATTATGCCCGGCTCCCAGGCCGCCACCGGTTGCGCCATAGGCTATGAGGTAGCGGTCACCAATTTTTACTACATCCGGGGCGGCCCCACCGCCGGGACGTACTGCACCGCCGTTCCATGTCCAGCCATCCTCGGATATTAATCCGCCTCCGCCAGTGCCAAATGTGTAATACTTTCCTTCACATTCTGTAATGGTTGACGGATCGTGTATAAATGGCTTCCCTACTTGTGCCATCATTTTGCTGGTCGACAACACAATAAACAGGGCTAATGCGCCCATTATATTAATTCTTAATTTCATAATAACTTGCTATACAAATCAGCTATTAAACAGGATGACCAACTAATTTATTTATAACTAATAGTGAGATTTTTTATGGGCTCTCCTTTTTCATCGAGGAAGCGAACACAGAAATCACTCATTCCGGGGCCGTTGATCACTGCTCCCCATATTATATTTTCTCCCTTGTTAAGTGTCAGGCGGGCCGAGGTACAATCATCCATCACCATGCGCCTGTCGCCGGAAAGCAGCACTGCTTCCTTTCCATTCAGCCACCACATCGATCCTCCGTTTGACCCTACCGCCATTCTTACATTTTTCATTTCCCGGGGACTGTTGACTATGGTTACCGCCCAAAATAAAACGCCGTAGGTCTGTTTTCTTAATCCGTAGGCAAAACGAAATAGTTTGACGTTGAAGTTTGTGCTTTCTAATGCATGCCAGGTTAGTTCCTGGTCTCCAACTTTTACTTTTTCTCCGTCTTTTGGAGTAACAGTAAGCTGGTTTGGAAAATACCCGGTTGTAAATGCAGTTCGCAGGTAGCTGTCTGTAAAAATACTATTGCTGCGGATTGTTTTGTCAATCGGTTCCAGGAGCAACCAGCGCTGAATGAATCCTTCAGCATTCGGTGTCTTTTTTGATGCTGTTGCCGGGGTAAAGTATGGTGCGATGCTTCGGGTAGTGTCGCTTTTTACAGCGTCATTAATTTTGCCCCCTGATATCGCGGAACGTCCCTGCGAGCCCAATGCAAT